>OGRH01000630.1_pt1 | contig 27672 bp, 25 predicted proteins | sample 1553461 | NCBI WGS metagenome assembly OGRH01 (sample SAMEA2580092, study PRJEB22360) | human gut metagenome | biome: human gut; feature: human-associated habitat; material: faeces | place: Denmark | collected 2008/2010
CTAAAATCGCTAAAGATTTCGTCAAAGAATTAAAAGATGACTCTATCAGATTTATTTCTACTTTACTTAAATAATAAAATCTTCTTGAGCAAGCCATTCAACTAAAGGCTTATCTTCTCCAAAAAAGATATCAAATTCTTTTTCTACTTTAGACCCTCGTAAAAATTTTCTGTTTATATTATATGCTAGCGGCTCACTGCCGTCTTTAGCATTTCCTAGAAGAGTTTGGGTTTCTGTATCATAAACTTCGGAATAGTTTAAATTCAGATTAACACAGAAGGGAATTCGCTTCTTTTCTTTCTCATCAAAAGATATCAGCCCAAAAGTTCGGCATATAATCCCTCTTGCAGGATAAACAGAGCAAATGCCGTCTACCAGAAAAGGACATTCATACATTTTTTCGCGGGCTTTCTTTAATAAATTTATAATATTATCATCAACCCTGGTTTTCAAGTCATCTGGAAGCTCATTATAATAAAGCATCATATTGATATATTCAAGTTCAGATAAAGGATATTCTCCCTCACGGCAGCAATAAGCACACCCTTTTTTACATTTAATAAAAGTTTTTTGAGCTTCAAACATTTTTGCCAGTTTCTTGTCTAAAAACTCTAAATACTCTCTATAACGCGTTATCATTTCTGACCCTGTCCCGTCTTGCTTTGATTTCTTCACAACGTTCTAATTTATTATACAACTGAGAGTTAATCTCTCCACCGATAAGAATTAATATCGATGTATAGTAGAGCCACATCATCATAACAGCAAAGCCAGCAATTGTGCCATATACAAAGTTATAAGTGTGAAGGTTGTTTATATATACAGAAAACAACCAGGAGCCTAACAACCAGGATATACAGAAAAATATTGATCCTGGGAAAGCACTGTGCCTCCGCAGCTTTTCATTACCGCTTAAATCAGGAAGGATATAGTAGCTTAAATAAGCCATTATAAACAAAGTGAAAAACGCAATAGGCCAGCGTACAAAAAGCATAATATTAGCAAGATGCTGTGTCATCCCTATATATGCTACCAGAAATTTTATAATTACTTTACCGAATACAATCATTGTAATACTAAGGAAAAGAACCAGAGTATTTACAAATACCATTATTAGTGCAAGAAGCCTTGAATATAGAAAATTTCTTGTTTCCTTAACTTTATAAGCTCTGTTTAATCCTTTTGCAACAATTGCCATTGTATTAGTTGAAAGAAAAAGCGTAATGCAAAAACCTAAAACAGCTACAAGCCCGCCTTTTTTAAAGAAAAAGACCTCATTTAAAACAGTATTTACAACATTAAGTACATCATTAGGCATTATGCTCTGCATAAAAATAAATATTGGCTGCATAAAATACTGCTTGCCAATATACCCGAAAAGAGCTGTTAAAAAGAGTATGAAAGGACAAATACCGATACATAGCATAAAACCCATTTCGGATGCCATGCCGAAAAAATCATGCTCTACTACGGAGTTTATTATATTTTTTAATGTTTTAAATCTCACTGCTTAATTTCTCTCAATATTTTTGCAACCGCATCCTTAACGCCGGCTTTGATAGTGCATCCGGCTGCAAATGTATGTCCGCCTCCGCCAAACTTTGCACACACTTCTGCAACATCAATCCCTTTGCTTCGCATTGAAATCTTTGTAAGTTTAGAATCAACTTCTTTTGCGACAAAAGAAACTTCTGTAGTGTCAATTGCTCTTAAAGTTTCGGCTATCCCGTCTGTATAGTCATCACCTGCTGAGAATTTTTCTAAATCCTTTTTATAAACTGTTGTATACACAATTTTATTATCGTCAAGAAAAACCGCGTTATTTACGCAGTAATTTTGGAACATAACAAAGTTTTTAGTCTTAGTTTCATAGCATTTTTTGTAAATATAATTAGGAACAGCACCTTTTTCTACAAGTTCTGCAGCAGCTCTAAATACATTCGCCGAAGTATTTTCGAACCTAAAATTTCCCGTATCCGTCATTATGGCAGTGTACAAACAAATTGCCGAGTCTTTATCAATTTCCCACGTGTTAGCTTTAAAGTAGTCATACAAGACCTCACCGCAGGAACTCGCATCAGGATTAATTATCTGGTAATCTCCAAACCCGGGATTAGTTTTATGATGGTCAATATTAACCGAACATTTTGCTTTTTCAAAAAGGATTTTGGAATCCATAACTCTGTCTATTGCTGCAACATCAAGACTTATAACTAAATCGTAAACAAGTGATTTATCATAATATCTTTGAGCTAAATCAATATTAGGCAGAAATTTATAATTATATGGAATATTAGACACTACATTCATATCTGCTTTTTTTTTAAAGCGATGATAAATCATGCTGTAAAGCGCACACATTGACCCGAGTGTATCGCCATCAGGGTTCATGTGAGATAATAATAGTATCTTTCCAGAAGATTTTATGATATCATCTAAATTACAAATCATAACAAGATAATAATAACATAAACAATGAAAAAATTTCTTTATACAGATTTTGAAGGGGTAGATAATATCATAAGCTCAATGATGGATAATCCGCAGCTTAAAAAAGCTGTTACGCGGACTAACCTGATGAACTTCTGGGATAAAATACTGCCTCAAAAATTCAGGGGTAAATCAAGACCTTACTCTATGCTGCCAGGTTCCGTAATGGTAATTGCCTGCGAAAATCCGATTGTTGCACAGGAATTGTCATTGCATAAAATTATATTGCTTAAGAAATTTGAACCTTATCTCAAAACATTAAAAATGCGCGTTATTGACTTCAAATTTGACCCTAAAAAGTGGATAAATTAATTTCTTTTCTTCTATTATTTTTAGCAAGTTCTATGGCTTCAGAAACTGTATACTTATATTCGCTTTGTTCATTCTTTTCATTTGCGAATTTGTCATACGGATACCAATAAGAATTAGTTGTTATATAGCAGTTTTGAACCAATTCTACAATTTCTTTTGCACTATATTTACGTTGTGTATTCATAAAATGGCTAATATAGCGGTCTCTGTAGTCACTTTTTACCTGCAGCAATTCTTTGCACTGCTCAGATGTGAAAAATGGCTTGCCATTTTCATCAATAAACTTCATATGATTTATGTCTGTTGCATAAAAATATTTATCCATTTCACTAAGAATATTTAAACACTCTTTTTCATTAAACATAGGCTGTAAATTATCATATCTTGCATTAATAAGATTTCTAGCCTTAGTCGGATACTTTTGTATATGCTTGGCAGCTTTTTCTACCATTTCATCCGGAAAAACTTCTCCGTTTTCTAAAACAAGAGGTGTTTTATTTACTTTAGAGGTATTTACTTTTTCAAAAATACAATCTGCGCTTATCCAGCCAACCTGCTTATCCCAGGCATCCATTTTCTCTTGCTTAATTCTTTTTTCTTCTGCTAGCTGATTAGCTTTTTCTTCGGCTCTTTGCTTTGCAGCAGCTTCTGCCTGTATTCGTTTTTCCTTTTCTATTTGAGCCTTTTCATCTTCTTTTTTTCTAGCCTCTGCTTCAAGTAATTCTTGTTTTTCAGCCTCAGCCTTCTGAAGAGCCTCTTCTTTTTGAGCATAGATACTGTTTATTTTCTGAATAAGTTTTTTTGCACCGTCTAGTTTATCAGAAGACAATAATGCTTCTTGTAGAATGGCAGGATTTTCCTCTATTTTTTCACCTACACTATACACTACATTCAAGCAATCATAAGCACTAAGATTTTTTAAGGTTAATACTGAATTGAAAGCTTCTGGGTAATTATAAATAGCTTCTGCATTCCCCATTAACAAGGCACAATCAGATGTATTAAATCTTGGTTTATCATTACTATCCTTTTCTTCCAATATCTTTTTAAAAATATTCGGATATTTTTCAATGTTTTCAGCTGCATCTTCAAAAAGTTTTAAGGCTTCAGAACCATTAAATCTCGGAGTTTTATCTTCATATTTAGCGTTTATTATCCTCGAAAAAGCTTTTGAAAAAAGTTTAATATCTTCTGCTTTATTAAGTATATCAAGCTTTTCTTCCGGTGAGAATCTTGATAGTCCCTTTAAGCCGTAATCTTTATTTCTCAATTCAAATTCATTTTTATAATACTCATTTACTGCCTCTGAAGGATTTACCCCATCTTTTTTAGATGCAGCATAAAGGCTTCCTGCTGTTACTGTAAGAATTGCAACTCCTTTTTTTAAAGCCTGATTACCTTTAAACGGGTTAGATACCAAGATTTTATCTACTTTCATTTCAATACTCCTTTTTTTAATTGCAAGTACTTATACTTAACAGCTGTAAATACAAAATTTTAACTATATTTTTACAAAAATTTACATAAAAGTCCTTTTTTATTACCTTAGTCGGCTATTTTTAGGTGCTTTATAATGTTTATGTTATTATATTCTTAATTGGAGAGGATTATTATGATAAATTTTTTATTAAAGCTTATTGGTGACCCGAATGAAAAAAAAGTCAAAAAGATTTCAGGTATCATCGACCATATAAATGCACTGGAGCCAGAGTTTGAGAAGCTTTCAGATGAAGAACTCCGAGCAAAAACTGATGAATTTAAAGCTATACTGGCAAAACGTCCAACATCAGATAATGCAAAAGCTGACAGAATTCTCGAAAAAGAAGCTTTAGATAAAATTTTACCGGAGGCATTTGCTACTGTTAGAGAAGCAGGAAAAAGAGTTTTAAACATGCGCCACTTTGATGTTCAGCTTATTGGTGCATATTTTCTGCATAACGGACATATTGCTGAAATGAGAACCGGGGAAGGTAAAACTCTTGTTGCAACACTGGCTGCATATTTAAATGCTCTTACAGGAAAGGGTGTTCACGTAGTTACGGTGAACGATTACCTTGCTAAACGTGACAGCGAATGGATGGGGAAAATATATAAGTTTCTAGGGTTAAGCGTAGGTGTAATTCTTTCCAATCAGCATGACGCAGATGAATTTAACAGAAAAAGAGCTGCTTATGCGTGTGATATTACGTATGGAACAAACAATGAATTCGGCTTCGATTATCTAAGAGATAATATGGCTGCCAACAAAGAAATGCTTGTTCAAAGACCATTTAACTACGCAATCATCGACGAAGTTGACAGTATTTTGATTGACGAAGCCAGAACTCCGCTTATAATTAGCGGACGAGTTGAAAAATCCGCAGATACTTATACATTAATGGCTAAAGTTGCACCTCAGTTGAACAAGGACAGTGACTATGAAGTCGATGAAAAAAATAAAAATGTTATTCTTACAGAAGATGGTATTGACAGAGCTCAGGAGATTATTGGATGTAAAGATTTGTTTGATATAAACAATCAGTATGCGCATGATTTATTAAATGCACTTAAGGCAAAAGAATTGTTTATAAAAGATACTGACTATGTAGTAAAAGACGGTGAAATAATGATTGTAGATGAGTTCACCGGACGTTTAATGCCTGGCAGACGCTGGTCGGACGGACTCCATCAAGCAATTGAAGCAAAAGAAGGTGTTGAAATTCAGGATGAAACACAAACTCTTGCAAGCATTACTTTCCAAAACTTATTCAGGCTTTACCCTAAACTTTCCGGTATGACAGGTACTGCAATGACAGAAGAAGCTGAGTTCGGAAAAATTTATAACCTTGAAGTTACTGTTATTCCGACAAATAAGCCGGATATAAGAATTAACTATCCTGACGTTATTTATAAAACTGAACGAGCAAAATATAATGCGGTAGTAAATGACATTATCGAACAGAATAAACTTGGCAGACCGGTTCTGGTTGGTACTGTAAGCATTGAAAAATCTGAATACATTTCAGCTTTATTAAAGAAAAAAGGCGTTAAACATAATGTATTGAATGCAAAGCAGCACGAAAAAGAAGCTTATATTATTGCTCAGGCAGGACGTGTCGGTGCTGTGACAATCGCAACAAACATGGCCGGCCGCGGTACTGATATTCTCTTAGGCGGTAATGCCGAATTTCTTGCAAAAGAAGAACTTGAAACAAAAGGTATTTTACCGGACAACCCTGATTACGAAAAATTAAAAGATGAAGCTTTAAAAAATGCAAGAGCTATTACAGAAGAAGAACACGCAAAAGTTATAGAACTTGGCGGGTTACACGTTATTGGTACAGAAAGACACGAATCACGAAGAATTGATAACCAGTTAAGAGGACGTGCAGCACGTCAGGGCGACCCGGGCTCTACCAGATTTTTCTTATCTCTGGAAGATAATTTGATGAGAATTTTTGGCGGGGATAAAATCACCGGACTTATGAATATGCTTAACGTTGAAGAAGATATGGCGATTGAATCATCACTTATCACAAGACAAATTCAATCTGCACAAAAGAAAGTCGAAACTTATCACTTTGATATACGTAAAAGCGTTCTACAATACGATGACGTTATGAACATTCAGAGGGAAAAATTCTACGCCCAGAGAAGAAAAGTTCTTGAAGGTAAAGACTTGAGATCTGACATTGAATATATGATTGATAAAGAAATTGACAGGCTCCTTAAGAGCTACATTGCTCCGGAGATGAACCCTGAAGAATATATTCAGGAAGATTTGGAAACTCTTATCAAGGAGCTTCACTCAACAATCCCTCAGCTTTCTTATATAACATTGAATGATATTAAAAGTTATAGATTTGCGCGCATCTATGATTCTCTAAAAGAGGCGGCACAAAAGGCTTACAAAGAACATGAAGAAGAAATTATCGGTTTTTATAACTCAATTTCCGAGCAGTATGATCCTTCTTTTGAGAAACAGGAATTGTTTGCAGAAAACAATATCATGCGCTCTCTGGAAAGAGATATTCTGCTGAGAGTTGTTGATAACCAGTGGATTGACCACCTTCATAACATTGATATGTTAAAGGATGGCATTGGTCTGCGTGCTTACGGCCAAAAAGACCCGCTTATTGAATATAAAAAAGAAGCGTATGATTTATTCAACAAAATGATGTTCGAAATTCAGAGTAATACAGTAAAATATCTGTTCAGAGCAAAATTCGGAATACAATTTGTTTCTGATGAAGGAATTGAAACAATAGAACAATAGCTAAGGCAATAAAACTATTGGAATATTGTATTGAGCTGCAATTTCAATTAAATCAAGCGGAATGTTTTCTGGGGCAACTTTTCTTAAAGCAATTTGCTCAACCTTAGGATTAAGTGCAAAAACTTCATTAACATCAGCAAGGTTGAATTGATAATTTTTAGCAGAAGGATTGTATGCTTCACCCAAAAAGGTATCAAACCCCTTTTTAGCACCAGAAGCATTTGCTGCTCCGTTAGCACAAACTACAACATTATTGCCTTTTGCAGTTGATAGTATTAGTGATACATTTCCATAGCCATTCAGCTGTATCTTATCTAACGTTGTTACAGTAGTAGATAGTGTCATATCCTTATTGGGATTAAGGTATGCCTGCAAAATATTTTTGATTTTTTCCGCATATGTACCATTATGATTATCACTGCAGTTATGAACCTGTACTTTAGTATTTCCTAATGATTTCCCGCTATACCAGCCAAAATCGGAAGCTTGTGCATCATAACTTACATTGCGCATATCAGATACACCGACTGAAACTTTTCTACCGTCTTTTAATGTATAATTTCTTCTTGGGTATTTAACTACAGCTGTTGAATTTTGGGTAATTTGAAGATTATCTGCAAGCCCTGGAAGCAGAGAACCCTTCGGAGACGCTCCATTAGATGATTTAAATTTTGCAATATAATCACTATCTCCTAATATTTTGGCAACATTTTGTTGTTCAGGAGTTCTAAAATAATCATAAAAACGGTTCGGCTGTTCTCCAAAATGATGGTACTTTATTAAATTTACAATACCTTCTTTCATTTCTTGCGAAAGTTTAAATTTATCCAATATACTCCTTGCATAAATTGCACTTTTTTCCCAGTGAGCAGTTTTCTGCCCCTCGGCTTTTCCCATATCATGCATTAGAATAGAAAACTTTAGCATCGTTTTTTCAAAATGCGATAATGTATTATAATCAGGATGTGAAATAGCTTCTGATAAAACTTGGAGTGTGTGAATATCTATACAATTTGCATGATTAGCGTCAATTTTACCAATAATTGACGTAAATTCCGGAAAACCTTGAATTAAATCATCTAGCATTTGTTTAATTTGAGGGTTCGAAACCTTTGTTTCATTATTTAAAACAAAATCATCCACTTTTGACTTAATAGCTTTTAAAATTGACTCTGCTTCAGGTGCGAATTCTTTGTAATTAAAATCCTCCGCTTTTACAAAACCGGAAAAATTATTTCCATTAAGTTCAATGTTCAAATGATTTAAGACCTTTGTTTTTTCATCCGCCGGAAGCTTAGAAAGAAGTTCTTCTAAGTCCTTTGCAAATTCCAGCCTTGAATATTTTAGCGGTATAGGACTATTTGTTTGTTCGAGCTGTGACAAATATGACTTAAATGTACGGCTTGAAATTATATCTTCTGAGCCAGGATTATTATTGCCTATAATTGTTTTTAAGAATCTATTTTGAGATGTTTTATTAACCCTTACTTCATATCCGGTAAGTTTTGGTTCTAAATCATCTAAAAGTTTTTCAATATTCATGCCGGCCTTTTTAAATATATTTTTTTCAGCCGGTGTCAGCGACTTTAAAACATCTGTCATTTCTTTTATTTTTGCATTATCTAATGCGTCTAAACCTCCTTTTTGATAAGCTTTTACAATTCTCAGTAAATACTCTTGAGTTTTTGGCTGCAAGCCCTTTGACTCAGGTAAAATTTTTGTAAATAAATTCAATGAATTCCCGCTCCAACGATGAGCATCAGAAAACCAGATAAAATTATTTGCACCTCGCCCTTCACCGAGAACAGACCGAACAACATCTGCCGGTAAATCTTTAACTCCTTGCATAATATTTTTCAATTGTTCTGGCGATATATAGCAATACTCTTTTTCAAAATCCAAATTTCGGAACAAGTTAAAAACGACATCTGAACCTTCAAAATTTTTAATAAGAGAAACAACCAAATCAATATCTGCCTGAGAATACTCTCCATTCTGTTTTAAAAATCTTATAATACATTCCACGTCATAATCTGCCATATCCAAGCCTTGTTTTGACAGATGCAAAATCGTACTTTTGTCTTTATCATCCAGCTTAATCTTTGAATATTTATCATTAACAATAGAACTGATTACTTTTTTTGCCTTACTACCGGCTTTTAAATTATTAACACCTTTAGAAACTGCATTTCCAGTGTGTCCAAAAACATTCCCTGCAACAACACCAGCAGCAGCACCTTCCAAACTTGCAACTGCAATATCAGATACAGAACCGCCTTCTAAAGCTGCCCTTGTACCACCATCAACAGAACCAAACATAGCCCCTTCTACTGAATAGCGTGCAGTATTAGCAACAACTTTAGGAGCTACTTTTAGAGTTGTATTTGCAACAGCTCCACCTACACCCATTGTTACAGGAGCCAGTGCTCCGGACACTCCACCTATTATTACATCATTAACAAGTTCTTTAGAAGTATACTTTCTTCCGCCTGAACACGCGTCACCTGCTTTTAGAAGTGTTTTTGTTGCAGCTCCTGCAGCAGTACCTGCACCTATACCAACTGCAATAGAAGACAATGAAGCACCAGCAGTAAATGGAGCTGCAGCGACACCACCTGCAATACAAGCACCGGTGACAGCATAAGAAACAACACCAGCTGCAATATCGGAAGTCAAATCTACAACCATTTTTTGTCCGTCTTTATACTCATTTAACGCGATTTCAGATTTTAATTTTATCTGCCCTTTCAAAAAGTTCTCTAAATTCTCAGGAGTGTAATCAACTCCCGTAAGTTCTTTAAAAATAACAGGCCGTTGTTTTAAATTTGAATTAAATGTTTTTAATAATTTCTCTTCTGATTTAATCAATTCTCTTACATCATCAGAGCTGTCGCCTATTCCTGTAAGATTTTTAAACCCACTCCATGATTTTCCTATAAATCCATTACTTTTTTCAGCATCAGCCAAGGATTTTGACGCATTATTGATACGCAGCTCAATTGTTTTATTAAGATTACAGTTCCTGCCATCAGGCAAGCTGACAATTACAGATACAACCTTTGAGGTTTGATTTACAGCGGTTGTTCTTGAGAAACCATCTCCTACACTATTATTTGAACCTGCAAGCAATTGAGAGAGTTGTGCAGCATCAGCCTTATTTACGCTAGCATCATTACACATAATAGAAATTATTTCTGCATCCGTATTGTGTTTTACAGAGGGATGTGAAGCTTTATAATCAGCAATTAACTTCTGTAATTTTACTGGATCCATCCAATTAACTCCTTAACTTTTTAATCTTACAGTTAAGTTAACGGCACTTTTTTATAAAACTTTAGGGGTAAAAATTTTTTTTGCGCAAAACTACTACTACTACTACTACTACTACTACTACTACTACTACTACTACGTTTGCGCCAATTGTAACAATTTTAGTAATTGCTTAACAATTCTTCCATCGCCCTTACAAACCCATCATTATATACAGTATCCGTCGTATGAGTTGCTACTTTTTTAAGTTCTTCTGTTGCATTACCCATTGCAACACGAATTCCACCTGCTTTTAAAAGAGCAATGTCATTATTCTGATCACCAATCGTAAGAGTTTCTTCCTCTTTTATTCCCCAATAATTTTGCAAAAATTTTACTGCGCAGTATTTTGAAGCTTCTTTGTTTGAAAATTCCAAAAAATACGGTGTTGATTTTACAATATACAGTTCCGAAAATATTTCAGGAAGCTCACGCTCTAACCGGTCTATTTTTGCAGGATTATCATAATCAATCGCAAGAAGTTTATTGACTTTGTCCTTCCTGATATCACAAAACTGCTTAATCCTGTACTCAGTATGAAGATTGCCGCAATATCTTTCAATCTCATAACATTTTTGCTCAGAATAAAGAACATCATCATTATACAAATTAAGATGTATATTTTCTCTCTTTGCCCACTCAATAATTTTCTCTGTCTGCTCACAAGTTAAACATCTTTCATAAAGAGTTTTTCCATTTTGTTTAATCAAACCGCCCTGATAAGATACAACAGGAGTATCAAGCCCTAAATCCTCAGCAATAAGAGAAGCTGCCGCATTCATTCGCCCCGTCACTAAAACAACTTTTATCCCCTTTTGACAGAGCTTTTGTACGCACTTTTTCACACCTTCTGTAAACTGGCCTTCCGGAATTAAAAGAGTGCCGTCAATATCAGTTGCAACAAGTTTTATCATAATAAATCCTCTTCAATTAAGATATCATGCCCTATATCCTGCATCAACTCAAGGTATGAATAAAAATGTCTAGACATTGCGTTCAAATACTGGCTAAGAACCTCCTGATGCCCGTTTTCATTAATAACCAAATCTGTATAAGAATTTTTACCGCTTATATAACCATCCGTTGAAAGTTTTACAATCTTTTCTGAATCCTGAAGAATTTTCTTTGAATATTCCATATTCTCAGCTGAATACTTGAATGTATTAAAATCTTTTTTCAATTCATATTTTAACTGGTGCTCGTATGCTTTTTTGCCGGCTTTGCTTCTTTCCAGAAAAATCTGTGCTTTTTGGATTTCCGGAGTAAAATTATACAAAACAGGCAAATCCATATTAAACCCGACAAAGGCACCGCCGTAATCATTTGGAGCATTTCTATGCGCCTGCCATGCGTAACCGCCGGCAACACTTACATCCGGAACTCTCTGTCTTTTCGCATACGTAAGTTCCTGTTCCGCTTTATCAATATTTTTTTCAGATATTTTAACTACATAACTATATTGAAGAGCAACATTTTCTAAAAATTCATACTCTGGAATTTTTATTTCCATAAAAGCCCAGTGTCCCAGAAGAGATGGCTCCTTTGTATCATACATTACATCATCTTTTCCGGTATTCAAAATTTTATTCAGTTCAAACTGTTTTGCAAGGAGCGCAGCCTTTGCCCTGTTAACTTCTATAAGCTGCTGTGCATATTGAATATCAGCCTTTAGGTTATCAATCTCATAAGCAGGATACTTAGGTTTATCAGTAGTAATTTTTACAAGATTTTTAAATAACTTAAGACGCTCTTCCTGAATATTGTAAACAGATTTTGCATATAATATATCAAAATAAGCCTGCATTATCTGGAGTTTATAATTATGTTCTGCCTGCCTGAGTTCAGTTTCTTTAATAGAATATTCTTCTTGAGCTATTTTCTTTCTCACACCTCTTTTAAGAACCTCTATCGGAAGAGCTACTCCTGCCTGAGAAGAATTACCCAGGGCAACATTACCTATAACGACATTAGATTGTATTTCCGGATTTTTAAGTCTGTTAGCAATTTTTATATCTTTTTCTGCAGCCTTAAGTTCCATGCGCTTAATTTTCAAATCGCAATTCTCTTTAAGCCCTATTTCAATCATCTTTTCCAAATCAACATTTACAACAGCAGCCTGAACTGAGGCTAATGTACAAAATAACAGAGCTAATGTAAATAATAATCTCTTCATACAAATATATCTTAGCATAAAAAAAACGCCCGCAGGCGTAAAAATTTGGTTAATTAATAAGGTATTTTAATAAGGTTATTTATGCTAAATTTTATTTTTCTTAAACCAGTTAACAGGGTTTAATTTTGTTAGAAAACTTTTATTCTCTACTGGCGGTTTCTTTTTCCCCTTCAAAAACAGTGCTGCACTACCTATAATTAATAGACCAGAAACAATACCCTTTACAGCAGAAGGAATTCTATCAATAAATGAAACCGTACCCATCATTCCATTTGATATGTTTCTCCCTGCATCAGCAAACCCTCCCCAGGCATTCATTCCTGCCTGAGATTGTGCGCCTATTCCTTCCATACCAAAACCGTTCATGCCTGCAGAAGATTGAGAACCAATACTCTCCATTGTAAAAGGATTTCCGTTATTCATAGTAAAGCTATCTGCCTGACTTCCATACTGCTGGAATAAAGTACCTTGCATTGCATTAGATAAATACGGATTTTGCATCCCGTTCATGGATGAAACATTAACACCTCCGTTGCATAATTCATATGGTGCATAATCCAATATTCCATAATTGTATAGATTGTTTAATGTATACGGATTGATTGCCATATTTAAATACCTTTCACTAACACACATATATATAAAGTTATTTTTTATAAAAAAATTGCTTTATGTGTAAAGCTTTGTTAAGATAAAAATTATGCTAAAAGTTTTTTTTAAAAAACACTGGCAGATTATTCTGCTTAACCTTATTGTTCTTTTATGCTTTATACTAGGATATGGCAGATTCGGTGATGTTATATTTGATTCTTTTAGAGAAGCATACATTCCGGCACAAATTATTAAAGGACAAGTGCTCTACAAAAATATATTTAACATATATGCACCATTTGCGTATCTGTTTAATGCCCTGCTTTTTAAAATCTTTGGTATAAGTTTAAATGTTCTTTATTTCGCGGGACTTTTTACAACATTGGGAATTATAAACCTTATATTCCTTATTTCCAATAAATTTCTGGGGAAAAAATACTCATTTGCAATAACATTATTTTTTATTGCATCATCTGTACTTTCTGCAAATGTTTTTAACTGCTTTTTCCCTTATTCATACGGAATGATTTACGGGTTATTTTTTATTCTTGGGAGCTTGTATGCAGCTTTAAATAAACAATTTATTCTAGCTTATGCATTATATTCTTTTTCTATATGTTCTAAGTATGAATTTATACTCTTGCTGCCGCTTCTAATTGCAGTATCGTGGAAAAACAAAAGCTGGAAATACATTGCTGCGCTAATTATGCCTGCTGTAATTACTTATTTGCCGCTTATAATTCAAAAAGCAGGTCTGAATAACCTCATAATTTCATATCAATTAATCTTATCTATGAGTGCCACAAAAACTTTATACTGGTTCTATTCCATGACCGGCTTAGTTTTCAGACCAGAATTAATCCCGATATATTTAGAAAACTTTTTCAAAGCTGCAATCCCTGTTGCTATATTATATTTTATTAACAGCTATTTTATTCTTCCATTTATTTTTATTTACTGTTATTTTATATCTACACCAGAAATTTTAACCTATATATTTCCTTTGATACTTATTTTGTATGCTGTAAGATTTAAACATCTCACTGTCAAAGAAAAGCTATTTATTCCGGCCTGTTTATTAGTTTCAATGAAGATATTTTTTGCACTGACACTGCAATCTTACGGTATATATTTCGTACCTTTTGCGCTTATACCTGTCTTTATACTCGCACCGCAAAAACTTAAAAAATCTTTATTGATAGTTGTAATAATGTGTTCTATTTCTATCGCAGTAAAGAACATAACAACACTTTTTGCTAAAAATATTAAAACAGAAACGCAAGAAGGAATTGTTTATTCAATGCCTTACATAGGCAATTCTATAAACTCATTAGTTGAATACATACAAAACAATACCCGAGAAGAAGATAAAGTTTTAGTGTATCCTGAAGGTTTATCGATTAATGTTATGTGTAACAGGGATTCTGATAATAAATTTTATTCTCTAATTCCTCTTTACATAGAAACATTTGGAGAAGATATTATCATTAAAAGATTTGAAATAACAAAACCTGATTACATAGTAATTAGCAACTATGACACTTCAAGTTATTATTATTCTTATTTTGGCGTTGATTATGCCGGTAAAATTTTTAATTATATACTAAAAAACTATGAAAAACAGGCTCAAATCGGTGATAAGCTAAAATTTGTAGTCTTTAAGAGGATAAATTAATCTTTTATTTTATTCGCAAGAATATTTCTTCTTATCATAGCTGCAAATACAGCTATAGCTCCTATACCAAATAAAATTCTATCAAAATATTTTATCTTAGGTGTTTTATTTTTGCTTACTACTATATTTATATCCGGACTTAATAAAAGCCCTCCTAATAAACACAAAGTACCAATATCATCCAATGCTTGTGTTTGTTGCCAGAGCTTTTCCCGTTTTATCATAGTCTTTTGATAATCCGTATTATTTTTAAAATTTATTGCTTTTAAGATTGGTTGTATTTGCATCTATTAACCTTTACGCCAGCTTAGTCACTATTTCCAAACAAATGCAAGAACTTATCCAATAAACTTTCATCATCATTTGAATGACTACCAGTATCTATCATATCAGAAGCACTGCGAACATCAAAATCAGGATTCCCGCTAATATGACTACCTATTTGAACAATTTCATCATCCGCATTAACCTTAATACCTGGGGTTCCAGCCTCATGCCATCTTTCCGTAACACTTTTGGGATAATTTCCGGTTAAATTATAATATGCTTTTTCTTTAAAGTTCATTCCTCCCGGAATTATCATTTTATGAGAGAAATCCCCCCAATGACCTCCACCATTTAAATTTTTTAAAAGACTTTTTCTTTGCAAATTATTACGTTGAACAGATACTATTTTCCTTAAAGAAGCATCTATTGGTAAAGTTTTCATATTACAAAAACCTCCTTTCATTCTTCATCCATCTTTTTTATAAATCTATCAAGAGCTTCACCACGCTTACGAGCTTTATCCATATCTTCACACATAGCAATAATACTTGCACCCAATGCTGCTGTTGTAGAACCTGCTACTGCAGCGTTTATACAATTACCAATTCCTGGTATCCAAGTTACTAATTTTGAAGCCCCTTTAAAAGCATATGTTCCGACCCTATTACCTATAATACCAACAAGCAGATTTTTTATTACCGTTTTACTAAAATCAAAGTAATAAACGCCATTAAATATTGTCGTAGCCATAGCGACTTCTATACCTGCCAAGGCGAGTTCATCTGCTCCTGGGGCTTGCGCTGAAAGAGCTCCTATACCAGTATTTGCTGCAGTATAATAAGCAACCCAACCTCTTGCTTCTTTTACTTCTTCTGGTCCATTTATATTTTTCAAACAACTTGTTTTCTGCAACAGCTCTCTTTTGATTCTACAAGTTGACTTAGATAATATTTTATATTACCAAAATTTAAATCTTTAATTGGCGATACCTGCATAATACATATTCCCTATATTGATTGTGACTGTACATAAAAATTATAAAAAAAGTAACGGTTATGTCAATTAACAAATCAATTTGTAAACTTTTTTTACATAATAACAAAAAATCTTATATGCATGTTTTAGTATTTTTATGAAGATTTTAAACAAAAATATAAATATTAACTTTAGTTCTGGTTTAACTACCAAGCTACTATTGAAGGAGAAATGTACGAACCCTTGTAAGCTAGAAACTTATCTTAATAAAGAATTTGGTATAGAAACCAATTTCTCAGGAAATAAAACAATGGCATACGCAAATACTTTATGTGCCCAAATATTTCAAAAATTATCAAAAAAAATGAATTTCAATTTTCTATTTCCACCATTTATAAGAATATATAATAAAACAAGCTTAATTGAAAAAAAATTCTGCATCTAATTTCTGCATACACGATTCTAAAGCAATTTTAATAGATGATAATCCATTACCTGGTCGTTCAATATTTTTTGAAAATATTATAAATTTGAAATATATTAACGAAAAAACGGAAGAATCATTCATACAAAAATATACAAGTTCTCCACATTTTTTGACTCCATTTATTCATGAATGGCTACATAGCATACAACTTGATTTTATATACAATAATTATGGATACGGAGGTAAATGCGCGTATTTAACGGAACAATACCCAGATAAATCCTGCAAGCCAACAGGATTTGAAATAATTGCCAATCTTCAGAATAAAAAATTATCATTAAAAGAAAATATGCTTGTATATGATATACTTGGAAAGTATGCTACTTTACCATTCAATCAATATTTAGAGATCTTTAGCGAAACATGGACAAAGTTCATATGTGACTCACTATCAGGGACTCAAATAGTAAAAAATCCCATAGAATTGCTGAAAGAAACACCAAAAGAATTTCAAAATATAGTTAGAAAAATTTGTTCTTTCAAATAGCTTAAATCTCTTCATCTTTCTCCGAAGCACGCTTGAGAATATTCCTGTCGAGTTTCTTTTTGCCATATTTTTTATGTGACTTCTCCATCAACCTTTCACTCGGACGTTTTGAGGAAGAAATTTTTGAAATCCCGCTATTCAAATTTTTATACCAGAGTGACCAGAGAATCGAACGCAGAGGCAGCGTATATTGAATCAAGATTTGTGCAACAAAGGTTTGTATTGTAAAAATTGCCACATCATAAGCAGTTGGTGATTTCAACCCGAACTGTTCCAATTCAGGAAGAGGCATAAGATTCACAAATGGTAAAATACCTTTTGACAAAAATTCACTTATGCCGGACAAGTCAAAAATCTTTATAACAATCTGCGGTATTAAAATGTATGTTAATGCACCTGCAAGCGCCATAAGCATAAAAGTAGAATAAAAGTGGCCCTTAACCAGAGTTAAACTCTTTTTTACGCATCCAACAGGAGATAGTTCCGGCTCAAATGTAAAGACCTGAAAAGTCAAAACAAAATACACTGCTAAAATTCCGCAAATAACCCAGAATAACGGACAGAGTGCTATAGCAGAGAATATTCCGAATAAAAACCATAACCCTATAAAAGGAATGGCCCGCCTTTTTATAAGTTCTGTATGCGCATCAAAATCATAAACTCGTCCCGACTTTTGCATATTCTCATACATTGAATTAACTGCTCCATAAGCAACAAGATATTCCCAGAATGATTTGCAAAATATTGCAAGTCCCGGGAGTGTTATTAGAATAGAAAGCAATATTAACACATTAAAATTATCCAGAGCTGAGAATTTCTCTATAAGCGGAGGAAGATTCTGGGTATAAAAATAAGTTATTAAAAATACAAGAAGCAGACCTCCAATTTGCCCTAACACCGGAAAAGTCATGTATTTAATAAATTTATCAAAATTTGAAAAATATAATCCTATTGCTTCTGTAAATATTCCAAGCGGTGTATTATTTCTTTTTGCCATACTTTTTTTCTCCTGCTATAGTATAATATTATGAAAGACCTAACAGAACAAGATTTTTTATCAGGAAAAGTTAACCTGCATATACATACAAATTATTCCGACGGAAAAGCGGACTTTAAAAAAGTTTTAGATAATGCTAAAAAGAACGGCTACAAACTTATTTCCATAACAGATCATAATACAGTAGAAGGACATAAACATTATCAAGATGAAATTCTTGTAACAGGAGTAGAGTTCGACTGCTGGTTTGGCTACGTTTTTATCCATCTTTTAGCATACAATATTGATGTTAATCATCCTTCACTTTGCCCCTTTCTGGCAAAAACAAAAGCTGAAACAGAAGGTGATTTAATACGTCTTTTTGCAAGAAGAAATGTACCTGAATTAATAAAAGCAATCCACGAAGCAGGTGGTATAGCAGTACTAGCTCATCCTGCATGCTACTGGGCAATAAGTCTTGAGAGATTAGTAAAAAAACTAATGAAGCATGGATTAGACGGCATTGAAGTCTTTTATCCTTACCCACGTTTCCGAAAAATTGTAAAATTTCATAGTGCAAAAGATGTCAGAAAAATTGCAGACAAATATCCTCAGCTTCTAAAAACAGGTGGAACAGACTTCCACGGAGAAGTTTTTAATTAGCCAGACGGGTATATATTATATAAAAATTTCCCCCCGGTGCGATAATTCTTTTTTTAGCTTGATTGAAATAACATGATTGAGTCGAAAGTTAAAGGAGGATTTATGAGTAATTGCATATATACAGCACCTGTTTATAAATTGGAAGAATTAAACAATTTATTTATAGAACTTACAGCTAAAAACTGTAATCAGAGATGTTCCGGCTGCTATATTGATTTTCCTATGAGCAAAAATGTAAAAGATTTTATTTCAATTGACAAAATAAAAGAAGCACTTAATGATACAAAATTTGAGAACCTCTACTGCATATATTTAACCGGAGCTGAACCCATGACACATCCGGATTTTAATACGATATTAAGACTGTGTTTGAAAAGATGCAATGTTTGTATTTGCACCAATGCAAGTTTTTTAAATGAGAAAAAAATAAGATTTTTAAAAAAAGTTGAGGAAGAAGGGGTAAACCAAATATTTTTTAAACTTTCACTTTGCCACTATAACGAACTTGATAGCGATAAAGTAAAATATCGCGGCAACTACAGACAAACAATATATGCGCTTAAAACTTTAAGCAGATATAATTTTAATTCCGTTCTATCCATTCAAAATTCCTATAATTTAAATGAAAGTGAAATACTAGAACAATTTAATCTAATATTTAAAGAGCAGGAAATTATAAACACAGATATACAAATAACAGTTTCTTATCCATCTTTTGATGATAGCAATTTCTCTAAACCTTCCTGCAAGACCGATTGCATGCATGGAAGAATTCTTTGCCAGAATGGTATTTATGCCTGTCCGTTTTTAGCAAATGATTATAGAGGACGAGCAGGCAGTTCTTTCAAAGATTATTCAAAAAATATCACAGCAGAAACAGACTTCTGTGCAACATGCTCTAAAAATAACAACTATATGTTCGCAATAGGATAAAATTATTTTTACAAAAAAGATTTTATCTTATATAATCCTTATATAAGTGGTTTCAGGGGTTTTAGACGCTCAAAGATAGTTAACATTTGTAACATTATTCCGCTGAATTAATACTAAAGAGTTAATTTTTTGATAAGATTATGTTATAAATAATAATGTAAAAATATATATTCAAACACGAGAAATGAACGGAGGCTAAAATGTCAGTAGGACAATTCGTATTTATGTTACACAGCCATCTGCCTTATTATAGAAAAGCAGGTATGTGGCCATTCGGTGAAGAAAACCTTTACGAATGTATGGCAGAAACTTATGTACCGCTGCTTAATGCTATTGCTGAACTATATGATGAAGGTATTAAAGCGAAATTAACAGTAGGGATTACTCCAATTCTTGCTGAGCAACTAAACGATGAACACTTACAGAATGGATTTGTTGAATACATAGATTCAAGAATTGCTGCTGTTTCAAAAGACTTGGACAGATATCCTGATCCTAAAGTTGCACATTCTCAGCATTTAAAATATCTGGCTAAATATTACTTCGATTTATGGAATAAATTAAGAGATGATTTTGTAAATAAATACGAAAAAAATCTGATTAAATATTTCAAAAAATATCAGGATTTAGGCTGTATTGAAATTACGACTTCAGGCGCAACACATGGTTTTTCACCGCTTCTTGCTACTGACAGCAACCTTAATGCCCAGTTTAAAGTTGGACAGGATACAACCAAAAGATTGTTCGGCAAAAAAGCAATGGGAGCATGGCTTCCTGAATGTGCTTACCGTCAAGGTTATGAATATGTCGGCAAAGATGGCAAAAAGCATTGGAGGCCAGCCATTGAAGTTACTCTTCAGAACAATGACATTCACTATTTCTTTACAGAATCTCATGTAATTGAAGGCGGAAATTCTATTGGTAACAGACGTGTAATCGGTATGTACGGAAACATTGAATACATTCCGCTTCCGGAAAGACCTGCGACTGGTTATGATACATACTCTGCTTACTGGCTGCCTGACGCTCAGGTTGCAGTTATGGGACGTAACGATAGAGCCGGATATCAGGTTTGGTCTGCTGCTGACGGCTATCCTGGCGATGGCTGCTTTAGAGAATTCCACAAAAAAGATGATAAATCAGGCATGCATTACTGGAGAATTACATCACCGACAACTGATTTAGGTGATAAAATGCTTTATGATCCGGTTCTTGCAATGAATAAAATCAACGAAAACTCTGATCACTATACAACATTAATTTACCACCTGTTAAATGATTACAAACTTGCTAAAAATAAAGAAGGGCTTGTAATGGTATCATTTGATACAGAATTATTCGGACACTGGTGGTTTGAAGGTGTTGAATTTATCAAACAGGTTATCAAGAAATTCCACGACTATCTTCCGGAAGTTGAAAGACTCACAGCTGGAGAATACGTTACAAAATATCCTCCAAAAGAAGCTATACAAATTCCTGAAAGCTCCTGGGGACAAGGCGGACATTTCTATGTATGGATGAACCACTTAACTGAATGGATGTGGCCTATTATCCACTCTTGCGAAAAACGTATTAACGCTATTGTTGATGCTCATTCTGAAATACCTGAAGATAAATTACTTCATAGAGCATTGAATCAATTAGCAAGAGAGAATCTGTTATTGCAAAGTTCTGATTGGCCGTTCCTGATTACAACATGGCAGGCTAAAGATTATGCAACTGATAGATTTAATGAACATGTTGATAGATTTAGTTTAATAGCTGATATGATTGAAAGTGGAAACATTGATGAAGCAAAACTTTCTGAAATAGAAAGCATTGATAACTGCTTCCCTGTAATAGATTACAGAGTTTACCAGTCAATCGAAGAAGGTGTAATTCCTCAGCAGGAAAAGAAACTTGCACCACTATATCAGTAAAACTTGATTTAAAGAAGAATGGCACATTAGTAAACTAATGTGCCATTTAAAATATAGGTAAAAATGAGAATAGTTGAAATAGAAAAAAGAACTCCAATACTAATCAAACAATTATTAAAAATATGGGAAAGTTCGGTAAGAGAAACCCATTTATTTTTATCTGATAATGAAATAAAACGCATAGCCGATTACGTACCACTGGCGCTAAACAATATTAATCATCTTGTAATAGTTGAAGATGATAATTATCAACCCGTAGCTTTTATGGGCATCGAAAAAGAAAGACTTGAAATGCTTTTCGTTGCACCTCATGAAATTAAAAAAGGCTTAGGAAAAAGTTTAATCCAGTTTGGCATAAAAAATTATCAGTTAAAAGAGTTAACTGTAAACGAACAAAACCCGCAGGCAAAAGGTTTTTATGAACATCTTGGATTTCATGTATACAAAAGAACTGAAACAGATGAGCAGGGAAATCCTTATCCTCTTTTATATATGAAGCTGGATTAAGTTATCTTGAAGTGCAATTTTATTCGTGATATAATCAATTTGCCGTACTCCACGGGGACTTAGCGGATCTCTCGACTCGAACGCTTTATGCGAGGTGCAGAGCCTGCTGTGAGGGTTACAGGCGGATTGCCTATGTTTATAGGATTGTTGATAACTTAGAATATAATGGCGCAAGCTATCGAACCGTGTCAGGATGGAAACATAGCAGCACTAAGGTAATCCTTGCGGGTGTTATAATTTTAAGAAGTAGGTTTTATAAGCAAAATCAATTCGGTTGTATTTCGATAGGCAGTGGTACGGTTTTTACACTACGTGCGTAGATATTTGGCCGGAAAACATTTTACATAACTACTAACTTATTTTATTAACCACAAGTTTCATTCCAGATAAAACGGCCCTTGCCCCAACCGGAATAGTTACTTTTTCTTGATTATGCGTAATCTTAAACCCGCCAACGGTTGGTATAGAAAATTCATGAAAAAGTTCATCCAACCAATCCTGATTATCTACATAAAGAAAATCTCCGAGAACAACTCCCTTACAGTTAGCCCTAAATTTTTCTATATTAAAAAGCTGAGTAAACATTCTATCTATTTTATAAACCGGTTCATTTAAATCTTCTGCAAAGAAAATAAAATCTTCATCAGGTATAAAATCAAGTCCGCAAAGGGATACGACAGTTGCAAGATTTCCACCCCAGATTATACCTTCGGCACTCCCTTTTGTGTAAATTTTATTACCTTCAAACTCTAAATTTTGTCCGCTTATTGCTTTTTCAAAATATTCAAGCGAGAAATTATACCCGTTTTCACATCCGAAATCAGAGCAAGCCATTGGTCCATGGTAAGTAATCATGCCGGTCTTTTTATATATCATTAAAAGAAGCGCTGTAACATCTGAAAACCCGCAAAATACCTTTTGGTTATTTTTAATAAGGTTATAGTCAATGTGATTAAGCAATCTAATCGCACCATATCCACCTCGCGCACACATAATTATATCAATTTCCGGGTTCAGAAAAAATCTATAAAGTTCCTCTAATTTATCCCCGTCAGAACCAGCAAGATAACGGTTGTTATCATAAATATTCTTTGAAAGTTCTACCTTGCAGCCCAGATTTTCAAGATTCCTAACAGCTGCATTCAACTTTTCCCTATTTACCCTCCCGGAGAGGGCGATAATACCAATAGTTTTCATACAAGCATTATAATTGATTTATTAAGTTTTGTAAAACTTTTTATTACCCCCCGCAATTTTTAGAATTCAAAAACGTTATAATATATATACAATATTATGAGGTATTACCATGTTACCAGTACATGCAATAGGACAAGAACCGAGTTACGAGCGCCAAGCGCGTCCGGTCAACTTCTTTGCAAATCCGGGAGTAATTCCACCGGTCGGTACTCCTGTAGAGCGAAGCGGCGGGCAATATAGCCAATATGACAATGCTTTGGAACACGGTTATAACGGAGTTCAATACAAGGATGGTGCAATACTCGGTGCAAAACTGAATATGGAATTTTAACAAAAAAGACCTCGTTTGGGGTCTTTTTTTATGTTTCTCGATTTCTTGTTTTCATCCATTCGTCTTTTGGAAGGTCTGAAACAATGTTGCCGTCTTTAAACCTTATTATTCTTGAACAATACTCGGCAATATCAGGTTCGTGTGTTACAAGAACAATTGTCTTGCCTTCTTTATCATTAAAGCCTTTATTAAGACGAACAAAAAACTCCATTACTTCTATACTTGTTTTTGTATCCAAATTACCGGTAGGTTCATCCGCAAGAATAAGCGGCGCATCATTAACAAGCGCTCTTGCTATTGCTACTCTTTGCTGCTGTCCTCCAGACATCTGGTTAGGCATATGATGTTCTCTGTTCTTAAGCCCTACTATTTCAAGAGCTTCACGTGCTCTTTTATATCTTTCTTCTTCCGGCACACCTTTATAAATCATAGGCAGTGCAACATTATCAAGTGCAGAAGTTCTTGATATTAAGTTAAAACCTTGAAAAACAAATCCGATTTTTTTATTTCTTATCTTTGACAATTCTTCAGGGCTTAATGAAAACACATCAACACCATCCAGATGATAGCTACCGCTCGTTGGTCTATCCAGCGTACCCAGTGTATTCATACACGTTGATTTTCCGGAACCTGATGTTCCCATGATAGCAACAAATTCGCCTTTTTCTACAGAAAAAGAAACTCCATTTAAAGCATTAAAGCTGTCCTCTCCTGTTGTATATGTTTTTACAATATTTTTAATTTCTATTAAAGGCATATGATTATTTTATCATCTAACGGAAGAAAAATAAACCTTATAAACTTCTCCGGTTTTCGGGTTTGATTTTAAAAGAGCCTCTTTCATTTTAGTAAGGAATTCAAGAAATTGTTTTTTATCAAGGAATATATCTACAGGCAAAGTTTCCTGATAATACTCTCCTCGCTTATATCTGTTAAACATTTTTTTGAAAAAATTATCATATTTCGGGTTTATCATAGTAACTCCAATCTCTTCTCTGCACGACAAGATTTTGGGATTAGGCAATTTTACATATAAATCTACATCTTTTGCCAGATTTTCAAGTTCAGGCCTAATACGATTAAGTCTATCGCTAAATGCAAACTTTGCCATTTTTTCCGGCTTCGGCAAATAAAGCGCTTTGAAAGAAGTATTCTCTGCTTTATGAATTTTCATACTATAATAATACTGGAACAAATATTTTTTTGCCCTCTTTGTTACAAAGGTTAACATTAGCCCTATATACATAATGATACCTTCATGATACACTTGTAATACTTGAAAAAGAATTTTTAAAGAGCGTATTACTAAGTATTTGAAAAGGAGAAACCAATGACTCAAAATAAAAGAGTATGGCTGTTCCATGAAGGAAACGCTGATATGCGTAACCTCTTAGGCGGTAAAGGTGCAAACCTTGCAGAAATGACTAATTTAGGTTTGCCTGTACCTCCGGGGCTGACTATAACTACAGAAACTTGTATGGATTACATTAACAACGGTAATAAAATGCCGGAAGGTTTAATGGATGAAGTAAAGACTGCATTAAAAGACATAGAAGCAAAAGCCGGTAAAAAATTTGGCGATTCTGCCAATCCGCTTTTAGTTTCCGTACGCTCAGGAGCTAGAGTTTCAATGCCTGGTATGATGGAAACTATTCTTAACTTAGGTCTTAATGATGAAACAGTAGAAGCTATGGTTAAGTTAACAAATAACCCTAGATTCTGTTATGACTCATATAGAAGATTTTTGACAATGTTTGGTTCTGTTGCCTGGGAAATGGACAGACAAAAATATTTTGAATCAGAAGTTGAAAAGGTTAAAGAACGCGAGGGCGTTAAGTCTGATACAGAAATTTCTGCAGAAGGCTGGAAGTCACTTATACCTATATACAAAAATGTTATCAAAGAAGTTACAGGAAAAGAATTTCCTCAAGACCCTTATGTTCAGCTTCAGGAAGCTATCGAAGCAGTATTCCGTTCCTGGAATATTCCTCGAGCTGTAGCTTACAGAAATATGAACAAAATTGACCATAACTTTGGTACAGCAGTTAACGTTCAAACAATGGTATTTGGGAATATGGGTGATGATTGTGCAACAGGTGTTTCATTTACACGTAACCCTGCTACAGGTGAAAACAAATTCTACGGCGAATATCTTACAAATGCACAGGGTGAAGATGTTGTTGCAGGTATCAGAACTCCAAAGCCGATTGCTGAACTTGAAACAGAAATGCCAGACCTGTATAAACAATATGTTGATATTGCTAAAAAGCTTGAACTTGGCTATAAAGATGTCCAGGATATGGAATTTACTATTGAACGCGGTAAACTCTGGATACTTCAAACACGTAACGGTAAAAGAACTGCCGCTGCTGCTGTAAAAATTGCAGTAGATATGTGTGAAGAAGGTATTATAACAAAAGAAAGAGCTATTCAGTTGGTTGACCCATATTCTGTAAACCAAATCCTTCTTCCTTGCTTTGATTCTAAAGCAATGGCAGAGGCTCATAAAATTGCACAGGGTGTAAATGCTTCTCCTGGTGCTGCTGTTGGTAAAATTGTATTTGATACAGAAGAAGCAGCTCAAAGAGGTGAAGCCGGTGAAAAAGTTATTCTTGTTAGAATTGAAACCTGTCCGGATGATATTCATGGTATGGCTGTTTCACAGGGTGTATTAACTCTTAGAGGCGGAGCAACATCTCACGCAGCAGTTGTTGCTAAAGGTATGGGTAAACCTTGCGTATCAGGCTGCGAAGATATGAAAATAGATCTTGCAAAAGAAACATTAACAGGCTGTGACGGTACTGTTTACCATAAAAATGACGTCATTTCTCTTGACGGCGGTAAAGGTATTGTTATGGAAGGCGCAGTTAAACTTGTTGAAGCAAAAATAGATGAAAACTGGAACAAGTTCTTTGGCTGGGTTAACGAAATTAAGCAAATGAAGGTTGAAGCTAATGCTGACACACCTAAAGATATTGAAAATGCTATCAAATATGGTGCAGAAGGTGTTGGTCTATGCAGAACAGAACATATGTTTATGGATCCAGACAGACTTCCTTGGGTTCAAAAAATGATTATTGCAGGAACTCCTGAAGCAAGAAGAGAAGCTCTTGATAAGCTTCTTCCAATGCAATATTCAGATTTCTATGCAATGTTCAAAGCAATAGGCGACAAACCTATGACAGTAAGACTTCTTGATCCGCCGCTTCACGAATTTTTACCGGATAAAGAAACATTAATTGCAGAAGTTGCTGAGCTTAAAGCACTTGGAAAAGATGCTTCTGAAAAAGAAGAACTTCTTCATGTTGTTGAAGGTTTATCTGAATCTAACCCTATGATGGGCTTGAGAGGATGCAGACTTGGTTTAACTTATCCTGAAATTAATGAAATGCAGGTTAGAGCAATTTTCGAAGCAGCTTGTGATGTTAAAAAAGAAGGAATTGATGTAAAACCTTGGGTTATGATTCCTCTTATCGGCCACGTAAACGAGTTAAAAGTTGCAAAAGAAATCCTTGAAAAGGTTGCAGAAATTGTAATGCTTGAAAAAGGTATAAAGGTTGAGTACAAATTTGGTACTATGATTGAAATTCCTCGTGCGGCTTTAACAGCTGACGAAATTGCAGAATATGCAGAATTCTTCTCATTCGGTACTAATGACCTTACTCAAATGACATTCGGTTTCTCTAGAGATGATGCTGAAGGTAAATTCTTGAATAGATATGTAGAACAAAAAATCCTTCCTGCTAACCCATTTGAAACTCTTGATCAAAAGGGTGTAGGCAAATTGATTGAAATGTCTATGGAGAAAGGTAAATCAGTAAATCCATCACTTGTCGGCGGTGTTTGCGGCGAGCACGGCGGCGACCCAGATTCTGTTAAATTCTGTCACAGAATTGGATTGGATTATGTTTCCTGCTCACCATTCAGAATACCGCAAGCAAGACTAGCTGCAGCACAAGCAGTTGTTGAAGGGAAATAATAAAACTAAAAAGGAGGCTGTAACAAGCCTCCTTTTTTAATGGTTAACACTTGATAATAACCCCATAACATTTTGTGCCTTAAGATTTCGAGATGATGCTAAAAGGGTGGCAGATGCCTGTTGTAAGATCTGATAACGGATGTAAT
>OGRH01000644.1_pt1 | contig 27234 bp, 24 predicted proteins | sample 1553461 | NCBI WGS metagenome assembly OGRH01 (sample SAMEA2580092, study PRJEB22360) | human gut metagenome | biome: human gut; feature: human-associated habitat; material: faeces | place: Denmark | collected 2008/2010
TGGAGCTTTCTTAGTTCAGTTGTTTCGTGTGGTAACTTAACAATAACGGATTATGGAAAGTAATTCCACTGCTTTTTTAATAAAAATAAAACTGCGCCACAGCCTTGGCAGACCATCGCGCAGCGATTTTGTTCAATCGGAAGTTGTCAAAGAAGCTTGATGACAATTAAGTGATAGTATTGCAGAAATGACAATCTGAAATTGAGGAGATAAATAAGTATGAATACAAAACAGAAACAAATTTTAGCATGGGTTCTCCTTAGTTGTGGAGTTATTATCGCCGGTGTAATACTTGGCGGTATTACCGGAAAACTTGTTTTAGACCACATCATATGAGGAGAAATGTCATGTTCAGTACAAATAAAAATCGTAAAATAGGTATGTTGATTTTTCTGTTTGTTGTATCCTTTATTTTGGGTATGCTCATCAACATTCAACGTCTTGGGTCTTTACCGATGAAGCTTATCCAAGTTGAATGGAATGATACAGTAGGATGTGTGTATGAAAATCTTGATTATGAAAATTCGAGCGACCACAAATATGATTTGTATGTGCCGAAAAATCTTGATACGCCAGAGTCAAAATGCCTGATTCTTTATATACACGGAGGAAGTTTTAATTCCGGGAGCAAAGAAGATGGCGATGCGTGGTGCAAATATTATACGTCAAAAGGATACGTAACAGCAACGGTTGATTATACATTGCAATCAAAGAAGGAAAAAAGTGAAAAAGAATTACTCAACGCCAGTCTTGAGTTAATGAATGAAGAAATTCTAAGTTGTGTTGCCGCAATCAAGGAGCAGGCATCGCAGCTTGGAATTGATTTAACACAAATGGCTACCTGTGGGGTGTCAGCAGGTGGAACACTTGCGATGAACTATGCATATAAAAATGCTGACATTTCTGCAATCCCAGTAAAGTTTGTCTTTCAACTCGCAGCTCCTGCTTCATTTGAGCCATCCGATTGGAGTTTACTGAAGTCGATAGACCATATAACCACAGATGCGGATTTTGCAACCATGATGACAGGGGTTAGAATTACAGATGAAATGATGGCATCAAAAGAGTATCTTCCGTATATTTACTCTGTTTCGCCTACATATTTGGTGGAGGCAAACTCGGTGCCGACTTTGATGGGGTATGGACTAATCGACCATTGTGTGCCGACTAAACTTAAATACCCTTTAATAGATGCATTGAAAGAGAATGGTGTGCCATACGATTATGTTGAATTTCCAAAATCGAACCATGGAATGTATAATGATATTGATAAATTGCAGGAGTTTATCAATCTATCACTTGAATACTGTGATAAATATTTTGATAAATAAGATAAAGACAAACCACAGTTTGCATAACTGTCAAAAAGGTTATGCAAGTGTTAATGAAAAGAGGATGAATATGTTAATTGACTTTGATGGATTGACAATTATTATCGGAATAGTAATTTACATATTAATTTGTATATTTATTCATAAGAAATACAAAAAAGAGAAAATATATTACGTATTCAGTACAATTATGTTTTGTTATTTTATGTGTATTGCTAAGCTGACATTATTTCCGATTGTTATGATTGGTCTGCCTGCAAATATTAAAGAAAGTATAAACATTATTCCATTTCATAATGGTATTAATAGAACTGACATATTGAATCTTATTATGACTATTCCATTAGGAATTGGAATTCCATTTATAACAAAGATAAACAACATTAAGAAAATACTATTATTAGGATTATGTTTTGGTCTGGGAATAGAAACAATACAGTATTTAGAAACATTTTTGACAAAAGGTTTTTCGTATAGGATAATTGATATTAATGATGTTATTTTTAATTTTACTGGAACGGTGATTGGATTTTTTGTATTGTATGTTTTCTCACGTCTATTTATAAAAATGAAAGAAGAAAATTTAAATGCATTTTGGAAACATGTATATAAAACATGTGATTCTGTTAGTATAAAGTAAAAATATTTGAGGCATCATCAGAATGTGTGAGCAGATAGCAGCTCAAAAAACTTAACTAAAAGTAAAGAGCCACCACTGTTGCTCTTATTTTTGGAGTAGCAGTAGTAGCTCTTTCTTTTTGAGCCCATTAACCTATTCTTTGAAATCTCCCTTTTGTGTCGAAAATTCGAGTGCCTTTTGTTTATTTTCTGCTGTCATTGCATCCACATAATCCTGAGGATTCCAGACTTCATCTAATATATCCTCCGGGAACTTTTTACGAATATCATCAGAGTATTGGCTGCCATCTCCCGGCTCCCAATATTCAGATAGTTCATATCCATTCTCTGTCACATTGAAAGTTAGGGCAACAGGACCACAACCTCCACCGACACTTTCAATCCCTTCTTCGGACAAATTATATTCCTCATAAAGAGTGAGAACATATACGGTCAATGTCTCATTCTCCTCAGAGTTTGCAGCCCCACCGGCTTCTGTAGCCAATACAGTATGGCTTTCGCAGGCAAAAACACCTTTGTAGTATCTATCGCTGTTATGTTCCATGATTGCATTATGGATTGCTGTATCAACATTGGTTTCGTTAATCGATTCTGTTCTGGTTTCCCCGGCACAGATGCGTTGTAAATAGCTGATAAAGTCAGAGTCAGTTATTCGGTAATACACATTCTCATACAGAATTGCTGCTTGATTTCCGTTGGAATCAAAACCGCTGAATGTGATTCTGTCGTTTTCCTTGGTATCCACATGAAGGGAATAGAAAGGTGTATGACCCTGCAAAGATTGGTCTTTGTGACCAATCTTTAAGTTTTTAATACGACTGCTCAACTCGTCAATTTCCGCTGCGGATAATTGGAATGTGGTCGGTCCGCTATTTGTTCTAAAGTCCATGGTGCTTGCTTTGGAAATTTGAACAGAATCAAGTTTCACTGGGAATGAACTCGGATTTGTCAGGAAACATACCCCAAGAACAATACTTGCAACCATAGCAATAGCAACAATCCAAAATGCAGGTTTCTTGTAATTCAGCACATTTTTCACCCTTTCTTTGACGCCAACCTCTCCAAAGGCAAGTGGACAAACCATAACTGTTCTTCTATTCACGCTACAAGAAAGCAGAGCTTCTGAATAAGAAATAGACTCGTTTTGATTCAGTCCACGAATAACTTTTTCATCGCAGGCAAGTTCAATATCTCGGCAAAGTAAAATATACGCAATCCATACAAGAGGATTGAACCAATGGATTGCCAACACTAAATACCCCAACGGTTTCCACCAATGGTCACAGCGTTTCAGATGAGCATTCTCATGGGCAATAATATAGGGCAACTGTGCTTCATCTGTCCCGGAGGGAATGTAGATGCTCGGTTTGAAGAAACCAAGAATAAAAGGTGTTTGTATATCGTCACAAATCCAAATGTTGTCCCGCACAGAAAGGGATGCACCGACTTTCTTTTGCAAGCGGAAATAGCTGACGGCAGCATAAACGAGCATGGCTATGATGCCTATTGCCCATACGATTGCCAGCACAGGAATCAAAAGCTGAAGTGGATTTGCGCTTGCAATTGGCTCTGGAGCAAAGGTGTCCGTAATAATTGGATTCACTACCTTGTCGATAGAGCTTACGCCTGTGGAGATTTCTGGTGTCCAGTCCATCATGATTTCAGGACTGATGGTCTCGGCACTTGGAATCAAGCTCAATGCGCTTTCAAAACTGAATGGGCAAATCAATCGAAAAGCTACGATACCCCACAGTAGGACATTGATCCACTTAGGTGCCTTTTTCAAAACCACACGCAAAAGTACGACCGCAAGGATCAGCCAAGATGCGGCGATACTCATATTTACAATTTTCAAAAAGAATGAACTCATAGATTACTCCTTTCCGGCGGCTGCATCAATCATGCGTCGAATCTCCGCAGCTTCCTGTTGAGAAATACCCTTCCTTTGTGTAAAAGCCGCAATGAAAGCAGGAAGGGAACCTTCAAAGGTTTCGTCAACGAACTGCTCGCTCTGAACGGCATAGAAATCATTTTTAGACAGAACAGAGGAAACGATGCCACCATTATTCTGGAAGATACCACGCTCACAAAGCTTGCGTAATATCGTATAGGTGGTGGAGCGATTCCAGTTCAGTTCTTTTTCACAGAGCTTTACCAATTCTCTGGAGTGCAAAGGCTCATTCGCCCAAATAATATCGGCAAAGTGGGATTCCACTACGCCCATCTTCATCTCAGCCATAAAGATTTCTCCTTTCAGTTTATCGCTAATAAACTAATTATAGTTTACTCCCGATAAACTGAAATGTCAATAGGAAACAGCCATTACTCTCACAGGTTTCATAAAGTTTTGGGAAGAGAATCCGCTGTCGCCACGAAGATAAGTTTTAATGCTCCTTTCCAGGTATTCTTGAAAAATAGATTCCATAAATTTATCAAAAAAATCCGCTATACTTTGTTTTAAAGTATAGCGGATTTTAGTTATTTTACGATCTGAAAGCTTCTAGTAATAGGAGCTGCCTGATAATTGCCACCAATTGTAACTACTGTGACTACATATCTGCCCGGCTCTGTAGGAGCCTTTGTGCTTGAATATGGCTTCCACTTGCTTGTAAAGCCACTGTATAGATAATGCACATTGCTCTGGCTGATTGAGACATCACCATCATATGATAGCGTTGCTCCAAAATCAAAGGATGCTACATCTGAGGCTTTAAGCTTCCCATTTGTAAAGCTCTGATTCCAACTAAGCTTAGTTCCTTTTGAATGCATCTTGACAAGTAAAGCACCAACTCCAACACCTGTCTCATAATTCTTGTTATCGGTAACCGCTGTCACCGTATAAAGACCGGCACGGTTTGGAGTACCAAATGACACTCTCACTGTGTCTGCAACAGAAGGAAGCTTATTTATTATCTCAAGAATCTGTCCAACTGTACCCGTATCTATATGAAGCTTCTTCAACGTGTCAAGCAGCTCCTGTGTGCTGAAAAGTTTTCTAAGCTCTCCGACTGTCATACCGTCCTGCATCATCTGTGTAAAGGACTTTCCATATAGCTTTGAAACAACCGGATCTATAAGCTTAAGTACTGTGCTGTTTGTATACTTCTCAGGCATCTGAAGATAAATGCCTGCATTTACATTGCTTGTAAGACCGGCATAGATTGTATATACATCAAACCTGTCTGAAGGATTTGTTGTAACAAAATCCTGTGGTAGTGCATCTCCGGCATAAATGTTTGTTGACTTTACTTTAACATTTACCTTTGCCTTATTAACGGTCACACTAGTCTCTGCTGATGCTGATGGACGATACTCGGCATTACCTTTATATGTAATACGGATTTGCTGCTCTCCTGCTCCCATCTGCAGATAAGTAAGCAAATTGACCTTTCCGCCCTCTATCGGAGCCCACTGTTTTGTGACTCCCTCAACTCCTGCCACATCATCAACACCATAGTATTCCATTGTAAAATCATCAGCACTTAACGAATCCTTTGCAGGCAACGTACTGTTGTCCCAATCAATTACCTGATCAAATATTGACTGTTTCATAACTGCAGTGTCCATATTGTATGAAAAAGATACTCCCTCTCTGCATACAACGGCCGTTGCTATACGGTTATCGGCTGTAGTCACATTTACCTGTGTCTGTGTACCTTTATAGTTCTTATTTCCATCCCACTTTATGCGGATACTCCACTCTCCGGGACCAAATTTTTTAAATGCTGTAGTCCAGTTTGTAGAATTAAGTGGCTGCCAGTTTGGGATTATATCTGTTCCCGCATTGTACTCCATTGAAACATCATCATATGTAAGCCCTGCCGGATTTGTCTCTGCTATCACAGCATCATAAATTGCTCTTGCTGTGGCATCAAAATCATATGATTGATCCGCGTTAAAAGCCATGCTCACTTCATACGGAGCATCCTTTAACACAAATGTAGACTGCTCTCTGCCCTTTACCTGTACTGATGCCTCAACTGATGCAGCTGCATTTTCATCATCACCTGCATAGCTGAAACGAACTCTTTGTGTGCCCTCCGGCATTCCCGGGTATTCAATACCCTTGCTATTACCGCCACATACAGGCATCCATGCACGTCCAAGGCTGCCCACTGCACCAATCTTTGCAGTAGCGTAATACTCAACCTTTATCTGCTCTGCCGTAATAGATGCCGGTCTTGAATTCTCTGTATCTACAAATGTTGAAAAGAGCTCCGCCTCAAGAGCATTATAATCTACTGTCATATCATCATTGTATGTAAGAGAAACTGCACTGCCATCTTTTAGAACAATTGATGATTCATACTTGTAGGCTCTGTGAAGCGTAACAACCTCCTCGCTTCCCTTAAGTCTGAATTTGAAGTCTCCCTCACCCTTATCTAAAAATGCAGGATGACTATATTCTGTTGTTATATTACCAAAAGGACCTATTTTCGTTGTTGTGCTTGTAGTAAAGCCCTCTAAGCTTCCGAATGCTGTGTTTTTCTTTAATGTAGTCTTATCCTTGCCCTCACATTCGTACTCCCACTCAAGGCTTTTTGTATCAACTTTGTCTGCGTTTACAACAAGCGCTTTTGCTATTGCCTTTTTAGCCGTCTCAATATCCGCTCCCTGCGGGATAACTGCTGTTCCATTCTGAAGCTGTACTGTCACCTTCTGTGACTCATCTGCCAATAATGCACTGCCGCTGTCAACAGACTCATAAACCACATCTGATGCATATATGACCTGCGTTGCAAGTGGTTCTAATGTAATCGTCGCCGCAAGTATAAATGCAAGACACTTTTTTCCTCTTTTTGTAATCATTTTTTACCTCTGTTTAATTATTTACTACTGAAATACATCCAACTGAATCATAAAATAATGATACAGGGTAAAAAATAGACAGTCAATAGGCTTTAAAGCCCAATTTATCGCTTTTATATACTTAAAATCACTGCACACTCAGATAGCTTGTCACACAGTAAAGTGTCTGTCCATTATATTCCACGCGTGACCAGCCAAACTCCTCATTGATTCCGGTCCTGGTGACTGTTTCCCCATTTTTTATAGTTGCGATAACTGTAGCATCCGGATTTGTGACACTCGGAAGTGCACGCAGATTAACCTCTATCTTTGCAGTGACAGTATCATTACACTCTTTGAACTTTGTCTTCAGTCCGTCTCCGCTGCCACTTCCGTCCTGTCCGGGAACTACATAGTTCATATCTGTTGTGAGGTAGCTTGAAATGGCATAGTATGTCTGTCCATTATATTCAATACGTGACCATCCACTGTCACTGACTCCTGTTCTTGCTGCCGTATCACCGTTATTGAGCGTTGCCTTAATTGTGCTGTCATTGCCCTGACTAGGAATATCCCTCAGATTGACGCTCTCCTTGGCAGTTACTGTCTCATTTACATCCGAAAACTTCATACCTGCTTCCGGATCAGCTGTTGCATTGTCAGCCGCATCCCCATTTTTTGCAGACTCTGTTTCATCAAACCCAAAGTATGCAACATTCAAATCTACCGGCTTATCAATCCCTGACACCTTTCCCTTATTGGTATACTGCCACATGGCATGTGTGCCCTCATAAGATGACTGTGGTGTTTCCGGGTAAGCTGTATCCGGATATTGTGACACCCAGATTTTGTACCTGCTCTCAAGTGTTTTAGTATCCCACTGGCTGTTTGCCGACAACTCATTCATTGCAGCGTAAAACATAGGTGTATATCCTTTATTATATATTTCCTGCAAAAATGCCTCAGCTACTTTGGTGCGTGCCTCTGATGACATGCCATACTGTCTGCTGGCTGAGTCTGTGAAGCCCTCGCAGTCAAATGCCACCGGATATGTAATCTGATATTTTGAGATGTAGTCTGCTACCCAGTCTGCCTCCTCAATGGCTTCTGTTTCATTTACTGCTGATGAAAAGAAATATACTCCGACCTTTATGCCATTTTTCTGCGCCTCCTGCATGTTGTATCTTGCATTTGTATCAACACACATCTCGCCTGTTTTCTGGGTTCTGTAGCCCACACGTATCATTGCAAAATCAATTCCGCCTGCGGCAACCTTGTCCCACTTTATAGTGCCCTGATATTTAGATACATCAATTCCGAAGGTCAGGTTACTGTTTTCCGCAACAGAGCTTGCAGACAGTATCTGTGTCTCATCCGCAGAAGCCCCATCATCAGATGTCACACTCATTGAGCCGGCATTGTCTCCTGTATGCTGTGGGTCGTCCTTGTCTGAACTATCCTCTGTGGCTGTTTCCGTCATCTGTGACGAACCTTTAGCCTCGTTTTTTGCTGATTTAATCACAAAAAATGTGGCTACTGCAGCCAGTGCAGCTACTATCGCAACAATTATAAATATTGCTATTATCTTTCTTTTATCGTTCATAGCTTTTCCCCTTCATCAATATATATACCATGTATAAACAACCTGTTTCTATACAACAAAATATATCATATAATATACTGATTTTCAAATACTTGTCCATTTTTAAGAATCTTTTTTTCGGAAAAAATATTAAAAAATCCGCTATACTCACCTATCATCGTATAGCGGATTAATAAAACATTATTCAATTTTCATCTTATTTTTTATTGCTCTAAGCTATTGTGCCATTTGCAATATCGTTCTTTGCCAATAAATATGTAATAGCCGGCATAAGAATGGCTGAAATAATTGCTTTGACAATATTACCGGCACTAAGCTGTGCTGCAATAGCATATGTAACCATACTTACAATGAATCCCAGGGCTGCAAGTGCAAAAATAAGCACCAAACCAATCTTTTTGTGTGCGAAAAGCAAAATACCGATAGAAACAGTTATGATAATCTGTAGTATAACGCTAATGAAACACAGTACGACATATATCGCACCTAATCCTAAAGTAGCTCCTGCGACTGAAGCACCCAGCGCAACGACAATCCCGCCAATTGTTGCAAGAATATTCAGCACGAAAATAATCCATAACCATACGGTTAAACCTGTTGAAAGCTTATTGTTTTCCATAATTATCCTCCTTTAGTAATCCCAATTTATTTCAACATATTCATTATAATATACCGGAAAAATATTTCAATAGTCAAAATGCCTCATTTTGAACTCATCCCGACCTACAAAAAATTGTAATTGATTTAAATGACAGATGCATTTACAATATAGCTATTATGAAAAAATTATTTGTAAAATATGTCTCACAAAACATACTCGGCATGGTTGGTATGTCATTATATATACTTGCCGACACCTTCTTTATATCAAAGGCGGTCGGCTCAAACGGTATCACCGCTCTCAATCTGGTGCTGCCTGTATACAATTTGATTTTTGCCATAGGCGCAATGATCGGAGTCGGCTCCGCCATCAGATACGTCGTAGAGAAAAATAAGGGCGACACATCCAGCGAGAGCTACTTTTTTCATGCCCTCCTGTGGTGTATTATAATAAGCGTTATATTCATATTGATTGGTATTTTCATTCCGGACAGGCTCGTAGGGCTGCTCGGCGGAGATTCAGCAATTATAAATACCGGTAAAAACTATACACGTATTTTCATGCTTTTTACGCCGTTTTTCATGTGCAACTATGTGTGCAACGCTTTCGTAAGAAATGATGGCGCACCATCCATTGCCATGTGCGCCACACTTTTCAGCAGCCTTTTTAATATTGTTTTTGATTACATACTCATGTTCCCGCTTGGACTTGGTATGGAGGGAGCCGCTTTAGCTACCGCTATTTCACCGATTATAGGTATCCTGATATGCTGTATTCATTTCTGCTCAGACAAATGCTCCGTAAAGCTTAAGCCGACGGTTCCATCTGTCAAGAGACTCTTTTACTCCTGCCAGGTTGGTGTTTCTTCCTTTGTTGCTGAGATATCATCAGGTGTCATAACTATTGTCTTCAATATGATTATCCTGAGGCTTGCAGGAAATATCGGCGTGGCAGCATACGGTGTGGTTGCCAATACATCACTGGTCGCTGTAGCTTTGTTCAACGGAATAGCACAGGGTTCACAGCCTCTTATCAGCGACTATTACGGCAGAGGACTTAGAAAAAATGTAGGTTCGATACTCAGGATGGCTGTCGTTTCATCTCTCTTAATTGCTGCACTGCTCATTTTGTTCATATGCACCTTTGCACCTTTTGTGACATCTGTTTTCAACAGCGAGCACGATGCCAGGCTTGCTTCGTATGCCGAGAGCGGACTGCGCCTTTACTTTACAGGCTTTATTTTTGCCGGAATCAATATAGTAGGTTCTGCTATCCTAAGTGCCGTTGAGTCCGTAAAATATGCATTCGCGGCATCTATCATGCGTGGTTTTATCGCTATAAGCATTTTCGCATTCGCACTTTCAGCCGCCTTTGGCATGACAGGTGTGTGGCTTGCTTTTCCGGCGGCTGAATTTGTGACTATGTTTATTATTGTTAAGGGATTAAGGCAGCTTAAGCTGTAGTTGCAGGCTGTAGGTGTAGGTGAACTATTTTCATGCATACTTATTTTCCATGTGATATACTTATGATTAAGAAAACCTATCACAATTATGATATATGATAAAAGAGGAGGGCTTACATATGGCAAAAATAGAGAGAATTATCAATAAAGATTTTGACCAGTTACTTTCCACGATTGAAGACGGAATAATAAATGGCAGTGTGTCAGCATCTCTGGAGGATGCCAGTGACTTTCGAAGCCAAGATGCGCGTTGCAGCGTCAGGGTATTTGAACGCTTCAGCTATACCGGTGGTAACAGGGTAAGTCTCAATGTTACACTTTTTCAAAATGGCGAGGAGCCTGTTCACCTTTCCGCAATTACGGCAGGTGGAAGCCAGGCTGTTTTTTTCAAGCTTAATACTTTTGGGGAAGAGGCATTTCTTGATAAATTGATTGAATTGCTTGATTAAAATAGACAAATTTTTTTCAAAAGTATTCTTTATGTTGGAAATCAAACATACAAGTTGTTTTTATAACGCTATTATTCTGTCAGAAACATAAAAAAACTACTGATGGAGGAAAAAAATATGTTTTGTTTTCAATGTGAACAAACGGCCGGATGCACCGGCTGTACAGGAAATATAGGTGTCTGCGGAAAAAAGGCAGATACTGCACAGTTACAGGATGAATTGACAGGCGCACTGATTGGTCTGGCGAGAGCTGTCGATGACACATCAGCTGTTTCAAAAAAGACATGGCAGACCATTATCGAGGGCTTATTTACCACAATTACAAATGTAAGCTTTGATAATGCAGCAATCGAAGATATGATACAAAAGGTCAGAGCAGAAAAAGCCTCTCTGGTTGGCGACTGTAATAAATGTCAGTCTCCTTGTGGACGAACTGACGAATATGATATGCAACAGCTATGGAATGCTGATGAAGATATCCGTTCCCTGAAGTCACTTATTCTCTTTGGTATTCGCGGAATGGCTGCATATGCCTATCATGCATATGTCCTGAATTTTGAAGATCCCGAGGTAAATCAGTTTTTCTGTGAAGCCTTGTTCAGGATTGGTTACGCAGAAAGTATGGATGAACTGCTTCCAACAGTTCTCAAGGTAGGTGAAATCAATCTAAAGTGCATGGCACTTCTAGACAAGGCAAATACACAAACCTATGGAACACCGGAGCCAACAGATGTTACGCTTACGGTGGAAAAGGGACCTTTTATCGTAGTAACCGGACACGATTTAAAGGACCTGCAGCTTTTGCTTGAACAGACAAATGGAAAGGGAATCAATATCTACACTCATGGTGAAATGCTCCCTGCCCATGCATATCCACTCTTAAAGAAATTCCCTCACTTGAAAGGAAATTTCGGAACAGCATGGCAGAATCAGCAAAAAGAATTTGATCATATTCCTGCTCCTATTCTCTACACCACAAATTGTCTGATGCCTCCAAAAAGCAGCTACATCGACAGAGTGTTCACAACAGAAGTGGTTGCCTTCCCTGGTACTGTTCATATCGATGAACAGAAGGATTTCACTCCTGTTATTGAAAAAGCACTTGAGCTCGGTGGTTACAAGGAGGATCAGACCTTCACAGGCATAAATGGCGGCACACAGGTAACAACCGGTTTTGGTCATTCAGCAATCCTGTCCCATGCGGATACGGTAATAGAGGCCGTAAAATCAGGAGCTATCCGTCATTTCTTCCTGGTTGCCGGCTGTGATGGTGCCAAACCGGGCAGAAATTACTATACAGAATTTGTAAAACAGACGCCTTCTGACAGTATCATCCTGACTCTGGCATGTGGAAAATTTCGTTTCAACGATCTAAATCTCGGAGAAATTGGTGGTCTTCCGCGACTGATGGATATGGGACAGTGTAATGACGCTTATGGCGCGATACAGGTTGCAATAGCACTTGCGGATGCATTTGGATGTTCAGTAAACGAGCTTCCGCTTTCCTTTGTACTCTCCTGGTATGAACAGAAAGCAGTCTGCATCCTCTTAACACTGTTACATCTTGGTATAAAAAATATCCGTCTCGGTCCTTCTCTACCGGCGTTCCTTTCTCCTAACATTCTGAACTTTCTGGTAGAAAACTATGGGATTGCACCTATTACCACACCGGAGGAAGACATCAAAGTGCTGTTGAAACAATAATATGTATTTTTTCCGATGTTCTAATACACTAATATGGAACTATAAAAAACACAGGATATAGCGCCTTTGCTATATCATGTGTTTTAAATTAACTTTAAATTAATTTGCAATCATTAGGGTAATCTAAGCTAATTCTCCCCATACATCTCCGGCCGCCTGTCCCTGAACAGTCCCCAGCTCTTTCTCTCACTCTCCAGCTCATCCAAATCAAAACTGTGGAGTATGAAGCCCTCCGATACTCTGTCCATCTGCTCAACAACCTCTCCGGTTGCGTCTGTGATAAACGAAGAACCATAAAATGTCAGTGCAGAGCTCTGGTTTCCGTTTTCTGCACACGGTACAACCTCCTCTGTGCCTATCCTGTTTGCCGCCACAACCGGCATCAGATTGCAGGCTGCATGTCCGGTCATGCACCGTCTCCAGTGCGGCATACTGTCACATTCCAGTATCGGCTCGCTGCCTATGGCTGTAGGGTAAAAAAGTATCTCCGCGCCCTTTAAAGCCATGCCTCTTGCCGTTTCAGGGAACCACTGATCCCAGCATATGCCGACTCCAATGGTTGCATATCTCGTCTTAAAAGCTTTAAAGCCTGTATTTCCCGGTGTGAAGTAAAACTTCTCCTGATAATAATGATCGTCCGGGATATGTGTCTTTCGGTATATTCCAAGCACCTCTCCATCGGCATCTATCACCGCCACTGAATTGAAGAGTTGTCTGCCCTCTCCAGCCTCATAAAAGCTCACGGGAATCACTACGCCAAGCTCCTTTGCAAGTGCCTTCATGCTCTGCACCGCATCATTTTCAGAAAACGGCTTTGCATAGTCATAATAATCGTACCGCCTCTCCTGACAGAAATACTGTCTCTCAAAAAGCTCCGAAGGAAGTATTATCTGCGCTCCGGCCCCTGCTGCAGCCCTTATAAGCTTTGCTGCTTTTTCAATATTTTCTTTTACGTCACGGCTGCAGCTCATCTGGATTGCAGCAATTGTAACCTCTCTCATACTATTCACCTTTCTCATCCTGAATTAAATTACTGCGGTATCTGCTGTGTGATACAGTGTATATTTCCCCCGCCGACAATTATGTCACGCGCATATATCGGATACACTTTTCTTCCATCAAAAAGGCTTCCGATTGCCTTAAGCGCAGGCTCATCCATCACATCACCAAACTGAGGAATGAGCACACCGCCGTTTGTGATGTAAAAATTCACATAGCTTGCCGCTAAGCGTTCTCCTGCCTCGCGCTCATCCTCACCCTCCTCAAAGGTGAATCCTGAAAGCTCATATTCTGTGATACACACCGGATTCTTTGGAATGCAAACCTTGTGAACCTCAATTTTTCTACCCCTCGCATCAGTTTCATTTTCCAATATTTCAAGGTCCGCTGAGGACATCTGATACTGTGGGTCATCCATGTCATCAGTCCACGCAAGCACCACATGCCCCGGGCTTGTAAATGCACATACGTTGTCGACATGCTCGTTGGTTTCATCATTGTATATTCCATAAGGAATCCAGATAATTTTCTCGGCACCGAGATAATCCTTTAATTTCTGTTCTATTTCAGACTTCGACAATTCCGGATTTCTGCCCTTGCTTAGCAGACAGCTTTCCGTCACTATCACAGTTTTCTCTCCGTCTGTGTGAATGGCTCCACCCTCTAAGACAAACGGATGCGCATCATACATGTCGTATCCGGCTTTGTTGCAAAATAAAGCCGCTACTCTATCATCCTTTGTCCAGTCTGCGTACAGTCCGTCCACCTTGCCGCCCCAGGCATTAAAACACCAGTCGATTCCTCTGACAGCGCCATCCTCATTTTTCACGAAGGTCGGCCCCACATCTCTGGCCCAGGCATCATCTGACTCCATTTGTATATATTTCACCGGGAAATTTTCCTGATAATTTTTCTGCTTTCTGACAGCTTCCACAACAGACCTTGCATTGTCTATCACATCTGCCTCAGCGAGCACATATGCCTGCTCAGACTCTGCTATTGCACATATCACCTCCGCAAAAGCCTCTCTTGCCCTCCCGGCACCGTAAATCCATGAGCCCGGGCGCTTTGGCCAGATGATGATGGTACCCTTATGGGGAGCATACTCTGCCGGCATATAAAAGCCGTCTGCTCTAGGACAGCCTGCATTTAAAATCTTCATATTCGAATCTCCTGATAACCTTACAATCGTTATTTTCATCCATTACTGCAATGTCCGGAAGCGGCATGCCGTTAAAGGTATTATTTTTGACCATCGAGTAGATTGCCATATCGCAAAAGCACAGCCTGTCGCCGGTTTTTATCTCTCTGTCAAATGAATAATCCCCTATCACATCACCTGCCAGGCAGGTACATGAGGACAATCTGTAGGTATACTTCTTCTCACCCGGCTCGCCACTGTCCATAAGCGGCGGACGGTACGGCATCTCAAGCACGTCCGGCATATGGCAGGCTGCGGAGGTATCCAGAATGAGTATCTTTATGCCATTGTTTTCAACTATATCAAGCACCGTTGTCTCCAGATATCCTGCATCAAGCGCAACCGCCTCTCCCGGCTCCAGATAGATTTCCAGGTCGTATTTGTCACGCATATGCATAATGCATTTTTCAAGCCTCTCAATGTCATAGTCTGCCCTTGTGATGTGGTGTCCGCCTCCCATATTGAGCCACTTTAGACCATACAGCAAATCTCCGAATTTCTCCTCTACCGCTGCAAGGGTCGTTTCGAGCGCATCCGAATCCTGTTCACAAAGCGTGTGAAAATGAAAACCCTCTATACGTGATAAATCAAGCCCGTTTTTAATAGCCTTATCGAGTGCCTCTCTCGTTATCCCAAGCCTTGAGCCCGGCGCACATGGGTCATATATCTCATGCCCCTCCTGTGTGGAGCACTCAGGGTTTATTCTGAGCCCGACACTTATTTTTTTATCAGCCTTTTCTATTTTATCCCTGTGAAGCAGATACTGCGATACGGAATTAAATACAATATGGTCACATATTTCTACCAGCTCATCCATCTCCTGCGGCAAAAAAGCGGGACAGAATACATGGTTTTCCTTTCCCATTTCTTCATGTGCAAGGCGGGCTTCAAAAAGCCCGCTTGCAGTTGTCCCGCTTAGATATCTGCCGATAAGAGGATATTCATAAAATGCGCTGAATGCCTTCTGTGCGAGAAGAATCCTTGCACCTGTCCTTTGCATGACACCGTTTAATATCAAAAGATTTTCAGTTAATTTTCCCTCGTCTATCACATAACAGGGAGTTCTTAATTCATTTATCTTCATACCGGCCTCCGGACTAATCCATATGTACTGACTCATCCTCAGTCTTGTAGCAATCCACAGGAACCGGATTCTCCACTACCTGCCAAGGCAGTCCGAACTTATTAAGAGCCTCCATGTATGGATCCGGATCCATCTCCTCGAGATTGAACACTCCCGGCTTCTTCCAGAGTCCCTTTACTACCATCATGGCACCAATCATTGCCGGCACACCTGTGGTATAAGAAATCGCCTGCGACTCAACCTCCTTGTAGCACTCCTGATGGTCACATACATTATAGATGTAGATTGATTTTTCTTTGCCATCCTTGACACCTGTAAAAATACATCCGATATTTGTCTTTCCGACTGTGCGAGGTCCCAGGGATGCAGGGTCAGGAAGCAGCTCCTTAAGCACCTGTATTGGCACTATTTCTTTTCCGTCCACCATGATTGGGTCTGTTCTTAGCATGCCGACATCCTCAAGACACTTCATGTGTGTGAGATAGCTCTGTCCAAAGGTCATGAAGAATCTGATTCTCTTTATTCCCGGAATGTTTTTGGCGAGCGACTCAATCTCCTCGTGGTGAAGCAGATACATATCCTTTTCTCCGACCTGGTCAAAATTGTACTGCGCTCTCCACTCCATAGGCTTTGTCTCTACCCAGTGGCCGTCTGTCCAGTATGAGCCGTTCGCAGAAACCTCACGCAGATTTATCTCAGGGTTAAAGTTTGTCGCAAACGGGTATCCATGGTCACCGCCATTGCAGTCGAGAATATCTATAGTATGTATTTCATCAAAATAATGCTTAAGCGCATATGCAGAATAAACAGAGGTCACACCCGGGTCAAATCCGCTTCCAAGAATAGCTGTAAGCCCTGCCTCCTTAAATTTCTCCTGATATGCCCACTGCCATGAATAATCAAAATATGCCGTAAATCCAAGCTCCTTGCAGCGCTTTTCGTAGATTGCTCTCCACTTTGGATCCTCAGTATCCTCACACTCATAGTTGGCAGTATCGATGTAGTCAACACCACACGCAAGACATGCATCCATAATTGTAAGATCCTGATACGGAAGTGCAACATTTAAAACCGCATCCGGCTTGTATGCATTAATCAGCTCTTTTAATTCCTCCACATTGTCGGCATCAACCTTTGCAGTCTCAATTTTTGTGCTTGTCTTTCCCTCAAGCTTTGCCTTTAAATCATCACATTTTGACTTGGTTCTGCTTGCAATCATAATCTCGGTAAATACCTCGCTGTTCTGGCAGCATTTTCTGATTGCCACCTGCGCAACTCCACCACATCCGATAATAAGTAATCTGCTCATTTTTGTCCCTCCTGATTCGCTTTGGTTATGATATAGTTTTTCTAATTTGTTTTACTTTGTTTCCTCTTCCTCGAGTAAATCCTCCACATATTTCGGAAGCATGAAGGCTCCCCTGTGTAAATGTGTTGTATAATACCAGGTTTTAAGCCCCAGTGCATCCCATCTTTTTGCATCCAGATCATAAAGCGGATGATATTTCTTCGATGCAAACCCAAACAGCCAGTAGCCTGACGGACAGGTTGGAATATGTGCCTGATATACCCTGCTTATAGGAAATGATTTATACACCTTTCTGTGCATTTTCCGGCACTCAAGCTCATCCTCATCATAAAAAGGGCTGCCGTGCTGGTAAACCATGATTCCATCATCCTTCAGTGCCTTATAACAGCTTCCGTAAAATTCCTTTGTGAAAAGTCCCTCCGTATGTCCGAGCGGGTCTGTGGAATCGTTGATTATCAGATCATATTCATCATGCTTTCTGCGTAAGAATCGCAGACCATCATCATAAAACATGGAAATTCTTTCATCCTCAAGTCCACATGCTACCTCGGGGAAAAACCGCCTGCATACATCGACAAACATCTTGTCTGTCTCAACCACATCAATATGCTCGACAGACGGATATTTGATAAGCTCCTTTGCCACGCCGCCGTCGCCACCACCTATTATAAGTATCCTTTTTGCATTCGGGTGGACCGCCATCGGCACATGTGTGACCATCTCATCATATATAAACTCATCTGTGTCCGAAAAAACAATCTCGCCGTCCAGCGCGACCATTTTGCCAAACTCATATGATTTAAACACATCTATTTTCTGATAATCACTCTGCCCTGAAAAAAGCTGCTCCTGTATCCTTACATCCAGCTTGACATTGACAGTATGATATTGTGAAAACCACATTTGCATAGCTTTTCCTCCTGTTTACTGCTCCAATACCTTAAGATATTCTACCGCAGGATCCTCTGTTCCCTGCATTGAACAGCCCTTTTCCTTTGCGTAGACAATGTATTGCGCAATCTCTTTTGTGATAAGCTCTCCCGGTGCAAGAATCGGGATTCCCGGTGGATAACACATGACAAACTCACCACTTACAGCGCCTACCGCGTCCATAATGCGCACTGATTTCTTCTGCGAATAAAACGCCTCCTGCGGCGATACCGCCACCTTTGGATTTATGTACTCTCCCGACAAAAGTCCGGTCTTGTCCTTGCTGTAAAGGCGCTTGATATCCTCCAGCGCACCTACAAGCCTCTCTATATCCTGTATTCTGTCACCGATTGATATATACGCAAGTATATTACAGATATCTCCAAACTCTATCTGGATATCATACTCATCACGCAGCAGATCATATACCTCTATTCCTGCAAGCCCTATATCGAGTGTATAGATGGACAGCTTTGTCACATCATAATCATATATGCTTGAGCCGTTTACAAGATCACGCCCATACGCATAATAGCCGCCTATGGAATTAATCTCCTGCCTTGCGTACTCCGACATCTGCGCCACCTTGGCAAAGGATTCCTCTCCTCTAAGTGCTAAATTTCTTCTTGATATATCAAGGCTTGACAATAGCAGATAAGATGCGCTCGTGGTCTGTGTGAGGTTGATAATCTGCCTCACATAATCAGCATTCACATCCCTTCCGGTGAGCAGAATCGAGCTCTGTGTCAAGCTTCCTCCCGATTTGTGCATCGATACCGCAGACATGTCTGCCCCGGCTGCCATTCCTGATATCGGAAGCCCCTTTCCAAAATAAAGATGTGTACCATGTGCCTCATCCGTGAGCACCTTGATTCCCTTCGAATGAGCCAGCGCAACTATCGACTTAAGGTCAGAACAGATTCCGTAATACGTCGGATTGTTTACAAGCACAGCCTTTGCATCCGGATTTTCCTCGATAGCCCTCGCCACCTGGTCAATCTCCATTCCAAGCGAAATACCAAGCTTGGCATTCGTCTGCGGATTGACATAAACCGGTATCGCTCCGCAGAGCACGAGTGCATTAAGAGCACTTTTATGAACATTTCTCGGAAGTATAATCTTGTCTCCTGCCTTGCAGGTGGACAAAATCATGGCCTGCACCGCAGAGGTGGTGCCTCCTACCATAAGAAAAGCATTTGCCGCTCCAAAGGCATCCGCCGCAAGCTCCTCCGCCTCTCTGATTACCGAAACCGGATGGCACAAATTGTCAAGCGGCTTCATTGAATTGACATCAAGCCCTACACACTTTTCTCCGAGCAGATGCACCAGTTCAGGATTTCCCCTGCCTCTTTTGTGTCCCGGCACGTCAAACGGCACCACTCTCTTCTTCTTAAACTCCTCAAGAGCCTCATAAATCGGCGCTCTTTCCTGTCTTTTGATATCCATTTACTTCTCCTGTATTTAAAAAGGATGATGCGTGCAAGCATCATCCTTTAGATTCGTCTTAACAACAGTAAAATCGTAACATATACTATGGAGTTATGCAAGAATTTACGTTTTATTTTACATCCTTATGAAAATCATCTCCATAATTCCATACTAATCACACTATTTTAACCCTTTAAAAAATTCCAAATCTTCATTTAAAACTTTTTCAACATCTACACCAATCCAATTCTTTCTTGATCTATTAATTTCTTTGATATATGACTTATCAGAAAAAACCATCTCCAATCTGGAAATCACATCATCTATATTATTAACTGAAAGTGTGCCATCTCCATATATGTATTTACTGATACAATACTGTATTTTTTCTAGATTCACATTATCTTTCAAATAATATATATCAAATACATCTTTATATCTTGTGTTACGCGTCATAAAACGTAGGAGAGACTTTGTCTTTTCAGTTATAATCTGTTCTCTAGAATTCATAAGAAGACTTGCCCCATCCTCCTGAAAACAGATATCAAAACAATATTCTTCTTGTTCAACATCCAAATCTTTATGTACACCAATATCAATTTTTCCCTCTATCATGTAATCATATTCATCCAAAATGTCAACAAAAATTCTTTTCCCGGAATAATCCTGATGATTTAATTCTTTAATCGGCTTATTTAATGTAAAATTAAGTCCATCCATCTGATTCAGTTTGTCTATGAATGCACGAATTGACTCATCTGAAATTGAATAGCATATAAAATCCAAATCAATATCCTGTGTCGCACGTCGCGCACTTTTTGATAAATTACGCATTACAACTCCACCTTTTATTGTCACATTTCTTTTTAAACTACTCTCCGATATAGCTTTTAAAAGAATATCCTGACACAGTCTTGCCTCAGCATTAGCTTCGTTATATCCTTCTTCTCGTATCTTATCTATTTCTTCTCTAATATTCATTATAGTATCTCCAATTGTATTGCATTCATAATTGCTTTTTTAGTACGAAACTTTGATGCATACTCTTCTATCAGGAAAAAATCCATACTCTCCGCACGACTTCTGTAGCTTCCTATAATTTCTTTATAATAATCAAATGGCAATTTGGATTTAGTACGTATTAAATCTACTAATAATCTTTCTTGGCCATAAATTGAAATCATCAATCCCCGATATTCCATTTTTGTTTTCCCTATTTCAAATATATCATCCTTTACAAAAACTTGTCTAACATTTTCATCTTTAATTCTGGAATCCGTTCTCTTTGTTGCAAGATAATGTTTATCAGGTATCACATCGGTTAATCCAAAATAATAGTAAGCACTTTCTCCAGTGTAAATTGCTCTTGGAAATTTTGTTATAATCATTTCTATTTCACTACAACTTTTTTGTAAAGAGTAGTATCCTTTTTCTTTTTGAAAAAGTTTTCCTGCTTTCATTTCTTTCTTTATCTGATAGTCAGAACCATATTTTTCTATACATTCCTTGTATGTCAATATCATATAGCCTCCTATATTAAAGTAATAGTACACACCACTTCATTTTAAGTGTATTATTACTTTAATTATATTTGTTTTGAAATGAAAGTCAAGTAAAAATACACTCATTATTATTTGATGTGTATTTTTACTTTAATTTTCTTACAAGTCATTGCATTCTTCACTGCCATTTTCTTCGACAAAAAAGGTGATTGGTTTATTGAAATCAAACTTCTTGATTCCCTTAAAATCCTCTATTCTCTTTATATAACTATCGTTATCAATTCTATCCCAATATACAATCGCCTGCTTTCTAATCATCTGTCAAAACAATTGCATCAAACTGAAAACATTTATCGACTGTAAAATCATTATACTGCACCTTTCTTCTTAAGTTCTCTTTCTATTCAGAATACATGTTAATCTTCTTTATTATATCTATTATCTAATTTTTCCACAACTGATTTTTGATCTCTTATATAAACACTTTTAACCTTCCGACTATAAAGAGGAAGCCGGTACATGTGGAGTGTACCGGCTAAAAATATGAAAAAGATTAATATGAGTATTTCTTTTGTTTATGATGTCAGTATACAGGACAATTGTGAAAATGCTGTGTTTACTTTCTTACCCTTTTATAAACAAAATATTGCATTTTTTTTTATTTTTAACTTACCATTGTTGTGTTGTTGATTTTGGATATTCTGAGGGTGAAAGTCTGTCATATTGTACGTGCCGGATAACATTTTCTACTATAAAGGAGTATTCAATGGGAACTACACAGCCAATCCGAAACAAGGACGAACTCACGGCTTTCCGGGTGTACTATAAGGACATCCGGCAAAACAGTGCAGGATGAGAGGGATGAAATTTATCTGAAGCTTGAATTATAGTAACTTCTATTCCGCCGGCCAGGATTTTCTGAGAGCCACATAGGAAATCAGGAAATTGGCAAACCAGCCGGCCGGTACAGCAAGCCAGACAAATGCAATACCGAAACGCGGCGCACAGATTAAGGCAACCGACAGGCGGATTGCCAGGTTTACCATATTGGCAGCGAGAAACGGACGCATGATGCCAAGTCCACGAAGCACACCATCGGTGGCCATCTTGATACCCATAAAAATGAAAAAGAAGCCAAGCCATCTCATATAATCCCCGGATACCTGATATGCCAGGGCCGTTCCGTCTTTACCCAGGAATAATGAGGAAATCTGAGTATGCAGTGTTTCAATTACTATAAAAGCAAGCACTGCAAAACACAGGTCTAACACCAGCGCAGCGTGATAGCCTTTTTTGATACGTTCTGTCTTCTTTGCTCCGAGATTCTGAGAAACAAACGGAGAAACTGCATTTCCAATGGATACAAATATCAGTGAAAATACATTCTCTACCCTCATCGTTGCCGAATATCCTGCAAGCGCCTGTGTACCGAACGGATTCACAACTGCCTGTACTATCATCATGCCAATTGACACCGTAGACTGCTGGAGAACCGAAGGCACAGCAATCCGAAGCATTGAATGAAGCTCATGCCTGTCAAACCATTCAAAGCGACTTTTATACCGTCGCATCCTGCTAAAGAAAATCAAAAGTGAAAACACTGCAGAAATTCCCTGAGCAATTAGAGTTGCAAGGGCAGCACCGAACACACCCAAGTCAAGGCCTGCCACCATCCAAAGATCCATAAATATATTTAACACAGAGGAAAATATCAAAAGCCCCAACGGAATCCTTGACTCGCCAATCGATGTAAACATCGTTGATAGTATGTTATACATAAACAGAAACGGAAATCCCACAAAATAAACCCTAAGATACAGCACTGCCTCATCCAGTATATCTGCAGGTGTCTGTAGCAAGCTCATCATTGAATGTGAAAAGAAAAAGCCAAAGACACCCAGAAGTACGCTTAAAACCAGAAAACTAATCAGTGATGTTGATACTATTGTTTTCATTTTGCCGTAATCCCTGGCGCCGAAATAGCGGCTCACAAGTACACCGGCTCCTACACCGGCACCCAGTGCTATACAAATAAACACATTCGTAAGCGCAGCACAGGCTCCAACTGCCGCAAGTGCAGAGGAGCCTACAAACTGACCAACAATGATTGAATCAGCCATATTATATACTTGTTGAAAAAAGCTGCCCAAAATCATAGGCATTGCAAAAACTGTCAGCGCCTTTAACGGGGCATCTGTAATTAAGTATTCATCTTTTGACATTATTTTTCCCTCATTCCGCTATAATTAAGCTATAGTATATCCGATTGAGAGGCAAATTACAATATAGCATTCTTTATCGACATTTTTCCATTTCTTATGCTTTCCCTCTAATGCAAACATCATACTGCTCCTTTGTATTTTAATTTAAAAAGCCGCCCAGGCCATAGGCCTGTGCGACTTCTCATAAGATGATTTAAATTAAGTTTATCCTTCAATAGCAATATGTTTTGTGGTCTCAACTTTCTTTTGCTCCTTCTTCGGAACTGAAAGTTTAAGAATACCGTCCTCATACTTTGCCTTGATATCTTCCTGCTTCAGCTCATCACCTACATAGAAAGACCTGCTCATAGCACCGGAATAGCGCTCCTTGCGGATGTACTTACCATCCTTTTCTTCCTTCTCTTCCTTGTCAAGTCCTTTAGCTGCGCTGATAGTTAAGTAACCATTCTCCAGCTTAGCCTCAATCTCATCCTTCTTGAATCCCGGAAGATCTATATCTACTTCGTAGCTATTGTCTGTTTCCTTGACATCAGTCTTCATAACGTTCTTTGCGTGTTTACCATAAAGCGCCTTGTCAACATCAGGAAATGAAAAATCCATCCAATCATCGTTAAATAAGTTTTCTCCAAAAATACTAGGCATCAACATAAGTCATCTCTCCTTCTTAATCTATAAAATCTGTGTCAACCTGTTTCTTTGGAACCGGGATGTTTCAAGAACTCAAAGCCTTTGCTTTTTGTTCCTTTCCTTTGTTCTTGACTATGTTATACACCTATTATTAGCACTCGTCAATAGGGAGTGCTAATAATTTATAAAATGTTTATATTTTCCGAGCAGCTTCAAAGTACTTACCATATGAAACTCCATTATTTTGCAATAAATAACACTCCGAGTGTGCCAGGCCCACAATGTGATGAAATCACACCACCTGCTCTTGTCTCTATAATTTCCTTAAAAATGCCAAGAGAGGCTATGTAATCTCTCACCTCTTCAACTGTCTTAGCATCACATTCCGAATGTGTAATAAATACCCGATCCGGTATTGCGTTTTTCAGGTCCTCTTCCAGATCTTTTGCATAATTCTTTATGACTTTACCAATCTTACCTCTATATTTCCTGCTTGCATCCATTTTACCATCCTTTACAACGATCATGGAATGAAGCGCCAATGCTCCTCCGACAAGCGCAGAAACCGCATTGCATCTGCCACCTCTGTAAAGGTACACAAGTGTATCTACAACAAAGCTCGCTCTTACCTTCGGAATCAGTTCATCAATTCCGGTTTTTATCTCCTCACGGGATTTCCCATCCGCTGCCATAACTGCCGCCTCAACAACAAGCAGGCCTATTCCTGTGGACAGATTTCTTGAATCTATCACCGTAACTTTATCTTCTGCATCAAGTTCTTCTGCCGCCATTCTGATCACGTTGATTGATGTCGACATCTCACTTGATATGGAAAAGCATATGATTTCCCTGCCTTCATCAATATATGGCCGCATTACATTCATTGCTGTTTCTATAGATGGAGCTGAAGTCTTTGGTGTAGTCTTATTTTTATCAGCCCACTCATACAATGCGTGAATGTCTATCTGCGGTCCATCCTCCAGTTCTTCATCTCCTTTTACAATATGAAGCGGAATAATATCTATATCGTATCTTTCTAAAACTTCCTGTGACAGATCACATGTACTGTCTGATATAATTTTTACCATTTTAACACCTCCAGGCTTTCAAAAATCATTTTGTCCTTCCTTTCTGTTCTATTATACTATCTTATTTTATTATTTCAATTGCGGCATAAATATATTATTTTCATGCCCATATTCAATAGTTACATTTTCTTTTTATTACAGTATCAAAAAAAGATATTTTCACCAAGGGGGAAAGCAACGTTCATTTTACTGTTGGCTGGCTCAGCTGGCTTTGTGCTATTGCCTTGTAGTAAACACAAATAGAAATGATTGCTGTAATCGCTTCCGTGATCCAAAACGCATTCCAGACGCCAACCGCTCCGAAAAGCCTGCTGAGAAAAAACGCAGTTGGGATGATAACCACAACATACCGGCAAAGTGAAATCAGTAATGAAGGAATGCCTTTTCCAAGTCCCTCCAGTGCGCCGGAAGATGTAACGGAAACCGCCGAGACAATAAAACCGGCGCCGATGATACGCAGGGCTGTTTTCCCGGTCTGGATTGTCGCTTCTGTGTGGGTAAACAGCCCCATAAGCTGGCCGGGGATTAGCAGACATATCACTGTTCCAAGCACCATAATGATACCGCTCATGCACAAGACAATTTTATAAATCTGGCTGACTCTTTTGTTCTCCCCCGCACCGTAGTTATAGCCGATCAAGGGGCGCATCCCCTGAACAATGCCATTAGCCGGAAGATAGATGAATGTCTGCAATTTGTAATATATTCCCAAAACAAGAATATACACCTCGGAATATGCGGCCAAAATAGCATTGAGCGCCGAAATCAAAAGAGATGGGAGCGCAAGATTCAAGGTTGCGGGAATGCCGATGGAGTACAGCTTTATTACCATCTTTTTGCTGAGCAAAATGTACTGCCTGCGGATATGCACGCGAATTGGCCGCACAAAATAAACGACCAGATAAATCGCAAGCGTCAAGGTCTGCCCTATGCCGGTTGCCAGCGCGGCGCCTTCGATTCCCATTTCAGGGAATGGACCATAGCCAAAAATCAGAACGGGGTCTAAGACAATGTTTATTATACACCCACACATCAGGCTGATCATAGTTGTTTTCATGTTTCCTACAGCTTGGAATATTTTCTCGAATGTAACACCAACAACGATAATCAATGTAAAAGAGAACGCAATAACAGAATAGTGGACGCCAAGTTCAATCACTGTCTTGGATGAAGTGAACATTCCTAAAAAAGCCGGCATCATTGTAATACCGCAGACTGTCAAAACAACGCCGTGAATCATGGCAAGCACAAGTCCCTGCGTGGCAGCTTGATCTGCTTTTTTGTTATCTCCAGCGCCTAGATAGAAGGCGATCACTGCGTTGATTCCAACGCCAAATCCAATTCCAACAGCATTGATAAAATTTTGAACCGGGTAAACCAGTGATAATGCCGTCATAGCTTCCTCGCTGATCTGCGCGACGAAAAAGCTGTCGATAATGTTGTATAGAGAATTAACCAGCATTGATAAAACCATAGGCATGGCCATGGATAAAATCAGCGGCAATACCGGTTTTTCTTTCATAAAAGTATCGTTCATCATTTCTCCTCCTTGGAACATGTTATAAGATATTTTTGTGGCGATACCATGCCATTATTATGAGAGCAATGAGCATAGTGGCGGTTTCCGCAACAGGAAATGCAAGCCAGATTCCGTTCAGTTGAAATAATTTGTCCAGACACCATAAGGCCGGAACAAGGAAAAGCAGTTGTCTGCATAATTGAATCGCAATGCTGGAACCTACTTTTTCTGTCGCCTGAAAATAGGTGGAAATCATGGTAGAGAGACCGCAAAACAGATAGCTTGCCGCCATAATTCGCATAGCGGATATCCCAAAGGAGCGCATGGCTTTTGACGCTGTAAATAATTCCAAAAGCTGCGCCGGAAAGAAGTTGACGGTCAATGTTCCCAGTATCATCATACCGGAGACCAAAGCGGTTCCGTATCGGAAAGCGGAGTGCAGCCTATCTCTATTTCCCGCACCGTAGTTAAACCGCATAATAGGCAAACAGCCCTGAATCAAGCCGTTTACTGTCATAACGATCAGCTGCTGCACCTTAAAATACGCACCGAAGAATGCAATCGCCGTATCGGAATACGCCACCAGAAACAGATTGACGAATGTCACCATAAACGAACTGAGGGCATTCATAATGAAAGATGGTAAGCCAAGGGCGAATATACGGGCAATCCTCCACTTTTGTATATGAAATTCTTTGATCTTTATCCGCACTTTCTGCTTTTTGCCCAGCAGCAAGGCAAATGCCAA
>OGRH01000652.1_pt1 | contig 26941 bp, 19 predicted proteins | sample 1553461 | NCBI WGS metagenome assembly OGRH01 (sample SAMEA2580092, study PRJEB22360) | human gut metagenome | biome: human gut; feature: human-associated habitat; material: faeces | place: Denmark | collected 2008/2010
GATTTTTACTTTTGCATTCCGTTGTTCGTTTTTCTTTTATTATCTTTATTTTATTCATATTTTCTTCTCTTTTACTAAACGTACGTTTGACTATTATTTGAACTCTTGATATACTACTACATATAGTATATTTCTTTAAAATACCTTGTATGGGAGGCTTTCTTATGGGCAGACCTAAAGCAAATTCGATACACGCTAATGGACTTACGGACCGTCAGGAAATGATCCTTGAATTTATTCGAAGTTATATCTCTGAAAATAACTATCCCCCATCCGTCCGTGAAATTGGTAAGGGTGTTGGCCTGGCCTCCAGTGCCAGTGTTCATAACAATATGAAGAAGCTTGCGAGTTTAGGTTTCTTGAACTGGGATACGGATAAACCCCGTACGTATGGACTTGTTTCTGATGAAGCCTGGCGCAAGAAGGAAGTAGTTGGCGTGCCTCTTGTTGGGGCTGTTCACGCCGGCGATCCCATTCTTGCTGATGAACATATCGAGGATATGTACCCCATTCCAACAGAACTTCTCGGGACCAAGGACGATGTCTTCATGATGGTCGTCGAAGGCGATAGTATGAAAGATGCCGGAATTCTTGACCGGGACTATGTTTTTGTTCGCCGTCAAGATTACGCCCAAAATGGGGATATCGTGGTTGCTCTTTTAAATGGAGAAGAAACGACGATAAAACGGTATTTCCGTGAACTCAAACAGATTCGTCTAGTTCCGGAAAATAGCGCTTATTCACCCATCGTTGGTACGGATAATATTAAGATTACCGGAGTTGTTGTAGGTGTTTTCCGTGTTCTTTGATTGTTTCCTGCTCGTTTACGATAGATAATAAGCCATGAAATTCCCAACAAAGGTTTCATGCCCTTAAAACGCTTAAATTTGCGTTTTAAGGGCTTTTATCTATTTTATGATTAAATATATGCATATTTCAATAAAACCGCCTCTAACATAAAATATAGAGGCGGTTTTATTTTTCGAAAGAAGCACTTTTTCACATTTTACCTCTTACTACTATTTTGATGTTATATAGGATGCTTTTTCCTATGGCTCCCACTTGCTCCTACTTTTCTCATGATCAGCTGTTTATTATTTTCATTTTTCTAAAAGACTACTGTTCATTTCTTCATAAGACGAACTGACTGTCTTTCTTATAATGGCCCTACAGATATGGAAATCTGGCTTATAAGCTCAAATCTGCATTTAGAGCATGTTTTCTCATAAGAGGTGTCTATCATTTTCTAAAATCGTCTTAGAAGAGAAATATGGTGACATATGTGCTTATTTATCCATAACGATCCAGCACCCAGCAAAGGTCAAATGGAGCAGTCAATCTTGATTTATTGGAACAAGAAGATTGGACAGGAGGCAAAATGGGCATAAAGAAAATACGTAGATTGCCAAATAAACAGCAAGGTGAGTAAAATCCGATCAGAGGGGATCCGCAGCTTAGAGACAGCAGCTCTTTTGCTATACAGGAACAATTCCCTTTGGTCCTTTAAAAGAATCCTGTCTGGGATGCTGTGAGCGAGAAATCATCAAGTGACGGCCTTGTCTTGGAAACTTAAGTAAAATAGGAGAGGGGAGGGATTTTTCTATCCCTCCCCTCTCCTATTTTACTTTTATCCACAATCTATGAATCAATTGCCGCTGCACGATTATTTATCCATGATTTTTCTTGCTGCTTCCATAATGGCAATGTGACCGTGTTCAAAAGTCAGGCCCCCTTGAAGGTATACCGTAAAGGGTTCGCGCACAGGGGCATCAGCACTCAGTTCTATGGAAGCCCCTTGGACGAAGGTGCCGGCAGCCATGATGACTTCATCCTGATAGCCCGGCAAATGGCTGGGTACAGGTGTTACATGGGCATCAACGGGAGAACTTGCCTGAATGGCCTCACAAAAGCGGCAGAGATTTTCCTTGGTTTTTAGGGTAATCGTTTGGATGATATCGCTGCGGCGTTCTTCTGGTAGCGGAGACACTTCGAATCCGAGATTCTGGAATACGGAAGCCGCAAAAATCGAAGTCTTGATGGCCTGAAGGACTACATGAGGCGCAAAAAACAGGCCTTCATAAAATTCACGGGCCGTATCCCCAAGCGTTGCTCCCATTTCTCCGCCTAATCCTGGCGCCGTGAGACGATAGGAAGCAAGTTCGACAAGATCCTTGCGTCCCACGATATAACCGCCGGTCGGAGCAATACCGCCGCCTAGGTTCTTGATGAGGGAACCGGCCATGAGGTCAGCACCGACTTGGGTTGGTTCTTTATCTTCGATAAATTCGCCATAGCAGTTATCGACAAAGCAGATGATATCAGGCTTAACCCGTTTGACTGCACTGAAGATTTCTCCGATTTCATCGACAGTCAGTGTTTTGCGGACGCTGCTGTAGCCGCAGGAACGCTGTACGTGGACCATCCGGGTCTTGTCGGTAATTGCGGCCACAATGGCGTCGATGTTGGGATGATTGGCAATCATGGGGATTTCGTGATAGCTAATACCCTGATTGACTAGGGAGCCCGGGGTCTTGATGGGGGAACCAATGATGGTCTGCATCGTATCATAGGGCTCTCCCGTAGCTCCAATCAGCTCATCTCCCGGCTTTAAAACACCTAATAAAGCAACGGCAAGAGCATGGGTACCAGAAACGAATTGACTTCTTACAAGGGCTGCTTCCGTGCCGAAGAGTTCCGCATAGATTCCATCCAGTTCATCCCTTCCCGTATCAGAATAGGCGTAGCCCGTGCTTGGTTTCAGGTAATAATCGGCTACTTGATGATTACGGAATGCTTTAAGGACCTTACGAGTGTTGAGAAGGGCAGTCTTTTCATGGATAAAGCTCGTCTTTTGCACCTCAAGCAAGGCTTTCTCTTCGATTTCATCCCAATTGATCATGTTTTATGTTTCCTCCTTTAGATAAGGGGCATAGTGCTTTACATCATGTTTATCCAAACGGACTTTCATAAGGGCTCCCTTTTCCCCGTAACTTTCGGATAGGACCGTCGCTTTTTCGTGAAGCTGAGCCGAGAGCTTTGTTTCTGTATAAGGAATCAGCAGGGTCACTTCCGTCTTTCCTTCATTGAGAAAGCTTGCAATCTTTTTAATAAGGGCGGGGATTCCTTCTCCAGAGCGGGCAGAAATGGCGAGGGATTCCTCTCGATCAAGCCGCTTTTTTAGCCCCTCATGATCCGGCAGCTTATCGATCTTATTGTAGACGGTCAGGATTGGTGTATCTGTTACACCAAGTTCCTTTAAGACGCTTAGCACCGCTTCCTCCTGTTTCTCGTGAAGTTCATGGCTCACATCGATCACATGGAGCAGGAGATCTGCCCCTTTTACGACTTCGAGCGTCGAACGAAAAGCGGCCACTAATTGATGCGGCAGGCGTTGAATGAAGCCGACCGTATCTGTCAAGGTACAAACTTCCTTATTGGGCAGGCTGAGTTGCCGCGTTGTTGGATCAAGCGTTGCAAAAAGTTGATTTTCTGCATAGATTTCTGAATGGGTAAGGGCATTCAGCAGGGAAGATTTACCTGCGTTTGTATAGCCCACAAGGCAGACTTGTTTGATCCTGCTTTTTTCCCGGGCTTTCTGCTGCGTCCGGCGTGCCCCCTTCATCTTTTCAATCTGGGCTTCTAAAAATCCGATACGGTCACGGATCCGCCGGCGGTCCACTTCAAGTTTAGTTTCGCCAGGGCCCCTTGTTCCGATGCCGCCGCCCAAGCGAGACAAACTGGCGCCCTGCCCCATGATGCGGGGCAGAAGATACTGCAGTTGAGCCAGTTCCACTTGAAGCTTACCTTCACTGGTTCTGGCCCGTTTGGCAAAGATGTCAAGGATAAGGCCTGTTCGATCAATGATCCGGACACCTAACGCTTGTTCCAGGTTGCGTTGCTGGGCCGGAGAGAGGTCATCGTCAACAAGGCATAAATCAATATCTTCCTGTTGAGCAAAAAGGGCCATTTCCTCAACTTTCCCCTTTCCAATAAAAAATACTGGATCTGGTTTGGGACGGGACTGGACAAATTTAGCTGCGACAATGGCCCCTGCCGTTTCTGCTAGCTGTGCCAATTCTTCAACGGAATCTTCAACACAATAGCGAGAACAATCCTCTCCCCAATGAAGGGAAACCAGCATGGCTCGTTCTACTTCTTTTCCCGTTTTTTCGCTGCGTGTCTTTTTTCCTAAAATTCGTTCAATCGTCTGCAAGAGCGTTCCATAAGGAATACGGGCAGCTTCTTTGGCAGAATAAGGTCCAAATTCCTCGGCAACTGGCACTCCATCATCAGTAAGGTCTGTAATCAGGCCTAAAGAAAGAAGGGGCATCGCTTCCGCATCTTTCCAAGCAAGAGCCGCCATGCCGTCAAGACGCAAATTTTTAAGTGTGGAAATATCTACCCCACTTAAGCGAGATGTGCCGGACGGATGAGTATGGATTGCAGTGATTCCTGACAAACGCCACAGAGAACGCCGGCTTCCCGTATCCTGAAGGGAAACTGCATGATCACTGCCAACTGAAACACTGGAAATTATTCCTTTGCGGTCCACATAGACAGAGACTTCGCGTCCAATGGATTCCGAAATATCACGCAGAAGGAGGGCCAGTTCCTCCGAAATGAGCTGGCCCTGATCAAGATGCAGGTCGTAGAGCGATTGAAGCTGCTCCAAGACCCGTTTTTTAATTCCCTCCGTCTTCCCGTAGACGATGTTATCCATGGTGCTTATCTCCGTGCTTTAGCGGGCTCCATGTTGACGCGGAATCCGCGAATGGTATTTTTATGCATCACGGCCATGACTTTTTCTGCTGAGTCGGCAGGAACTTCAACAAAACTGAATTTGTCATAGATGCTGATGCGGCCAATCGATTTTGCTGGAATCTCGGCTTCGATGGCAATGCTTTGGATGATATCCCGTACCGTGACTTTGGCACTGCGGCCGATGTTGATAAATAGTCTAACCATGCCGGGGCGAGCCCCCGTGTTGGCAAGAGCTTCAGGCAGCGCATCCGCAGTCTGGGGCTCTTCCAAAGCTTTATTTCCTTCCTGCATGAATTTGATAGCGGCCGCCGCAATATCATGAATGTCATAATCATTTTCCAGGGCTTCTGCAATAGGCAGATAATCATGATATTGATTTTGTTCAAGAATGCTCTGCATTTTGGAAATGATTTGTTCCCGCTGTTTTTCAAGGACATTGGCATCGGTCGGAAGCTGGCCGCGGATAATTTTCGTCTTTACGCTTCGTTCAATGAGCTTTAACTGACGGAATTCACGAGGAGTGATAAAGGTCAAGGCGACGCCGGTATTGCCGGCGCGACCAGTACGGCCAATGCGGTGGACGTAGCTTTCCGGATCCTGGGGAACATCGAAATTCACCACGTGGGTGATATTGTCAATATCAATACCGCGGGCCGCTACATCTGTTGCAACGAGGATATCAACCTGATCTTGACGGAATTTCTTCATTACCCGATCACGCTGCGTCTGGCTCAGGTCCCCATGGAGGCCTTCCGCCTCATAGCCACGGGTGGCAAGGGCAATGACCAGTTCATCCACGCCTTTCTTGGTGCGGCAGAAAATGATCATCTTGCAGTCATCTGTCGTATCAAGGATTCGGCACAGACCATCCACTTTATCGCGCGTTTCATAATAATATTGATCAATGGTCGGAGCCGTCACAATTTCCTTGTGGATGGCTACCACCTTTGGTGTCCGCATGTACTTTTTACTGATGCTCAAGATTGGACGGGGCATCGTCGCTGAAAAAAGCATGGTCTGCCGTTCTGGCGGAACTTCCTTGATGATGGTCTCAATATCTTCAATGAACCCCATATCAAGCATTTCATCCGCTTCATCAAGGACGAGGAAGTGGATATGGTCCAAACTGATGGTGCCGCGGCGCAAATGATCCAAAAGGCGGCCCGGGGTCCCAATAACGACCTGGACGCCATGTTTCAGGCTCCGAATCTGGCGTTCAATCGGCTGTCCGCCATATACAGGCAGGACATGGACACGCTTCAGCCGGCCAATTTTGCTGATTTCTTCTGCCACCTGGATGCATAGTTCCCGTGTTGGGGACATGACCAAGGCCTGGACATGGCGATTCTTTTCATCAATGGATTGGATGATGGGAATGCCGAAAGCCGCTGTCTTGCCCGTACCGGTTTGAGCCTGTCCGATGATATCATCCCCTTCAAGTGCAAGGGGAATGGCCCCTTTCTGGATGGGTGACGGTTCCTCAAAGCCCATGTCTTTCAGGGCAGAGAGAATCTTTTTGTCAAGGTTCAGGTCTTCAAAGGTCGTAATTGTTGGTTCTGTCATAGGTTCTCCTAACATACTTGTTTGGCACGATTCATTTCTTAGCTTCATCCATGGCAAGGGCCATGGCGTTCATTGCTGCACGGAGTTTGACGGTCGTGCGCGAAGCCCGATAGCGAAGTTCCTGTACAACCGTGCCATGCTTTGTTGCACAGGCTTCATAAACCAGTCCTACCGGTTTGTCCGGTGAACCGCCTGTAGGACCTGCAATCCCTGTAATACTGACACCAATATCGCTGCGCATTAAACGGCGCACCCCTTCAGCCATAGCAATCGCCGTTTCCTTGGATACCGCCGTATACGTATCGAGCGTTTCCTGGGGAACGCCCAGGATCTCATGTTTGACCTGATTGGTATAGGAAACAACGGAACCAATGAGGTATTCCGAACTTCCCGGTACATCGGTCACCAGACTTGAGGCAAGCCCTCCCGTGCAGGATTCTGCAAAAGCGATGGTCATGCCCTTAGCACGCAGCAACTTTCCCAGTGCTTCCCCCAAAGTCTCATAGTCAGTTCCGTAAATATATTCTCCAACTTTGGCACGGATCTTGGTCTCCTCGTTGTGAATGAGTGCCATACAATCTTCCAGGCTTGCAGCTTTTGCTGTGATCCGTACAAGGATTTCACCGCGGCGCGCGTATAGTGCCACTGTCGGATTGGTCTGTGCCATGATAATGTCATCAAGTTTTTCGGCTGTCATGGATTCGGTCAACCCTTTTAGATGAAGAATGCGGGAATGGATGATCCCTTGACTTTGGAATTTCTGGCGAAGGTAAGGCATCATCTCATTTTCAAGGACGAACTTGGTTTCTTCAGGCGGTCCTGGCAGCAGGATTAAAACCTTGCCGCCATTTGTTTCAATCGCCATACCCGGTGCGGTTCCCACATCATTATTGAAAATGACCGCCCCTTCCGGTACATAGGCCTGTTTCCGGTTATTGGGGCTCATGACAAGTCCGCGAGAGGCAAAATAAGCCTCCATCTTTTTCAGCCATTCCTCACTCAGCACAAGGGGACGACCAAGAAAATCGGCAACGGTCTGAGCTGTAATATCGCCTCTTGTGGGGCCTAAGCCGCCCGTAAGGATGATGATCTGGGCACGCGTTTGCGCAATGGAAAGGGCAGCTAAAAGGCGCTTTTGATTATCTCCCACCGTTGATTGATAAAGGACACTGAAACCGGCGTCATTCAGGGTTCTTGACAGGAGCTGGAAACTCGTATTAAGGATATCCCCCAATAAAAGTTCCGTTCCCGTACTGATGATTTCTACATCCACAGAACATTCACTCCTTTACGAGGTGAGAAACAGCCTCATACGTAAAGCCTTGATCGATCTGGACGTTGACAAAGTCCCCTACCCGAAGTCCCTTAGCACCTTCAATAAAGATCTTACCGTCAATATCAGGAGCTTCCGCATAGGACCGCGCCACAGCAAGGTCCGGATTTTTTTCATCATGTCCCTCCACAAGAACTGTCAGGACCTTTCCTTCCCGTTCCTGTTGGATTTCCTCAGAAATCTTGGCTTGCAGTGCCATCAAGCGATGATAGCGTTCCTGCTTGGTTGCTTCATCGATCTGGTTTTTCATGGCACCTGCCTCGGTTTCCTCTTCCTGTGAATAGGTAAAGACACCTGCGCATTGGAAGTGTTCTTTTTGAGCAAAATCAAGGAGTTCCTCGAATTGCGCTTCAGTTTCTCCTGGAAAGCCGACAATAAAAGTCGTCCGCAGGCAGATGTCAGGCATCCTGTTGCGAAGTTTAGCAAGGAGCATTTCAACCTGTTCCCGCGTATCCCTACGGCGCATGGTCTTTAAAAGAGAATTGCTGGCGTGCTGCAGCGGAAGGTCAACATAGTGGCAAACCTTCTTGCATTGGGCCATGGTCTCTATGAGTTCATCAGAAAAGGATTCGGGATAACAGTATAGGATGCGGATCCATGTTAAGGCAGGGATCTCATTCAGATCACGCAAAAGCTCGGAAAGACGCAGTTTGTGGTATAAATCAATCCCGTACTGCGTCGTATCTTGCGCAACAAGGATAACTTCCCGCGTACCCTGCTGAACCAAGGATTTTACTTCTTCTACAATTTCCTCATAGGGTCGGCTGCGATATGGTCCCCGTATTTTTGGAATAGCACAATAGGAGCAGCGATTGCTGCAGCCTTCGGCAATCTTCACATAAGCTGTATATTGCGGAGTGGAAAGGACGCGGCTCTTAGGCTGGGAGTATTGCTTAGGCGCTTCAAGCAGCACAAAACGCTCTCCCTTTTCCACGCGATCAATGACCGACCCAATGGCATCATAACATTCTGTTCCGATAATTGCATCCACTTCGGGCATCTGTTCAAAAAGTTCGTGGGCATAACGCTGACCCAAGCAGCCCGTCATAATGAGTTTACGATGGGAATCTATTTTCTTATATTCTGCCATCTGCAGGATGGTATTGATGGATTCGGTTTTGGCACTTTCGATGAAACCGCAGGTATTGACGATAATGATGTCGGCATGGGATGGATCATTAGTCAGTTCCCATTTACGGTCACGGATAAGTCCCATCATGACCTCAGAATCAACGAGGTTCTTAGGGCATCCTAGGCTTACAACTCCTATTTTCAACTTGGACTCCTCTCTTTATTTACTGGGCACGGAAAGTCTTGCTCATGGTCCCCCACTCTGTATCCTTCAATTTATAGTCTTTTCCGTTGACCTTGATGGATACGTCTCGAATACTGCCGAAACTCAGTTTAACAGTGGATTTTCCATTGTACGTTCTTGTCGACCCAGCACTGACCGTAGCCGTTTCCACACGTTTACCGTCAATATCGGCTTCCGTCCAGACGGGTTTATTATACGTAACTGTTACCGTGACCCCATTTTTCTGTTCTTTTCCAAAGGCTTTGGTGTCCCCCTTTTTTTCTTCCTTTGTCTCCGGCTGTTTCTCTTCTTTTTTTGCTTCTTCCGCCTTCCTGGTTGAAGAATTTTCACTCTTTACACTGTCAGATAGACTCGTCGTAGCAGGGATTTCCGGCATGGTCTTGCCGCCAAACAGGAAATAAGCCATGACCACACAGAAGATCCCAAAGAAAATGGCAAATACAATGCCGAAGATCCGAATATTTAGATAGGCACTGACACCCTTCCGATTGTCTTGACGTTCCTTTTTTTGATAGGCATAAAGCGGGCTTTCCTGTCTATCCTCGCCGTTTTCTAACGCCTCATCGTCAGCGTCGTCATCTTCGTCATCATCCTCGTCGACTTCTTCATACAGGATGCTTTCAATGAAATGGCGCAGTTTCTTAACGATACCAGATTCCTCTTTTTGATTTTCATCGGGTTCCGGTTCATCATCGATTTCCTTGATGACGGCCTGCACTTTCGGGGTAGTCTTTTCTTGTTCTTCTTCGAATGCTTCCTCTTCTTCCCACGAGCGTCTCGCCTCTTCCATCATGGAAGGGGTCACAACCATGGTGCGCTCTTCGTCGTTTTCGGGCGTGGCATCTGCTGTGGAAGCAGGGGAAGAAGCGGGCTCCTGCAGGACTTCGGGCTGTTCTTTTACATCCGAAGGAGCTGCCTTCAAGGGTTCATGCAGGGCTTCTGGTGTGGCAAGGCCCTTTGTGTAAGCTTCGACAAGATCATTGCCATTTTCTTCAAGGAAGTTGCCGTAATTCCGGATAAACCCTTTGATAAACACATCTCCAGGAATCTTCTCAAAATCACCGGATTCGAGAGCGGTAAGATATTGCTCCCGGATGCCAGTCTGGGATGCCACTTCCTCCAGAGTTATATTTTTTTCGCATCTCCGCTGCTTTAGGTATTCTCCAATATGCTTCATGAAAAGTCAGCCTCTTTCTTTGGGTTCTTGGTAAAGAAACGTTCCGCAATGGCAGTCTCACTCATTATGAGACTGCGGGGCTTGCTCCCTTCACTGGGACCTACAATTCCCTTTTCTTCCATCATATCTACAAGCCGGGCGGCACGGGTATAGCCGATACGGAACTTTCGCTGGAGCATGGAACTGGATGCCTGGTGGGTAGAAACAACAAGACGCAAGGCATCTTCAAATAAGTCGTCCTCAGCCTCGTCCTCCCCTTCCCCAGCAGCATGCTTTTTCTTATCTTCTGATAGGGCTTGGGTCGTTACTTCTTCCTCATACGCGGTCGGAATGGATTCAGATTTGATGAAGTCAACAATCCGTCCCAATTCCTCGTCGGTGATGAAGGCGCCTTGGACACGGGTTGGCTTATTGGCACCTGTCGGGAAATAAAGCATATCCCCACGGCCCAAAAGGTTTTCAGCCCCGCTCATATCAAGGATGGTCCGGCTATCCGTATTGGAGGATACAGCAAAGGCAATCCGCGAAGGGATATTGGCCTTGATGGTCCCCGTAAGGACGTCGACACTCGGACGCTGTGTCGCAAGGATCAAATGGATTCCAGCAGCACGGGCCTTTTGGGCAAGACGCAGGATTGCGTCTTCTACATCGACGGCGGCAACCATCATGAGGTCACTTAATTCGTCGATGATGACAACAATAAAGGGCAGGGCTTCATCAGCAGGAACAACGGCGTTATAGTCGTCAATCTTTCTCACTTGCGTTTTTGCAAAAAGGCTGTAGCGCCGTTCCATCTCAACAACAGCCCAATGAAGGGCCGAGGCGGCCTGTTTAGGCCCTGTAACAACGGGGGTCAAAAGATGGGGAATGCCATTGTAATTTGTCAGTTCTACGACCTTTGGGTCAACAAGGATAAGTTTGACCTCGTTCGGTTTTGCCCGATAAAGAAGACTGGCAATGATGGTATTGATGCAAACGGATTTACCAGACCCGGTAGAACCGGCAATCAGCAAATGAGGCATCTTGCTGAGATCGGCCACAATAACACGGCCGGAGATATCCTTGCCGAGACCGACGCAAAGTTTTCCTTTGGCGTTACGGATTTCATCACAGTCCACGATGGAACGGAATGTCACAGCCTCACTGTAGCGGCTCGGTACCTCAATCCCAATGGCAGCCTTGCCTGGGATTGGCTCAATACGGACGCTCGTCACGGCAAGCTTCAAGGCAATATCTTCAGCTAGATTCTGGATCTTGTTCACCTTGACACCGGGAGCCGGTTCCAGTTCATACCGCGTAACAGAAGGCCCTTTGGTGACATTGACAAGGGCCGCCTTAACACCAAAATCGGTCAGCGTCTTTTCAATGATGTGCCCCTGGGTTTCTATTTCCTGGCGAGAATGGTTTCGATTGACAGGTCGCGGTGGGTTAAGAAGCGTCAAGGGAGGAAATTCATAGCTGGACGCATCGGCTTGTTCAACTGTGCTAAGGGCAGTACCCTCTGCCTGAGCTTTGGATACGGCTGTCTGTGTTTTTTCTTTCTCCGTTCCTGCCGGCTCATCGGGAATATTCGGTGGGATGACAGGTTCATAGGGCACATATTCTGGTTCCTTTTCCACAGCCGGTGACTGGGCTGCCAAAGTGCCCTCAATTTCATCCTTATCAAATTTAACAAGTGGTTTTGTACTCGATAGGGCTCCCTTGATGATCTCACTGATGCTCTGATGCTTAGGGTCCTCGGTTTGGGCCTCTTGATCTATTTGTGCTTCTTCCTGCCGCTCCTGATCATAAATTTCCCGTTTCCGCTTTCTGCGAGCATCTTGGTAATCATTCCATTTCTGAGCGGCTGTCATGGCTCCGTTCTTCATCTCTTCCCCAGCTGCCTTCAAGGGTTTGCTGAGGGAGAAGCGATTTGTCAGGACCAAGGAAATCAAGGTCAGGGCAATGAGCAGAATAAAGGTCCCAATACGGCCTGCAATCTTTGTGAAAACAAACACGATGGCGCCTCCAAGGAGGCCGCCACCGATAGGTAATGATTCTGGCAGGATTTCAGCCCCTTCCGGGATCACACTGGCATGCCAGAGGGAAAGAAGGGACACCAAAAAAAGCAGGATGGAAAAGAATCTTTTGGAGAACTGGAGACGCTTATGATTCACAACATAGCCTAACCCCAAAATCACCAAATAGATAGGAAGAAGCAAAGCGCCCCTTCCCAGACCCATGGTCAGGAAATAATGGGCAGAATCTCCCAAAAAACCGACTTCGGGATACCAAAGGCTTACAGCCATGAAGAGGCCAAGAGCAGCATATACGATCCCAAGGGCCTCAAGCTTGTAGGAAAAACCATTTTCCCCGGCCTTTGTCCTCTTCTTTGTATTCTTTGGCTGCGTTTTTTTCTTCACGGCAATCCTTCCTTATTTTATCAGACAGTTAAACTTCCATGATCAACGGTAAAATCATGGGACGGCGTCTCGTTTTTTCAAAGAGATAACGCCCCAAGGAATCCCGTACGGCGGACTTCAAGCTGGACCATTCCGTCACATGGCTTTCCCGGCATTTATCAAGAGTGGAGAGAACCCGGTCACGTGCGCCTTCCATGAGTTCTTCCGATTCACGGACATAGACAAATCCGCGGGAGACAATATCAGGACCAGCAGCAATGGAATAATTACTGTGATCAATAGTTACCACAACGATGAGAATCCCATCTTGTGAGAGCTGGCGGCGGTCGCGAAGAACGACATTGCCGACATCGCCTACGCCAAGTCCGTCGATGAGGGTCTTGCCGGCTGTTACGTGGCCGCTGATTCCAATGGAGTTCGGAGTTACATCCACAACAGATCCATTTTCAGCAATGACGACATTATCCTTATTCATGCCAAGCTGCATAGCGAGCTTCTTATGAAGCACGAGGTGACGGTATTCACCGTGGACCGGCATAAAAAATTTTGGACGGATCAGTCGATGCATCATCTTGATTTCTTCCTGACTGGCGTGACCGGAAACGTGAATGCCCCGCTCCCGTCCATAGACGACCTCCGCTCCGAGCTTATAGAGGTTGTCTATGGTGTGCCCCACGCCGCGCTCATTTCCTGGAATCGGAGTAGCGGAAATGATGACCGTATCGCCGGGCATGATGGACACTTTTTTATGCTCACTATTGCTCATACGGGTAAGGGCGCTCATGGGTTCCCCCTGACTGCCCGTCGTAATGATGGCAATTTGACGCGGTGAATAGTTGCGTGTTTCATCAATATCAATGAGTACACCTTTAGGAATCTTGAGATATCCCATCTCGCTGGCAATATTGACGACATTGACCATGCTGCGTCCAATGACGGCAACCTTGCGGCGCGTCATGACAGCTGCGTCAATGACCTGCTGCAGGCGATGGACGTTGGAGGAAAAGGTGGCCACGATGATCCGGTTCTTGGCAGCCCTGAACTGTTCATCGAGCGTTTTTCCTACATTCTTTTCACTGGGCGTAAATCCAGGCCGTTCAATATTTGTTGAATCAGCCAGCAGAAGCAGGACGCCTTTATCTCCAATTTCGGCAAGCCGTGCAAAGTCCGTAGGCTGGCCGTCAACAGGGGTCTGATCGAATTTATAGTCACCCGTATGGACAATTGTACCCACAGGCGTATGGATTGCAAGAGATACCGCATCGGGGATGCTATGGTTCACATGGATGAATTCGACCCGAAAAGATCCAGCACGAACAGTGGCCCCAGCCTTGACCGCTTTGCACTTTTGATCTGAAACGCCATTTTCACGAAGACGGCCCGACAGGATTCCTAGCGTCAGTGGGCAGCCATAAACGGGGCAGTTCAGTTCCTTCATCACATAGGGCATGGCACCGATATGATCTTCATGACCGTGGGTCAGGAAGATTGCCTTGACCTTATCCTTGTTTTCAACAAGGTAGGAAAAATTTGGAATGACAAGATCGATCCCGAGCATTTCATCATCCGGGAAAGCAAGACCGGCATCAACCAGGATGATTTCCTCTCCGTAACGGAACGCGGTCATATTTTTACCAATTTCACCAAGACCACCCAAAGGGATGATGCTTATTTTTTTCTGTTGTCCTTTTGCCAAAAGGGACACCTCCTCAATTTTTTAGCGAAAGCTCGCAGCTCACCTTTAACACAAAAAAGAGACTGAAAGGCTTCCAAAAGTACGATAATCTATGAATTATGGGGTTTTAGATCCTAAAACCCATCAACCACGGGACGATGACAGTCCGTGGAAAATTCCTGTTTTACTCTGCTAACACAGAATCACGTTAAGAATAAGGGAAGGATATGGACCATCCTTCCCCTAATCCCTAGTATTTCATTATAACTTGTAGCGTCTAGATTTGCAACGGATTGGCGCAGAAAATCAGCCATTCTCCTCTTTATTGAGAAGATTCGCCCGGATTCTTCTTCTCCGAGCTCTCCCAACTTTCAGGAAACGGAATTCCTGAGGGCGTAAAAAGTGTCTGATTTGGAAAAGAAAGGAGGGAAACATCGCTTTTTTTGATCTCCCCCACCCCATTTTGGAGTAAGCTTCGCAGCGCCAGGGTCCTCTCCTTCGGGAGCGAGCTTGTTCCTACAAGTAGGACTGGAACAGAAAGGGTGGAAACAGGGCCCTCCATATAAGGATATGTCCCTAATTTGATTGTTGTTGGCAAATACAGTCCCGTCCGTTCAGCTAGCTCCTCAAAAGCGGCTCCCTCAAGAGGAATCAAGCGAAGGGCTCCGCCCGCGAGAGCTTCATTGATTTCCTTATCCGGTAAGCCCCCCATAACCAAAGCTGCGTCGACTCGACCGGAAGCTACAGCAGATAAAGCTTCTTGATCGGAAAGATACTGAAAGACCATATCCTGACGTTTCATATGGGCAGCACGCAACAAGGCACGAACTGTAACTTCCATGCCCGATCCAGGAGCGCCTACTGCGACTTTACAATCCTTGAGCTCCCTTATATCAGAGAGGGTGGAAAGTCGAGGCACCAGAAAATACAGTGTGCGGGACCCCAGATAACACAGTTCACGAAAATCCTGGTAAGGTTTTCCTTCGTAGAGTGCCTTTCCTGAAAAAACTGCTTCGGCAACGTCCTGCTGAACAATGGCCAAATCAGCTTTTCCTTGCTTCATAAGATCCAAAGAAGCCAGCGAGCCCGCCGTAGAAAGGGTACTTGTATCAAGGCCATCAAAATGAAGACTCAACAAGCGGCTGATGGCAACCGCTGCACGGGCATTGGTATTTGGTCCTTCATCAGCTGCCAGGCGCAGCTGAGGCATCGGTGCTGCAGCCGGTTGAGGCGCCGTCTCTTTTTTATGACAGGCGCTGACCAAAAAGAGACTGACCGCCAATAGGACCATGATAATCTTTTTCAAGAAAATCCCTCCTTACGGATGGGTAGAAAAATACGCAAGCGTACGGGAAAGGCCATCCTGAAGTGAAGTAAATGTCATAGGTCCGAGTTCTTTTTGAAGGGCTTCATGGGATAAAACCGAATCACGGATATCCCCTTTCCTCCTCGGTCCATATTGTACTGAAGGAATCTGTCCCGTGAGCTTTTCCATAACGGATAAAAGCGCATTGAGGGAAACCTTGCATCCTGTCGAAACGTTCAGCGTGGCAAGTCCTTCATAACTAAGGGAACGAACCATTGTTTCCGCAATATCACCTACATAAATAAAGTCCCGGGTCTGCTGACCGTCGCCAAAAACGGTAAGGGGCTTATGTTCGTGAAGAAGACGGGCAAAAATACTGATGACACCGCCCTCACCCGTTTCTCCCTGCCGCTCGCCATAGACATTGGCAAATCGCAGGATGATTCCATGCATCCCGTAAAGTAAGCAGTAGAGACGAATGTAGGATTCTGCCGTCACCTTGGATAGACCGTAGAAAGAAGTCGGCGCTGGGATTTCCTTTTCCGTAAGGGGAAGATGCTGATTATCCCCATAGACGGCCGCACTCGATGAAAAGATGATTCGCTTGACACCGCTCTTGCGGCAGCCTTCCAATAGATTAATTAGCCCTTTGATGTTGATGTCCGCATCAACCAAAGGATATTCCATGGAAAAAGGCACCAAGGTTTGGGCAGCTAGGTGGATGACTGTATCAAACTTTTCCTGTAGCAGGAAATCAATCAATGCTTTATCCCGCACGTCCATTTGCACCAAATTCATCGAAAGAGGGACATATTCCTTGAATCCTGAAGAGAGATTATCCAGGACAGTTACGGAAAGTCCAGGAACTTCACTGCATTTTTCCAAGATGTGGGATCCAATGAAACCTGCCCCACCGGTCACTAGGATTTTTTTCATCAGTCGATGTTCCTCCTCCGAATCTGCGTCAACACATCAAGGCCAAAACTTTTGATTGTGACGATGGCCCCAATCGTAAAGGGAATATATTCACAGAAAAAGCGCCACATAACGGCCACTACACCGGCCACACCCGCTGGAAGCAAGGAGTTGAAAAGGACCAGAAATCCCCCTTCCGCAACCCCAGTACCGCCGGGAGTCGGCGTAAAGTATAAAACAAGGTTGATGAGACACATCCGTCCCATAATGATATGAAGTGGAATATTGGTAATGCCAAAGGCGTAAATAAAAACGGGCACAACCGAATAAATAAAAAGCAGGCTGAGACCGGATTCAATAAATGCTCGAAGAACTTGCTTGGGATTCTTGAAAAGCAGGAGCAGGGCCTGCTGGAAATCACGGTACCAAAGAAAGACCGCTTCCTGAACCTTTGGGGAAAAGCGGCGGCAGAACCGAACCAGCCATTTTTCAAAGCGTCCTGTAACGATACAGTAAATCAGCATGCCAGGTGCAAAAATAAAGAAGGCACAAACGAGGGCAATGACGCTGGGCGGCATCCAGCTCACAAGACTCGGATCAAAATAAAAGACAACTGGCACAGTGAGGAAAAGAAACAAAATGGACATAACGGTCCTGACAATGATGATCAAGGTTGATTTAGCAACTGAAACGCCCGCTTTTTTCATGAACATCAGCTGGGCAATCCCGCCGCCTCCTTGGCCCGGGGTCAAAAGGGCCAGAAAATAGTTGCTGAAGACAACATTGAACACGTGCTTATAGTCCATCTTTTCATCAGAAAGATGAGTCAGCGTAATAAGTCGTGTCCCGTCAAAGAAAAGACCTACACCGAGAAGGAAAAGGGCCAGCAGGGCGTACTGCGGACGAAATGTCGTCAGATAATCCAAGGCCCTGCGATCAAAGGTAAAATAGATGACGCCGGCGGAGACACAGACAACGACAAAAAAGAGGACGAGAAGCATGCGAAAAATTTGTTTATTCATGGAAAGACCTTCCCATCAAAATTTCACGAAAGTGATGAGTGCTACATAACCCTCTTATTATATCATAGGTTAGAGAACAAGAAAACAGACAAGGAGCTATCCCTTGAGATTCTTTGTATTGGCAAAATGCAGTTTGGCGTAATGGCCAAGGCGTTCTCGCCCTTCCTGCTGGATGATTTTTTCTGCAGCTCGTGTTGCCTGGGCGCCGCCTCCAAAAGGAAGTTCAAAACCAGCCTCCTGGGATAACTCCTCCATCTTCTTGAGAAACAGGGAACGAGCTAGAATTGAGGCTGCCGCCACGGCCATATCCGCTTCTCCCTTCGTATGAGAATAAACAGAAAGACCAGGAACCGCTCTTTCCAGCTCATTTTTGATGTAAGGAGACCGGGTAAATTGGTCAACCAGGGCAAAATGACATTCCGGAACTTTTTTAAGGACAGTCATAATGGCCCCAATGTGATAAGTACTCAAAAGCGGATTCAGGTTCTGCGCCTTCTCATATTCCTCGTTGTACTGCTGGGGCATAAGGGCGGCCGCGGCACTTGCTTTGGCTATGGCATAGACTTGCGGCGCAAGCCTCCTAATCTTCGCGTCTGAGAGAGTCTTACTATCTCTAACCCCAAGGGCAAGAAGTTTTTTGGCACCAATTTCATCAAGAATGACGGCGGCTACGCACAAAGGGCCAAGATAGTCACCTTTTCCCGATTCGTCGCTGCCCGCCCATAACTCACCAGGCTTCTTGACCGCTCCTAAAAGGGTCAAAAGAGGCCCTACACCTTTTTCCCCAGATGGGGTTGAAGAAGCTGCGTCCATGCCAAAGACAACATTCCTCACTCGGTCAAAGAAGGGCCCCTCTTTCTGTGAAAGCACAGGACGCCATCCATCTTTTCCATTATAAATCGTGACAACAGCGCGCTCCCTACCATTGACCACGATGAGCTGGACGCCAAAGTTCACATTTTTTTGTTCAACAGGCTGGGACGCCAAAGTGCAAAGGTCCCTTTGAAGAGCGTGGATTCGCTCCAAAAAGACGGATTCTGGAAGTTTTTTGGACTTCATGGTTACGTGAGACTCCTTAGAGAAAAGAGAAAAGGAGGGCTTCCCCTCCCCCTCTTATGATTCGTGAGGTATGGCGGCAATGGTTTCTTCTTTCTTTTCACTGCGCACAGTCAAGCTTTTGATTGAAACATTGATATCCCGAACGGGCATACTGGTCATGCCTTCGACCTTAACCTTGATTTTGGCCTGCAACTGCCTTACGACCTCAAAGATCTGGGCACCAAAGAACAGGACCAAATCCAGGTAAATGGTCATCCCTTTATTGGTATCTGCCGGACGCCGGACCTTGATGGCGGAAATCCGGTCCACATCCTTGTTTTTCTGGACCACAATACGAACGATATCACTGACGACATAATCGGTCACAGAAATCTTTCCATAGTAACTAAAGGCAGGTCTGACAATGGATTTTTCAGGCAGATCCTTGTGTTTCTTATTGCGGCCAAAAAGACGATGGGGTAAATCCACAAGAACACCCGATAGATGCGGCTTCAGTTCGATAGTCGGAACAGGAACGATATGTTTTCCTTCCTTTATGCGCGTATCACGAGCTTTTTTCATTTCCCGAGTCGTGGCAATATCCTGGATATGGACAAATTCCGAAGGCACCGGCAATGCAAGTCGTTTGCAAATGGTTACCGCCATTTTGTCACTGGTTCCAATGACAAGCAGACAGCTAATCCGGCTATGCTGAATAGCTTCCTTGACCTCATCGCAGTGGTCCTTTTCCATAAAAATAGCCCGTTTGACCGCCTGCACTTTATTCTGTTCGGTCTTGGCCGATTTTCCTGCTAAAATCTTTGTGCCTTCAATAAGCAATCCATCATCGATGATGCCATCACAGCCATGCTGGTGCGCCACACTGATGGCACGAAAACTTTTGCCGGTTCCACTTGGGCCTGTAAAAGTAATCACTTTCATTTTGCATTCCCCCTGTTTTGAGGGTATGTGACAATCTCCGATACTGCATCATACGGAATCGAAAATTCCCCTAAGTGCATGGGAAACCGCCCCGGATTGCCATGTAGGTCGCTTCCGCCGCTGACCATGAGATGATACTTTTTCGCGATGGCAAGCCAATCATGTTTGTTTTTTTCCTGCAGAACGGACGGGTGGAAGACTTCCATCCCATCCATGACCCCGCTATGAAGGATTTCCTCTACATAGGAAAGATTTTCAATCTCTGCCGGATGAGCAAGGACGGCAATTCCACCGGCTTTGTGGATGATCCGGGCAGCCTCGAAGGGACTCATCTTGACCTGACGGAGATAAGCTGGTTTTCCTGCCGCGATGAGCGTATCAAAAACGTCCTTTACGGTTGGAAAATACCCCTTTTTGACGAGAACGCGGGCAATATGGGGACGCCCAAGGCTATGGGCGCCTGCTGCTTCCCTCTTTACTTCCTGAAAGGAAAGCTCATATCCCAGGGATTGGATTTTTTCAATGATCTTCATGACCCGTTCCACCCTTCCGCTGCGGTTCCAGGCAAGGGCCTGCTGGAAAATTGGGACGGCAGGATCAAAGTGGAACCCTAGAACATGGACATCCTTTCCTTTATAATCCGTATCCATCTCAACACCCCGGATCAGATGGATGCCATCCTGGCGCGCATCGATGACCTTTTTTGCTTCATCATAGGCAAGGGTATTATCATGGTCGGTAATGGCCATGGCGCATAGGTGAGCTTTTTCTGCTTCCCGTACAAGTTCCTCTGGTGTATTGACCCCATCTGAAAAGGTCGTATGCATATGCAGGTCCGCTAACATAAGTGCCGTTCCTCCATTCTTATATATGGTCATTATACCATAATTGACGCTAAAACGGAGAACGGACTCATAAACTCCCTATAAAACAAAAAATGACGCTGTCAATCACGACAGCGCCAGTTCCTCACTTTAGTAATCCTGTTTCTTTCCAAGCCTGATGGACCTTTTGGCGTTCTTCTGCCGTCATAGGGCAAAGCGGCAGGCGGTAAGGTCCCGGAGTAAAAGGTGTCATCAATCCGACAGCTTCCTTGATGGGAATTGGATTGCTGACAAGGAACATAGAATCAGCTTGAGGAACCATGACCTTATTGAGTTCACGTGCCCGGACTACATCCCCTTTTTCAAAGCTTTGCATCAAATCCTGAAGAAGTTCACCGCCTACATTGCTGCGGACAGAAATGAGGCCGCAGGCGCCGACCGCAAAAAAGGGCAGGGTCAGACCGTCATCTCCACTATAGATGGAGAAATCTTCCGGCATGATGCGATAAAGCTCCGCTACTTGGGATACGTTTCCGGAAGCTTCCTTGATACCCACGATATTGGGACAATTTTTGACAAGCCGGGCCATGGTAAGCGGTTTGATATTGGTTCCTGTGCGGCCAGGAACATTGTAGACCAAGATAGGTAATTTGGTATGTTCAGCAACCGTCTTGAAATGCTGATAGAATCCTTCCTGGGAAGGCTTGTTATAAAAAGGACCAACAACAAGAACGCCGTCGGCGCCGACTTCTTCAGCAAGTTTGTTCATGTTGAGGGTCTGGGCCGTATCATTGGATCCAGTCCCAACGATGACAGGAGCTCTTCCGTCAAGCTTCTTGATAACAGCCGTAAACAGTTCCTTTTTCTCATCATAGGTCAGGGTTGGCGCTTCACCGCTTGTACCAGCGACGAGAATGGCGTCAGAACCATGATCGACAAGCCAGGAAGCAAATTCGGCAGTTCCTTCAGCATTGAGGGATCCATCTTCGTGGAAAAACGTAATCATTGCAGTAATAAGGCGTCCAAAATAGGGCTTCATGAGACTATTCTCCTTCCTGGGTTGCAAATGCGCTGTGAAGGGCGCAAACCGCGGTCTTCACGTCGCGTTCTTCGATAATAGCGGAAACGAGGTTGTCAGAATCGGTTGTCTGCAGGATTTTTCCCCCACCTGCCGTGAGGGCCCCAACAAAGCGAGCCATGACCCCGGGCGTACCGCCCATATGGGAACCCACGACCGTCACCTTGGCACATTCCTTAGTGAGGGTATAATGGTATCCCTCGGCTTTGAGGACTTCCTCCGCTTTCGGGGCATTGACCGTATAGACCGCAAACATAAGGGACTGAGGCTGGAAACTCAAACTCCCAATGCTGACACCGTGAGAAGCCAAATCTTTAAAGACCCTGCTGCCATTATTGGACGTATCCTGCGACAGGTCCACTTGGAAGAAGGAAAGATCCTTGAGGCTGGCAACTCCACTGGCATGATTGCTTTCAACATCATCCTGACTTTCCAGGGTATCAATCTTGTCATCCGTCGTGATAAGGGTACCCGGTGCATCAGAAAAGGTGCTTTTAACGACCATGGGTACCCCATATCGCATGACAATCTCAACGGCGCGGGGATGGATGACCTTGGCACCTTGATGCGCCATTTCACGGATTTCGTCATAGGAAATCTGCTTGATGATCTTGGCATCGGAAACAATGCGGGGGTCGGCCGTCATGACGCCATCGACATCGGTATAAATTTCTACTTTTTCAGCATCTACGGCAACCCCAAAAGCCGCGGCTGACGTGTCACTGCCGCCGCGTCCCAAGGTCGTAATGCTGCCATCCATATCAGTGACACCTTGGAATCCACAGATGACAGGAATGATCCCTTGTTCGACAAGGGTTTTCAGTGTCTTGGGACGGACTGTCTTGATCTTGGCATTGCCAAAATTTCCATCTGTCACCATACCAGCCTGTCCACCTGTCAAGGCTTTGGCCTTGAAGCCTTCCTTCTGCAGGGTGGAAGCCATAACCGTTGAAGAAATGATTTCCCCACAGGCCATCATAAGGTCCAATTCATGCACATCCGGGTCAGGATTGACGGAACGGAGCATTTCAATCAGCGTGTCTGTTGCATAAGGGTCTCCCCTGCGGCCCATGGCAGAAACAACGACAATGGGCGCATAGCCTCCATCGACGGCTTCCTTTACTTTCTTGACAACGAGTTGACGGGTCTGGGGTGTAGCCACACTCGTTCCGCCGAATTTTTGTACGATGATTTTCATCTGCGTAGGGCCTCCTCTTAGAGCCAGTTATTCTTGACCATGGTTTCCGCAATCTGGAGCGTGTTGAGTGCAGCCCCTTTGCGGATTTGATCCCCAACACACCAAAAATTGAAGCTTCTGTCGGCCGATTCATCCCGTCTCAGGCGGCCGACATAAACATCATTGAGGCCCGATGTGTAAAGCGGCATCGGATAGATTTGCTGGGAAGGATCATCTTGAAGAACAACACCGGGGAACTGGCTGAGTGCCTTGCGGATGTCAGCAAGTTCCACATCATGTTCAAGTTCCACATTGACAGATTCACTGTGACTGCGGTACACAGGAACACGAACCGTTGTCGCCGTGATACGCATTTCCGGATCAGAGAAAATCTTCTTGGTTTCATTGACCATCTTCATTTCTTCCTTTGTATAAAGGTTATCAAGGAAGACATCAATCTGCGGCACAAGATTCAGGGCCAACGGGAAATGTTTGGCAGCACTTGCGCTGGGGAAGATATGAGCAGTCATTTCCTTGCCGGCAGCAGCTTCCTTAATCTGGCGTTCCAGTTCATCAAGACCGTCCTTACCGGCACCAGAGGCCGCCTGATAAGTGGATACGATGATTCTTTTGATGCGTGCAAGATCATAAATCGGCTTCAGGGCCATGACCATGATGATGGTTGAGCAATTCGGGTTGGCAATGATGCCTTTATGCTTTTTAATATCCTGAGGATTGACTTCCGGAACAATCAGAGGAACCTCAGGATCCATGCGATAGGTACTTGAATTATCAATGACGACGGCTCCTGCCTTGACAGCAATTGGTGCAAACGTCTTGCTGATCGAGCCGCCGGCAAATAGGGCAACATCAACTCCGTTAAAGGAATCAGCCTTTGCTTCTTCGACCTTATAGGTCTTGCCCCGAACCGTCAGTTCTTTGCCTGCACTGCGTGCAGAAGCCAGGAGTTTCAGGTTCTTAAAAGGGAAATCTCGTTCATTGAGCAGATTGATGAATTCCTGCCCCACTGCACCCGTTGCACCTAAGATTGCTAGATTATACTCCTTCATGATTGTTCCCCCTCTTTCAAATTAGAAACGCTTCCTTACAAAATTGCATCCAGCCCATACACAAGGCCCCTGCGTTTAACCATGGTCCGACATCCCAGCATAACACCAGGCATGTAGCAGTCACGGTTGATGGAATCATTGCGGATGACGAGGCGTTCACCCATGCTTCCGAAAATGATTTCCTGACTGGCGACAAAACCAGGCAGCCGCACGCTATGGATGTGCATGCCTTCATAATTGCCACCCCGTACATGCGCCAGCTTCTCTGTTTCGTCTTCCCTGCCCTGCGCCACATAACCGCCGCGGGCCTTGGCGAGCTTCTGGGCCGTAAGCATGGCGGTTCCTGATGGTGCATCAAGTTTTTGATCATGATGAAGTTCGATGATCTCCACTTGGGGCAAGTATTTGGCAATTTCTTCCGCCGCTTTCATCATCAAAACGGCACCAATGGCAAAGTTTGGACAAATGAGGACGCCGACACCATTTTTTTCAGCAAGCCCCTTGACTTCCTCAAGATCTTCCGGAGAAAATCCCGTCGTGCCGACAACCGCATTGACACCATGGCTAGTAATGATCCGCAGGCTGTCCATGACAACATCGGGACGCGTAAAGTCAACCACAACATCCGGTTTACTTCTTATGAGGGCTTCCTCCAAACTCGCGTCCACGGGAACGCCTTCTACGGTCTTACCAGCACCATGGACATCGACAGCGGAAATCAGTTCCATGTCCTCTTGCTGAAGAACCGTTCGAACGACAGTGGAACCCATCTTGCCAAGGGCTCCATTGACCAATACTTTAATCATTGGCTCCATCCTTTCTCTATTTACAAAAATACGGTCATTGAGAACGCTCCCAATAACCGCAACAATAAAGCCCACATCAGCAGGCCTTGTTTATTTATTACCGATAGCGCTCCACCAAATAATGGCGACAGTATACCCGCTGTTAGCCGGCATCCCAGCAGCCCCCTGTACCCAGCGGACCACTTCGGCGGTTGGCCTTTCCTTTCCTTCAACGGTGTCCCTCTGAAAAGTACTTATCGTTCCCGCGCCTCTATCAACTGTTAAGTTTATGGGTATAGTATAGGCATTTCAGTATATTATGTCAATCGTTTTTTAGAAAAAAAGGTATTTTGTTTTTTTGATTCCCAAAAGCCTACTCTTGGAGAAGCTTGCGCAGGCTGGAAGCTGTCCGCGTCACAAGATCAGTCAGTTCTGGCACAAATTGCTGCGAATAAGCCGTGCTCCCTATCCCGCTACGGGTCTCAAAAGTTTTTAAAATGGCGTTGAACTTTTCGCCTTCATAGGCATGCAGGGCCTCCACAAGTCCATCGTAGGTGGCATGGCAAAGATTGGCAGGATCCAATTCAAAGGCAGTGCCAACCTGATCAAAAAAATCATTCCATACCTCTAGGGACGGATGAAGGCCAACCTGGTGCGCACAGTCCTGGATCATATGGGTCTTAAGATACATATACTCCCGCAGGGCCCTTTCCCGTTCTTCTGGAAAGAGTTTATACCACTCATAGATCTTATAGCCGCCCCAATCACCTATCGTGGCACAAGCATTTACAAGATCATTCATTGATTTCATTTGTCTGCCTCCTTGCTGGTGGTGCTGCCAAACCCTCCACTGCGAACCGACTTTTCCTTGCTTGCATCATCATCCGTCGTAAGATAACGATAAAAGATTCCCTGGGCAATCCGCTCATGAGCTTGAAGGACAATGTCTTTATCGGTATCATTGGCGAGTGCAATCATTAGATGGCCCTCATTATCAGGATTGTTGTAATAATCAGCATCAACAATTCCTTCATTGTTGACAAGACGTAAATGACGTTTAATGGCCATACTGGAGCGGATATGGATACCTAAGAATTCATCATCCTGCATATAGGCCTTGATCCCCGTAGAAATCATTTTCTGGGAATGGGCAGGAATTGTCACAGATTCCGGTAAATAAATGTCATAGCCAGCGGAATATTTTGTCTGTCTTGTCGGCATGGGAAATGACCGATCTGCATAAGCGGCAATCTTTTCAAAACCACGTTTTCTCATTTTTCGTTATAACCTCTCTTTTTTGTGCTTTCTAGGGTCTTCACACTGATTCCAGAGGGAAGTACCGGATTCTCATGTCTTAGTTCCACACCTGCCTGGGCAGAGCGTGATAGGGCTTCAATGAATGTCATCTTGGGAATGGGAATGAAGGCTTCCTTCAAATGTTTCTTTTCTATGACTTTTCCCTTCTTAGACAGGAGGGCGACCTGATCGACTTTATAGGTGTGATTTTCTAAGTTTAATGATACAATAAGTTCGCACGAACCAGGTCGATCGTTATCTTCGAGTTTTTTCTCGTAGGTTTCCCCTAAAAGACGGATAAAGTTCTGATCCTTCAAAACGGCTTTTGTTTTAACCTGTTCAAGAAGGCCCCCTTTTTCCTTTTGAAGCGCCTTTTCAAGAGACTCTTGCTCCACATAGTACTCACCAGCAGGATTGACTCCAAGGAGCTGGTAGGTTTCCTTTGCGGAGACGGTTTTTCCTGTATAGAATGTCAAAACTGATGCGAGCAGAACCAAGAGCTCCTTTTTCATGACCTTTTCCTCATTTCTCATCTTCTAAGCAACAACTTATGGATCTTATTTTCTTTTAATTTTCCTACCCTTCATCTTACTCAATGTGGGTAAGATAGTCAACTGCTTGAAGGGGATGCTTCAGGGCGGAAGGCGTGCCAGTCAATACCAAGGAGGGTTCCCATGAACCAGCTGCTTGTCCCGAAGAACCAATCAGGGATTCATTTAAAGACATTTCTCATGCAGTGGGGGCTGTCGGCTTCCTACTGGAAAGCCCTAAAAAAAGCACGGGCTCTTTTTGTCAATGGCCTCGTCACAGTATGGGATATACCGCTTTCAGCCAATGATCGAGTCAGTTTTCCTTTTTTACCAGAAGAAACGGACCTTGTCCCGGAAGAAGGCCCCCTCACGATTTTATATGAAGATGAGGTTCTCCTTGCCGTTCATAAGGAGCAAGGACTGCTTGTCCACAACAGCGGCCTTACCCAAGAGTCTTCCCTATCCCGCCGTGTTCTCTTCTATTACAGGGAACATGGCATTAAAGCCGCCCTTCATCCGGTTTCGCGGCTCGACCGTGAAACAAGCGGCATTGTCCTATTTGCCAAAAACGCCGCACTCCATCATATGCTCACTAAGGCCCCCATGAAAAAGCTCTACCTTGCCCTCTCGCATGGCCCTTGGGAAAAATTCTCCGGGGTCATCGCTCAGCCCATAGCCCGCAAGGATGGCTCCCTTATCGAGCGCTGTGTCGCGCCCCAGGGCAAGCCGGCT
>OGRH01000658.1_pt1 | contig 26856 bp, 23 predicted proteins | sample 1553461 | NCBI WGS metagenome assembly OGRH01 (sample SAMEA2580092, study PRJEB22360) | human gut metagenome | biome: human gut; feature: human-associated habitat; material: faeces | place: Denmark | collected 2008/2010
ACACTTCTTGCGGCACTGATCCAGTTAGAGGCAGGTTCTGAGTGCTACGAAGGAAAAGTGGCAGTCGGAGCGGTGGTTATGAACCGTGTCAGAAGCGGTGGATATCCGGGATCCATTTCCGGTGTCATCTATCAGGGCGGCCAGTTTACAACAGCATCCAGTGTACAGGGGGTGATCGCGAGCGGCGTCAGCGGAAGCTGTATGCAGGCAGCACAGGAAGCGATAAACGGAAGCGACAATACCGGCGGATGCGTATCGTTCCGTCGCGCAAGTTCCGGACGCGCGGGTGTTGTGATTGGAAATCATGTATTCTTTTAAGTACATCGATGCATAAATAATAAAAATTGCGAAGACCATATGTGAGGGATGGTGCAAAGCCCCTTTCTATGGTCTTTTTCTTTTGGAATTTTTGTCAACGGAATGTCAATCTAATAAAAAGCCTCTCGAAATTCTATGCTTTCAAGAGGCTCTCTGTTGGGCTAATTTACTTGTATTTCCCTCCCCTTCTCCCATAGGTGGGGGGGGGTAAAACGGACCTCAAGGTGTTTATTTTGAAGTCTGATATTGCAATTTTTTTTTAATGTGTGAAGGAAACGATTCCGGAGGTAGTATTGACTGTAAAACTAAATTCTTTTGTTTCACCGGAGTATAAGGTAGTAGAAATTGTAAAATGTAAATCAGTATCAGTTTTTGAAGTTACTTCTACAAAATTGATAATTGCGTCATCAGGGACATCTGGATGGGTAAAGGATGTCTTCCATATTTCTGTCCCCATTTTATAATTAACTCGTAATACGGAGATATTTTTGGAAGCGGAGGTATTGGTTGTTGGATAAAGATATGTAATACCCTCTTCTAATGAAACTGGATAGGCATTATCAGGGGGACTTTTTAATTCATACAATAACTTTGCTTCAGAAGAGTAGCAGAACCATCCCTGTGCTTGTAATAAATAGCTATTATCGAACCAAGTTTTAATTTGCAGAGAGAATGGGTCTTTAAGTGGGTGTTTAATAGGTATAATATTCGTACTTGCAGCTCCGTTGTGGTCGATAATTAGCCTGCAATCGTTCCATGCATCCAACGGATAGCCATAGGCATCCGTTATTCCTGTTGAATTTTGAAAAGCGTATATGATTCGAACGATAAAAGCATAATTATTGCCATTTTTCACACCCTTCGAGGTCGCATCTAAATAATAAACAGTCTGAGGTAATTCGTATGGCAATGAAATAGTTATATTTGATGCAATGGGTTCTTCACCAGTCCATGTATAGTGTGATTTGTATTTGATAGGTTCTTCGGAAATTTTTTCAAACAATCCAATCCATAATTTTCCATTTTTTAATCCGGATATGAGATCAAGATAAGTTTTCCCATCATAAACAGATCGAGGATAAACGTATTGCTTTAATGCTATTTGTAGGCCTATTGTGTCTTGTAATGCTTCTAAAAAAGGCTCTGCTAATGGGTCATGGGGCGATTGGGCTTTTTCTTTTGAACACCCAACAAGACTTAGTAAAAGCACTATGTATGTGGTAAGTATTGACTTGTTCATGGTTGTTTTTTATGTGAAGACGTCTTCTCAACAAGAATCATTATTTTAGCTTTTTGTTGATTTCTTTAAGATTATTAGATATGTTGCAAATAACCTTTAATAAAGTGGATGTAGTAATTGCAAAAAGAAAAATTGGGATAGTTCCTATCAGTAAAGTTGTCCCTATTTCTTCTTCATAGTCATTTACAAGAATGATCCCGATTACTAAGGAAATAATTGCAAAGAAAATTCCTATACCTTTAATTACTTTTGCTATGAGTGCTAAGGATTCTTCAGAGCTAATAGGTTCTGGGTGTTGGAGTATTAATTCTGTATTTTTGAAACCGCAAGATTTGCAGTTTGTTACAGAGGTGCTGTTTACTGAAAGGCAATTTGGGCAGGTCCATGTTTCCATATTTATCTTTGATTTTTGTAGAGTTGAACAAAAAAGGGAATCATGCATAGAGGGGCTGCAATAGTCATAATTGTGCGCAATGGAGCCAATACGAAATATTGATACCTAATTGCATCAATAATAGGTATTAAGGCTGTAATTGATAGTCCAATGATTACGAGAAAAGTAAACTGTTTTTTCATGCATGTAATTATTAAGTTAAACAATAGGGTTTGCACCACATTGCTATTGCTTCTGCACGCATGAAAAACGCGAGCAATACCTGTCGGCATATCGGTACGACCAAGCACCTTCCCCCAAACAAGTAAAGCCCGCGTAAAACGCGGGCGTCTACTTATCGTCTTCGGGGGAATTCTAAAATTGGTCGTTTTATATGCCCGAAACAATAGCAAACGCTATCTAATATGTTGATGCAAAGATAGTGATTTTTTCAAATTCCCAATCCTTGTCGCTTTAATAATGTAAACACGAGTTCCTTACGGGGAAGCATGTCCCGAGGTAATACTCCGCGAAAAGTTTGGTGTATACCTTCACTTCCCTGCTGTTGAACCACCTGTTAGCGACCACGGGCGCAGACTGCGGGGATAATCTGGAGTTCGGAAATGCAGTGAGGTAAGCCTCCACTTGGCTCCACCCTGCCAAGACGTATAGGGTTATGGCCGTTCTGGTGGGTCGGTCTATCAGGTCTCGGCGAAGCACAAACGGGGTCTTGGGTCTGATGTCGCAGGCTCCGTTTTCCGATTCGCAGTTATTATAAACAACACGTCGTTTCATAAGTTCTGTTTGAATGTTAATCCGTACTCTTTGCAAATTTTGAAGAATGTAGCGAGGGTTATTCCCGTTCCCCGGCTTCGCAGGCATGCCGAATATTGCCTGTCGCACTCTGCGGGCTTGTAGGATGGCGCAAATTGACTGATGGCATGGAATATCCCCCGTCCCTGCTCCCCGAGCCCGTCGGCAATGGCAAAAGCCAGATTTCGCCATGTCTCATATCCTCCCGTGATGTCGATTCCTTGTCGGCATATCTGCTCCGTGAGCTGTTTGGTGCGTTTTACGGCCTCTTCGTCGTCCGGATGATACAAGGGCTCTATTCGGGGTTTAGGGGGCGTGTATAGCCCGGAATAGGGCTTTGCCTGCATGTTGATGTGGGGCGCTTCGTCCCAAGTGCATCCCCTGAGCCTGCATACGTCGCGGCAACATCCGTCTATGACGATCCCGAGCTTCTGGAATACACCTTTTAGGGCGTCGAAGTGCTGTTCATGCTTTTCCGGGCTGGAGATCGGAATCAGGCAAAACAATCCGTTCCTGCGCCCGCTGGCACTCAGGGAGCAATAGGCGATGTTCTGCATTCGGGCAAGGCGTTGTTTCAACTCTTCGAAGTCGGTGATCTCCGGATTCTCTTTCGCGTCGATGTCTATGCAGATCAATCCGCTGTGTCGAATCAGCCCGTCTTTTTTGCGGTAAGAGAATAAGCCGCTGGGAGTGATGCCGGGCAATGACCGTTTGATCCGATCCCTCTCGGCCTTCTCGGTGAAGGTTCGAAGCCGCTCGATGTCGGCTCGGTGTGTATCGCTGTGCAACCATTCCCAAAGATTGATTTCCTGCGGATTCCTCGGGCTGGTGCAGTTTTCGAATAAACTCACGGGTACGTCGAGTACATTTTTCATAACGTCTTCGTTTTGATGGTTGTAGGTTGTATTGCGGATTGTGCCTTTATTTATAAGGGAGAACGCCGCTTACAACCTACAACCTGCCTTTTTCTATTTCAGAAGTTTGCTTATCGCTTGCTGTGTTGTTCCGAGGGCTTCGGCCAATTTGGTTTGGCTCTTGATTGTGTATCGTTTGGACAACAGTTTTAGAAGGTCTGCGTTGGATAATCCTTGCCCGTTGTCTCCTTCGGCTATCAGGCGATACACCTTTTCTCCGGTTGCGATGAAATACTCGGCCAACTGGACGGCATATTTTGCGACACGCCCGTTTATTTCCAAAGGGAGGTATTCAAGTATATGCCATGCAACAGCGATTGCGATTGCCAGTCTGTTGACATGAATCATCATCTTGCTGTAAACGGCCTTCAAATGGTCTATTTCCGTTCCGTTTTGGAGGTTGACGGTCCGTTCTTCAAAAGCGCGTAAGACGGCTCTTGCGTCCTCGGTAATCGGTATTTTCCCGAGTGTCTTCTCTGGGGTACGGTAGACTATCTGTTGGATAAATTCGGCATATTTTTGCTTGGTTTCATCCGGAACCCCGTCTTCTCTTGATAAGGCTTTCTTCATGTTGTCCGGCCACACAAAAAGGACCCGCGGTGCAAATCCGTTATCCCGTACTGACTTGTCCCGAAGCCATTCCATGAGTACCGGAGGTTGAACAGAGCCTAATATCGCTAAAAACGGTTCTGGAATATGTGTCGGATCGCTTGTCTTGCGATTGATCATAACGGGTCTACCGTCGAATAGCGACAAATAGTGTTGAAGGGAGGCTGTTCCAGTGTATCGGCTTAACTCGTTGAACCAGCCCTTTAACTCATCTCTAAATAATACAAGGCCGTCCGGGTTATCGTGTAGGGTCTGAAACAGCGCCTCCGAGGTGACATCGGCAATAAGTCGCTGTTTATAGATCGGTTTGGGAGGTGGCTCCTGCTTTTGCTTTTTGGTCTGCTGTTGGCATTTCTTCTGCCACTCCTGAACTGCGACTTCCCATTTGGTGTAAGATTCCGTGTCGTTTTCCTGAATTGGAGTGTAGGCGGCAGTCATCGGGTCTGACTTACCGATCCCGCTCGGGGCTACAAGAATCATCCATAATGCGGGATAGTTCTTGTATCTCTCAAGCGTGTAGGCCCCTTTCCCTATTGCTCCTCCGATTGCATGGATGATCGAAGCGGCTATAAATTCCGGCGGTATACTATAGGCTTGTGTGTAGTCTTGGATGTAACTTTGCAGGAACTCCGGGAGCCCCCGGATCGGGAACGTCGGCAGAGCGTTCGGGTCGGGGTTGATGTCGTTGAGATCATCCGGAGTGGTAGGTTGTACCCTTGTCGGCTCCGCTTCTTCGGACGAAGCGGAATAAGGGGGAACTTGTTCGGCCTTTGCAGGAAGGGCCGGAACTGCTTCTTCCTCCGGGCTGTCCGGTGTAAACAGTCCGGTGTTGATTGGCAGATCGGTAGAGGGGATTCTCCACTTTTCAGAAGGGTCGTCGATGAACTTATTCATTGTTGTGTTCTTCGTTGTTTAAGAGTTGATTAATATCCGATAGTTTGTAGCGAGGTTTACCCCCGATGTAGACTGGGAGTAAATACCTTCGTTTCTTCCATCGCCAGAGGGTTGAGCGGTCGACGCCCAACTTCTTGGCGGTCTCTGTGGGAGAGAGGTATCTCTCCTCGGTCTCTGCGCGGATCGTGGCCTCCATCTGTTCTTTGGTCTCTTTGATGATCACAAGTGCGAAATTCTTGAGGTCTGCTGCGCTGACTGATAGCGTTAACTTAGCTTCGGTTCTGAGTATCTCGTTGAGGTTCATAATTTGATTTTTTAGGTTTTGTCTTTCCTCGGGATTGGTACTTTGGTCCCGGATGTTTGACATTGCAAAGATAAACAACCTTTTCGCGTATAAGCAAATGTAAATCAATAAATTATGATTTTGCGGATAGGTCGAAATAGGTCGATAATAGTCGATATGAACACTAAAAAAGCCCCTTTATCAGGGGCTTCGTAGATTGATTTTAGTCGATAAAAAAGTTAAAAACAGAATCTTTGCAGGATGTTTAAAATGTCACATTTTCCATCTTTTTCTTTATATGTGGACTGGCCTTTCATGTTATCTGTTAGTTTTTGCCTTTGAGGTAGCTGAAAACATTTGTTCCATTGTGAGGTTTTCATGCCTATACGTTCTCGGAAACGATGTGCATCGACTTTCTTTCCAATCCATTCCTTTTTTGATGCTCCTTGTGGGAGGGACTTAGTATTTATTATTGTTGCGAGATCGTTATCGGATGCACCCCTTATGTACTCTCGTAGGGCATTAGCTATCCCCGAATATTCTTTTTCTATTGGAACGGAGTCTTCTATATTATCTTCTATACTAAGAATGTATTTTTCGTATTCTATTGTATATTCATAAGGGAATGAAATCATAATGAATGAGTCACATATTTTTCGGAGGATAGTCTGTTTATTCTCCTGTCGCCTTTCGTACTCAATCGTTGCCCTGTCTTTGAGTAAAAGAGATTTGAAATCAGCCCAGAGTTCATAGGTTTTCTTTATTTTACCATCAAACCCATCAAGCCTAACTATTTTTTCATCCGGTGACATCCTCTTAAAAGCGGGACTGATTTTATCCCATCTACTGAATGCTGGTGGTGTGCCTTCAATGGGCTGAATAAATAGAAATATTGTAGCATAAAATAATTCGTAAATATCTCTATCATATCGAGTATTTGATGACTCAGACTCTCGAATATGCAATACTTCTTGCAGGGTAATGAGCAAGCTAAAATCATCACTGATGGCTTTTTGTGGGTCTTTGAGATAGGCTTTCAGTTTTTGTAATTTAGCTTCCATATTATTCTAACATTTTAACGAGTTCTGTTTTCATCTGTTCGTCGATTGTCCGATACCGGGCAAAGGCTTTGCTTCCGTCTTTGTGTCCGGATAGTGCTCCGACTAAATTAGGGTCTTTCACTTGCTTATAAAGATTGCCGACGAAGCACCGCCGGGCAAGGTGAGACGATGCCAATTCGTTCAGGGGCTTCACTTCCTGCTCTCTGGTTACGGGATTAACGACCGTAACAGGGCGCCTCAATCGAGCCGCAAGAAACGCCCTTTTAATGGCTACGTTGTATTTTTGCTCGGAGATGAAAGGGAACAATGTCGCACCCTTGTAATCAGCATACTTCTCAAGTATCTCCTTTGCGATGGCGTTGAGAGGGACACGCACTGTTACGGGACGCCCCTCCTTTGTTTTCCGGGCGATGTATTCTATTGCGCCGTCTATGACATTGTTGCAGGTCATCCTGTATAGGTCACTGACCCTGCATCCAATTAAGCATTGAAAGACAAATATATCCCGCTGGATGGCAAGGTGAGGATGCCGGGATAGGTTGGTACGGTATAGCTTGTTTCGTTCTTCTACGGTGATGTAGTAGGGCGTCCCGTACACACACTCCTCAACTACGAAATGTTTAAACGGGTTGTTAGTCGTCTTCCCGGTGTCTATCGCCCACAGGAACAGTGTCCGTAGTTTGGTGAAAATATCGTTAATGGTGTTCTGACCTCGCGGCTGCGGCGTCCGGGTCTCCGGAATGGCCTCGTAGATGGGTTTATAACGCTCCTCTTGGCATAGCAGGTGTTCGTGCTTCAGGAACTTCTCAAGGTCTTGTAGGGTATCGAGTTTCACATCGTCCAGCGTCAGGGAGTAGTCGCTATCGACGGTTGTTCTAATATACAGTTCGTACCGTTGTAGCGCACGACGGATGACCTTGAAATTCTTTTTACGGACGTCCGATAGTTTCCGCTTTTCAAGGAACTCGTCAAAGACCTCAAAAAAGCCCTCTTTTCTTTTTTCACTGTACTTCTGGGGATGATGGAACGCATCTACGATTTGCTCCAGCCACGCCTTGTCTACGGTCGATTTGTCGGCGTGTGTGAATGCCTCTATGATGGTACTCTTAAGGCTGGTGAGTTGTTTGTTCAGGCGAACAATCTCTTTCTTCTCTGGAGTGTCAAGCCGGGGCTCAATAGCTTCTTCTTTATCTGCATTCCAGCGGTTCGGGGCGATGTATAGGCCGCTCTTAACTCTGAAAATAAAGTCTCGTCCGCCGACGAATCGGAATAACAGCGGAGATTTTCGGGTGATCTTGTCTTGTTTGGAAGATAACGTAATTGTGATCCGTGCCATAAGCGATTGATTTAACTAATGGCAAAGTTAGTAAAATGGTTGACAAAAATGAATATTATTGTCAACATAATTCCAACTTAATACAATTTGACGCAATATAATGCAATAACTTTCGTTGGTTTAATATATTGTAAATTAGGAAAATAAATTGATTGACCTATGAAAAAAGGATAGGTTCGGAATAGATGTTTATTGCATATTTCAAACACGGCTCCGGGTACAGGAAAAATCGCTTAATTTGTTGGTTATGACAAGTTAAGCGATTTTTTTGATTGTTCCCGCATGTGAAAATATGCTCTTGGGTGGGTTATCTTTTGTGAGATGGCTGGAATATATCCAATGATTCGTCATAGATCGGGCTGTCGATCCCGAGGAATGACAGGACGCTGTGAAAGACATGATACTGCCCGACCTTTTTCTCCGGATCTATTTCCAGCGCTTCATCCGATGTCCACACGATGAACGGAATCTCGATCTGTTCCTTCGGCGCGACAAGTATGGGCACGCCGTGCATATACAGATTCCCCTCGCCGAGGGACTCTCCGTGGTCGGATACGAAGATCACGCAACTGCGCCTTTGGGGAATCCCGCGAAGAATTTCTATTACGGAATGAATGAGATAATCCGTGTAGACGATGGTGTTGTCGTAGGCATTCATCAGCTCCTTCGGATCCGCTTTGGACATCTCCACCGTAGTGCATACGGGACTGAACACCTCGAACTCCGGCGGGTATTTCTTATAGTACGTGGGGCCGTGGCTCGTGCTGGTATGGAGTACGACGAGCATCTTGTCCTTGCTGCCGGAGAGTATCTCTTCGCGGAGGCCTGCGAGCAGAATGCCGTCGTACCTGTCGTCGGCTTCGGGATTCCGCTCCTTGAGCTCTTTCGGCTTGTAGTATTTGTCGATATGTACGGGAGGCTCTCCCCAATTGTTGCTGCGCCATACCACATCCACGCCGCTGCGGTTGAGATAGTTCGGAAGGATTTCGTAAAGTTTGTTGGACGGCTTATGGTCGAGAATGGCCTTCACGCCTGCCGTGGTATAGGTCGCGGCCGCATCTGCAATCAGTGCGGTCACGCTGTCTTTCTCCAGAAGCGAATTGGTCGGCTTGCCGTATCCGTATAAAGAGAAATTCTCCCTTCTGGCGGATTCTCCTATTATCAGCACGCATACATCCTTGCTGTCGGAAACGATCTTCGCGTCGGGCAGGGGAATCTCTTTCCGGTTCTGCTTCTTTACGGAATTATAGTAGCGTACGGAGTTGACCGTATACGACCACGGCATGACCAGGCTGCCGAGCTTGGGCGCGTTGCGGTCGATCCACGGCCAGTTCTGCATATTGACCAGCGCGATGGCCAAAGAAACCGCCAATGCGATGCCCGTGCGGGCGAAAAAACGCTTCCAGCTTCCGTAGTCGAACCGCCTTGCAAAAATGTAGATGCATGGAACCACGCCCAGGAAGAGGAGATACCATACGGCAGACCATGAAAAGAATCCGGAAGCCTCCGAATACCGGGTGTTGAATACGTTCCCCATCATCTTGTCCGTGATGAGCACCTGGTATGTGTTTATGAAATAGAGGCTTATGGCATTGCCTATGAATGTGAAGGCAAGGATGCACTTTCCGACGAAGCGTCCGAGAAAGAGCACGAGGTAATAGACGAGAAAATTGAGCGCGAACATCAGCACGCCCAGCCCTCCGGTGATCAATACGCCGTTGAAGCCCCCTTCGATGTTGCCGAGCACCAGCCGGAAGAACGGCCAGTGGAACGCCACGAGCGTAAACAGGCTGAGTACCGAAGATATGCGGGTGAGGTCGGTCTTTTCTTTCAGAAATTTTACCATTTGATAACTGTTTTATAAAATGTAAGGATCACTCCCGCGCATAGGACAAGAAGCGTAAAGTTGAAAAGAATCGTCAACGGGATGTTTACCGTATGCGCCGGAGCCATATAGGGAGTTTGTGCCACGGAAGCGTCGTATCGTGCGAACGGATTGGTGTAGATCACCTCTCCGTCGGGAAAGTAGGCCGTAATACGTGCGTAGGGGTCATTGTCCCTCATGGTATAGCTGGCCGCGGACGAGTTCCGGGCCAGCGACAGAGTGGTGTGATCCTGCCCCGTCACCTTGATACTGTCCGCCTGGCGCGACAAGGCGATGTAGATCGTTTCGCCGTCGAGTCCGATCTTCTCGACCGACGGCAGATTCCTGTTTCTGGCGTATTTCACCTCCCAGTCCCCATGTCCGTAGTCGGGAATGCGCATCGCATAATAGCACCCTCCGAGAAGCGTTTCCTTTATGTCTTCATACCTCGCCGACGGACAATGCAGGAAATTGCACCTTACGGCAATGCGGCTGGATTTGTCGGGGTAATGTAGGTCGTCGTTGGCCAGCCCGAAACTGTAATGCCCGGCGCTGAGGGCCCAGTCCCAGTACTCGTTTTCGGTGCTCTTTCCGCTGTCGAGTTCCATGATCCTGTAACCGCCGAGTTTTTGCATGTGGCTTTTCGACGTGCCCGTCGTTCTCAAGGGGTGATTCATCTGGATGAAATCGGACTCCTTTCCGAGCAGGTCTAACTGGAATTGTTTTTGGGAAGCGAAAAGCGGGATCAAATGATCGAAGCGGTTGACTTCGTCGCAACCGAATACCAGCTTATGGTATTTGAATAGGTTGATACCGTGTTCGTAGACATTGACCTGCAACAGGGAATCGTACGGATGTAGGGTCAATTCATTGTGATTCGAGAATGTTACGATGTCATATCCGAATTTCCGGTAGGCTTCATCGGTTTCGGCCGGCCAATATTCGCACTCGTTCAGGATGCCCTTTACGCGCGTATGCGTATGAAAATTGGCTCGTTTCCAGCATATGTCGGATTCCCCCCCCCCGGTATGGGTTAAAAATGTCGGGGCCGCTGAAGGGTTTAGCCTCACTGAAATCATATACAGGGCTTACGCTTGTCACAAAGATTGCCAGCAAGGCGATCAGTATGAGCGAGACGATGGTTTTGCCTAATGCGACCAATATCTTTCGCAGCATGTAAATCAAAGTTCGTTCATTTGGATGCAATGCGTTTCCCATAAATTAATGGCTGAAGATAATTGCTGCAAAGTTAACAAAAATGCGGCAAGAGCAAAAGGGAAAATGGATGTGTAGAAACGACTAAATTCGAATTTGGACATTAAAGTAATAATGGGGAATATTTTTGCGGGTGGGGGCTCAAACCGGAATGGGATACCCTTTCCGGCGCTTTCTGGCGGCGGTTGGTGAAAATAATCCGCGCTTTCGGGCGGTTTCTCGGAAAGAAGCGTTATCTTTGCCGCAGGTTTGGTGCTCTCCTTCCCGGGCGTGGAAGAAGGGTGAAAAGGGAATCGGGTGCAAATCCCGGACAGTCCCGCTGCTGTGAAACTCCGTGAAGGCTCCGAACATCTCGCCACTGGTCCGCAAGGACCGGGAAGGCTTCGGAACAGGAGCAAGTCAGAAGACCTGCCAGGCCGATTCGACGTCAGGAAGCCCCGGGGGATGGGTATTTGACATCGGGTTATGTAATGCTTATTGTTTTATGTCGGACTTTGCCGCCGGGTGCTGCGCCTTTCGGCAGGCGGGATTTTTCCCGGACGGAAGCCGACCGGATGAGGATTGGATATGGAATTAATCGAACGATTGTTATTTGGCTCCGAGTCGCTTTGGGGCGGAGGTGTGGCCCACTCGGTGCTGATTCTGGCGCTGGTCGTGGCGTTGGGTGTCATGCTGGGCAAACTCAAGGTCGCCGGCGTGTCGCTGGGCGTGACGGGCATTCTGTTCGTCGGCATCGGCTTCAGCTATTTCGGCATGAACGTCGACGAACACCTGATGCACTTTCTCAAGGAGTTCGGACTGATTCTTTTCGTCTATTCGATCGGCTTGCAGGTCGGGCCCGGATTTTTCTCCTCGTTCCGCAAGGGCGGCGTCACGCTCAACAAACTGGCGGTGCTGGTGGTGGCGCTGGGTGTCGCCACGACGGTGGCGCTCTATTACATCACGGGCTTGTCCATGACGACGATGGTCGGCGTGATGTCGGGCGCCGTGACCAACACGCCCGGACTGGGCGCCGCACAGCAGGCTTTCAGCGACATGCACGCCGGAGCCGATGCCCCGGACATCGCCACGGGTTACGCCGTGGCCTACCCGCTGGGCGTCGTGGGAGCCATCCTCACGCTGATCGGGCTTCGCTACCTGCTGCGCATCGACGTGAAACGCGAAGAGGCCGCCGCCGGGCAGGATTCGGACGCGCAGAAAGACCTGACGACCCGGCGTCTTTCCGTCGAGATCGTCAATGCCGCCGTCAACGGCAAGACCGTCGCCGAGATCCGGGACCTTGCGCTGCGGGATTTCGTCATTTCGCGCATCAGCCGCGGCGGCGGAAGCCCCGAACTGGCCGACGCTTCGACGGCGCTTCATTGCGGCGACCGCATCCTGCTGATCGCCGCGCCCCGGGACGTCGAGGCGCTGGTAGCCCTGCTCGGGCGGGAGGTCGACGCCGAGCCGATGGTCCATGACAAGGCGATGATTTCGCGGCGCATTCTGATCACCAAGCCCGAGCTGAACGGCAAGACTCTCTCCGAACTGCGGGTCCGTTCCACGTGCGGCGTCACGATCACGCGCATCAACCGTTCGGGCATCGACCTGGTGGCTTCCGGAAACCTGCAATTGCAGATCGGCGACCGGGTGACGGTCGTGGGGCCCGAATTGTCGGTGGCCCATGCCGAGCGGCTTTTCGGCAACTCGCTCAAGCGGCTCAACCACCCCAACCTGATCCCCATTTTCACCGGCATCGCGCTGGGCGTTCTGCTGGGCAGCATTTCGTTCTGGATTCCGGGCATCCCGCAGCCCGTGAAACTGGGTCTTGCCGGAGGTCCGCTGATCGTGGCCATCCTGATCGGCCGCTACGGGCCGCACTACAAACTGGTCACCTATACGACGATGTCGGCCAACCTGATGCTGCGCGAAGTGGGCATTTCGCTTTTCCTTGCGGGCGTGGGGCTGGGTGCCGGCGAGGATTTCGTGCCTACGCTCGTCGCGGGCGGATATGTCTGGATCGCCTACGGGGCCGTGATCACCGTCGTGCCGCTCCTGCTGGCGGGCATTTTCGGACGCTTCTACTACAAACTCAACTATTATACGCTGATCGGCGTGCTTTCGGGCGCGTCGACCAATCCGCCGGCACTGGCCTATTCGACCGAGCAGACCACGTCCGACGCACCTTCGGTGGGATATGCTACGGTCTATCCGCTGTCGATGTTCCTGCGGGTGCTGGCGGCCCAGCTTTTGATTTTGATTTTCGGATAACCCAAGAAGGCGCGGCCAAACAAAGACCCGTTACTGCCATAACAAGTCATTGCATAGAGATTAGTAGCCGGCCGCGCCTTTTTTTAATTGAATAGTTATGAATATCGTATTATACGGAGTTCCGGCGGAAACGGCCGGAAGGATTGCAGACCGATACGGTCTGAAAGTGATAAATTCGCCCGACAAATTCGACGCATCGGGAACGATGGTACTTGTTCCGTCGATAAACGCCCCGCGGTACCTGTTGGCATTTTACAACGCCATGCTGCGGCATGAGGACGATGTCGATGCGGTCATTATCTGCGGTGCCGATTCCTGCGAGGCCGTCAGCACGGTGCAGTACTGCACTCCGCTGGGGAAATTCTTCACCCTGAACGGTGATCTGGACGGAGAGGAACTGGTATCGGAACTTTGTCTGCTTCTCGATTCGCTGTTCGCCGAGGGGAATCAAATCAATTTTTAGGAATGGAGACTAAAGGCTATGTACACGTTTACACCGGTAACGGCAAAGGCAAGACCACGGCGGCATTCGGACTGGCCCTGCGGGCGTTGTGCGCCGGGAAGGGCGTCTATGTCGGGCAGTTCGTCAAATCGATGAAATACAATGAAACGAAGATCGAACGGCTGTTCAACGGCTCGGACCCGGCATTCGGCCGTATCCGTATCGAACAACTGGGGCGCGGATGCTTTATCGGAAAAGACCCCGAGTTGGCCGATGCGGAAGCGGCACGCAAAGGATGGGCCCGTTGTGCGGACCTGCTCCGAAGCGGGGAATACGATGTGGTGATCCTCGACGAACTGACCATCGCTCTGCATTTCGGACTACTCTCGACCGCTGTCGTGCTGGATGTGCTGCGCAGCCGTCATCCGGCTGTCGAGGTGGTTATCACGGGGCGTTATGCACCGCAGGCACTGATCGATGCGGCCGACCTTGTTACTGAAATGTGCGATGTGAAGCACTACTACACGCAGGGCGTCCTTTCGCGCGACGGTATCGACCTTTGATTATTCGAGGCGTTGGTAGTAGTGTAATTCCCGGTCGTTTTCGTCCAGTGCCTCCGGGTGCATGATTGCGATCAGGTCGTGTAGCACGACATCGGGCCGGACGACGCCCGATTCCCAGTAATCGTTGCCTCCGGCGGCGTTCAGCCGTTTGTTGCAGTTGTAAACGGCACCGTTTCTTACGCATCGGGTGTTTGCGAATTTCGGGAACTGCGATTTCAACTCCCCGAGTGACGCGGCACTGCCCGCATTGAGCCACATATCGGCCTGTGCCGTGAGCATATACGCCTCTTCGAGATCGATGGGGAGCGAACGGTTCGATGTGTTCTTCTTGTAAATATAATCCCCTCCGGCGTCGGCGATCAGCCGGGCGACGTAGCTTTCGGTCGACGCCATAAACCACGACCCGGCATAGGGCGTGTTAATCATCACTTTCGGATGTTTCGAAGTCGCCGCCGCGACTTTTGCCCGGAGCGCATCGTAACGTTCGGGAACCGGCTCGAAGACTGCTTCGCCTTTTTCGCGGCTGTCGGTGATCTCGGCGATAGCCACCAGCCATTCGGCCTTGCCGAGCGGCGACTCTTCGAGGTACTCGCCGATGTAACAGAACGGAATGCCCATTTCGAGCAGTTTCGACTCCATGCCGCTTGCGCCGCTCACGCCGAACAACAGCACCAGATCGGGCCGTTGTGCGAGCAGCAGTTCGTAGTCGATATTTCCGTCGAAGCCGATGTCCGCCACGGCTTCGGGGTGTGTCGTTACATATTTATTCGAAATATAGTTTCTTCCCGAAACTCCTACCACCCGGTCGACCTGTCCCAACGCATCGAGCATCGCCACATAAGTAGAGGAGAGGCAAACGATGCGCCTCGCTCCCGCTTTCACGACCTGTCCGGTGAAACCTGCCGGAATCTTTTCTCCGTTGCGGACGATGAAGAGCGTTGTTTCGGTGTTCTCGGCGCCTTGCCACGGATTGAATACTTTGAGAAGCGTACTTTGCCGGCCTTCAGCACCGACGATCTCGAAGCCCGAGGCATAGGACGGTTTGTAGAGGGTTTCCGTATAGGCGTCTATTCCTGTCGTGTTCGATGCGCAGGAGATAAGGAAGGTAGCCGCGCTAAGCAGGATGAAATAGACTGTTTTTTTCATAAGAATCCGTTAAAAAGTCTGTTTGCAGAAACCGGATGTATGGTTGTATGGCAGACAACGCATACTACTAACCTCTGTGATTCTCCAGTTTCTGCAAACAGACTATCAAAAAAATGGCGGCAGGATTAATTACAGGAAGGTTTGCAATGGTTCACCGCGATTAAAAGGCCCCGCCGCCGTGTCAAATATTATTGCGCAATTGTTTCGATCTCTTTTCCCGCCAAGTGCAGGTCGATAGCGCAGTTGAACAACACGCAGGCCGGACCATAGCCGTAGCCCAGATCCTGCAAGGTGGCGTTCTGGATCTTCACGAAATCGATGCCCGGCAAATTAACTTTGTTCCCTTCTTTGTCGCGAGCCCAGCCGATGTCGAACGACGATCCAGTCTCATCCGTGGGGTCGCTGTTGCAGACATAGCCGTAGTCGTACCAGCGGGAAGCTTGAGTTGGCCAGCCGTTCGTCAGATCTTCCGGGGCCTTGGCCAGAGGCGGCAGCATCGTGCAACCCGTATATGTCAGTGCGGTGCCCTCGGCCGATTCCATCAACCATGCGGGCCAGACCGAGAATGTCCCCCATGGAGCCTTGGCATAACAATAGGTTCCGGTTTCCGATTCGTTGATTGCATAGGAGACCCATTCTACCATTCCATCGGACGGGGTGACATTGTCGGGACGGGTATAAACCATTTTCAGGTTGCGTCGTTCGCCGGTCTTGCCGTATTCGCTGCCAGCCAGTTCGTACCATTCATCGTCGGCCTTGCCGTTGCCGTTCGCGTCAGACGAAACATAGACAACCCCTTGTGCAGGATAAGCGCCTTTGGTGGCATATGAACCGATGCGGAAGTCGCGCAGACCATTGACATTCATCACTGTATGGTCGAATCTGAATACGATGCTGCCGCCGAACGAACCGAGATTCACTCCCAGATCGTTTTTGTCAAACGGCTTGTCGACGAGTTTTGTGTTGACGCTTGCCAATACCGTGGACGGCGTGTCGATGGTCGAGAATGCCAATCCCTTGCCGTTGGTAATCGCAGGATTATACTCCAAGACTTCCGAGATATAATACGAATAGGCCGTAGCCTCGGTCGTTACGGTGACGGTGGCGCTCTTGGTCTCGGTGATGCCGCTGTCGTCGGAGATTGTCAGCGAAATCGTGTAGTCGCCCGTTTCCAGTTGGATGAACGAAAGCGTCTTGTCGGTTCCGGCTTCGGCAGCTTCCGCGTCGTTAGGGCCCTTCACCGTCCATTTGTAGACGGGGTTTTGGTCGAAGCCTGTGATCGTCGGTTCGATCACGAGCACCTTGCAGCGGTCGGTCGAATAAGTCGCGTCGAGCGACATCGAATTGGAGAATCCTGCCTGATTGATCGTGATTTCGAGCGTTTTGTCGCTTTCGTCCTGTTTGAGAACCACTTTGCCCGGTTCGCGGGCCTCGGTCGAACTGTTCTTGGCGACCGTGATGACCAGCGCAGTCTGTTCGAGTTCGGCCGGAGCCCATTCGGGAGATGAGACCACTTCGTAGGCTACTGCGCTCGTTCCGGCCTGAGCCGTTTTGGTTGAGGTGACCAGGATGGTGTAGGTCTTGCCGTCGGCCGGGGCGCTGATGGGGTTGTCTTCGGCCTTCACCGAGAATTCATAGGTCGTCTTCGACGTGTTGCCGTCGTCGTTCTCGTCTTTACATGCGGTAAAGAGTACGCCTGCGGCCGCAATGGCCAGCAAACTCCGGAAAGTAAATTTCTTCATCGTTTTATAAATTAAAGGTGTGTTGAGTTATTCGTCTTTAGCACAGCGGACGGAATATCCGTCGCTGCGATAGCCCCTGTCTCTTTTTATGCTGGGACGTTGGTCGTAGGGAATGATGTAAATGGAGAGCTGGTAGGTATCCTGAGTCCAGATACCTGTATTGAATCCCGAATTCTTCAGGCATCCGCCACCGACGCGGTAACGGAATCCGGCATAGGGAAAGACCCCTAGTGGCGAATAGTCGGTCGTGGCCTTGTCGAGTCCGTTCCATGCGAACAGTCCGTTCTTGTCCGCCGGGACACACCACCCTTCGGGACAGGGATCGAACGGCGTTTTGCCCCGAGCACCGTACCACAACGTGTCGCACGCTTCGACTTTCAGGGGCTCCTTGCTGGGGAACCAGTCGTCGGCTAACAGGAAATGCATCGGCGAAAATATTGATTTGGCAAAGTTCGTCCGGGTCAGGTCTTCGCTGGTTCTGATCGTGCGGATACCCGTGCCTCCCGATTGCGACCCCTCGGTCAGCAGCGTTCCTGCAGCGTCGTAGATGGGTTTGCTATCGAAACGGTTGTAGTCGGTCTGATTCGTTCCGCGGAGTATGCGGTCGCCGGGGAAGGGATCCTTGCGTCCCCATTGATACAGCAGTCCGCAGGCGGCCAGCGAGTCGGCCGGTGTATTCTCGATGAGCGCTTTGTTGATCACGGCGCCGAGATTACGGTCCATGAAGGTATAATCCGTTACCCCGTCGCCGTTGTTGTCCCATGTGTAGATCTTTCCGAAGGCCACCAGTTCCGCATTGGGATCGTAGCGTGTCACCCAGATATGCCAGCTCCAGCGTATTTCGCCACCGATGCGGAGGCCGATTAGGGCGTTGCCTACCTTGTCGGCCGTCGATACGACGATCGAACCGTCCTCGGCGGTCTGTCCCGGGATCAGTCCGACGTTGGTGATCAGTCCGGGGGCATCCTGCCAGAGCAGAACAGGTTCGGGTGTCATCCCTGTGAAATCGCTCTTGCCCAGCCATTCAGCATAGAGATCCCATATGGCATAGGCTTTCAGCACCGGGATGTCGACCGACTCGCCGGGCTTGACCATAAAGCAGTTGGGAGTGTACGATGCTTCGAGGTATTTTTCGTTAACATCGGGTTGGGGTTCCGGCTCGGGTTCCGGCTCCGGTTGGGGATCGGGATATTCGTTGGGATTGTCGTCGTTGTGGTAAGAGCATGACGAGCTACATATCACGCTAGCAAGAAGTAACAATGTGAAAAATAAAAACGTTTTTTTCATAGTCATGCATCTTTTACACAGCGTATTGATTGTCCGTCGCTGCGGCAACTGACGTCGGATTTGATGATCGGTCGTTTTTCCGAAGGTGAGATGTAGATGGAGAGTTCATAGGCATTGCCAATACCGGTCGGTGGAGTTCCCGACCAGATACTGGCTCCGAATCCTGAGTTTTTCAGACAGCCACCGCCTGCCCGATAGCGGAATCCGGCATAGGGGAATACTCCCAGTGCCGAGTAGTCGGTTGTGGCGTTTTCGAGCCCGTTCCAGATGAACTTGTCATTCTTGTTCGCTGGGACTCGCCACCCCTCGGGGCAGGGATCGAATGGCGTTTTGCCCCGTGTGCCGCACCACAGCGTGTCGCATTTTTTGATTTCTGCGGGTTTACTGCTGCAATACCAATCGCTGTACCCTTCGGCGCCGAGCAGAACGGTCATCGGTTCAAGAATGGATTTGGCGAGCCCCGTCCGCGTGAGATCCGTATCCGTCTTAACGGAGCGGATACCCGTACCTCCAGTGGCACTTCCTTCGGTAAGCAACGTTCCCGAAGTGTCGTAGATCGGTTTGCTTTCGAAATAGTTGTAATCGGTACTGTTGGAACGGCGAAAGTCGTGGTCTCCGGGGAAAGGATCCTTGCGCCCCCATTGGTACATCAGTCCGCAAGCGGCCAATGAGTCAGCGCTAGTATTTTCTATGATCGCCTTGTCGATCGTGGCTCCGAGGTTGCGATCCATAAAAGTATAATCTACAACTCCGTCGCCGTTATTGTCCCATGTGTAGATTTTGCCGTAAGCTACCAATTCCGCATCCGGATCGTAGCGTGTCACCCAAACATGCCAGCTCCAGCGGATTGCACCGCCGATGCGGATGCCGATTACTGCATTGCCCACCTTGTCGGCCGTCGATACGGCGATGGAACCCTCTTCGGCTTGTTGTCCAGGAATCAGTCCGACGTTCGTGATCAAACCCGGCAGATCCTGCCAAAGCAGAACCGGTTCGGGTGTCAGTCCCATGAGATCAGTTTCACCCAGCCATTCGGCGTAGAGGTTCCACATGGCAAAGGCTTTCAGTATCGGGATGTCGACCGACTGTCCCGGCTTGACCATAAAACAGTTAGAGGTATACGCAGCTTCGAGGTATTTTTGGTTAATGTCGGGTCCGGGCTCCGGTTCGGGTTCCGGCTCCGGTTGGGGATCGGGGTATTCGTTGGGGTTGTCGTCGTTGTGGTAGGAGCAGGCGACATTCCCGACGCTCAGCGTCAGCAGCAACGCAGGCAGCAACAGCAGTTTTTTCATTTTCATAGTGTGAAATCTCTATTTTATTGGTGTTGGTCGGGCCGCACGTAGATATGCATGTCGCGGGCCATGAAAATTTCAGTGGAGGTCTCGCCGATCCAGCCGCAGTACTGGTTTAGGGCGGTGTAGACGCGGATAAAGTCGACCCCCGGCAGGTGCACCGGTTCGCGGGTCTCGGGATCCACGGCCCATCCGATGTCGAAGCCGTTGTAATAGTTGCCGTTTTCGTCCTTGGCCTCGTTGGGATAGTTGTCTGCATAGGCGCCGTATTTGAACATGTATTGCAGGTAATAGGAGCCGTTGCCTGAGACATCCACGGCGTTCTTGGGCAGCAGCGTGCCTCGGAACGTCATTTCGTCGGCGTCGATCCACTTAGGATAGTAGTCCTGGTCGTGGAACTTGTTTTTGTAGACATAGTCGGTTTGTCCTCGATTATCCTCCCATTTGATGTAGGTCATATCGGTCAGGGCGCTGTCGTTTCCTTCGCCGGGCGTCGGGACATGGTCGGGGGCGGGACGATGATAGGTGATCTCATAACCGTAGGTAGCCGCCTCATCCGTGTACCACGGATTCTTGTCGATCTCGTACCACTTGTCGTCAGGCTTGCCGTTTTGGTTCTCGTCGAACATGACCATGATGATACCCGGTTCCGAACTGCCTCCGTCGACGCCCGGATGAGCTGCGCTGTTGAACGAGTTGCCGTCGATGCGGATGTCGTATTCGCCCGGAACGTTTACGACCGTATGGTCGAATCCGAACGTGATGTAACCGCCGTATGCGCCGAGAGAAACACCGCTCTGCATCTTTCCGGCGATGGCCTCCTCGGCCTTCTGCCGCATGGTCTCCGCCGTGTCGCCCTCCCGATATTCGGGCATCGCGTTCACGAACTGTCCCGGAGCCGGGCAGTATTCGTAGACCGTAGATATGTAGGGACTGTACTCTACCTCCTCTTCGACCACGTAAAAGGTCATCCGGTGCACGATCGGATTGACGGGGTCGAAGATTTGGAACGTTACGTCATAGGTGCCCGGGTATTGCATCAGGAAGATGTAGTCCTTCTCTTCCGAGAGCAGCGAATCGGCTCCCGAGGCGGTCTTAACCGTCCAGCGGTAACTTTCGCCCGTGAAGGCGGGTTTGAGATCGACGGTCTGCATGCGGGCGACCTTGTAAAGGTCGTCCAGCCCGAGGCTCACATAGGGGATGCCGTCGTTTTCACAGCCGCCGAGCGCGAGGGCCGACAGCAGGATGGCGAATATCTTTTTCATTGCCGAGTCTGTTTGCGTTCGAGAAAAACCATGTGTGCGGGGATATCGCCCGTGCGGACACTCCATTTGTGGACGCCTTCGCGCGAATAACAGTGCAATACGCCGCTCGAAACGTAGTTCTTGGCGTCGGTGACATAGATGTCGCCGTTTCGGGGGTGGATGGCAATGCCGTAGGGAATCACGATATCGAGCTCTGTGCCGTCGGTGATGAATTTGCGCGATACGACACGCTTTTTCTTGACGTCGATGATGGCGTAGGTTACCGTGTTTTTCGAGGTCTGGTTGCTGTACTCGACACTGTAGACATAAAGGGAATCCCCGGAGATGATCATGTTCGAAGCCGGAATGTTCATCGCCTCGGCCACCTGGTAACGTCCGCCGTTGGGTTCCAGCCGGTAGAGGTTCGACGGAACGTCGTCGTAGTTGCCCCGCGAGGAGACCCACAGGTTGCCGTAGGCGTCGGCTTTGATGCGGCTGAGGTTGATCGCTACGTCGATCTTGTACATTTGGCGCATGGTTTCCAGTTCGATGACCGAGACCGTCGAGTCGTAGTTCGGGGCGCGGTAACCGCCCGAATTGGCGACGTAGGCGCGTCCGCCGATGATGGCCAGTTCATCGGGCTGGTAACCCACGGTCACCTGGCCGACGATCTTATAGGTGTCGAGATCCACCTTGAAGACCGCGCCCTTTTGGGCGTTGGGATCCATCGCCACGGGCCCGACATACGCGCTAACGTAGGCATATTTGCCCTTGAACCGGATGTAGCGGCAGTTTGGAATGTCGATCTGCGTGATGCGCCGCGCCGTGTAGGCGTCCATCACCTCGACCTTGTGCGAACAATTGATGACGGCGAACAGCCGTCCGTCGTAAACCTGGATGTCGTTGCCCACGTCGCCCAATTCCTTGACGACATTGGGATTTTTTTCTGCATAGATACCCCGGGCATAGACCGCCGTACGGTAGTCGAGGTAGTCGATGTCCGCCTTGTTGCTGCCCATGTTGCCTTCGTTCAGGAGATACATGCCGATCGGATCGGCGTCGGGATCCTCCCCGAACGGCAACACCTCATACTCGGTGGGGTTCACCAGTTCGATCTTCCGGCAGCCGGCGGCGAGGCAGCAGCCGGCCAAAACGATGAAGAGATACCTTTTCATGGCTCGCGGAGGTTAGAGATCGACGCTGACGACGAACCGGAAGTTGGTCTTCGGCATCGGATAGTTGAGCACCACGTCGTAATCCTGTCCGAAAAGATTGTTAACCTCGGCCGTGGCCTTGAGGGTTCGGGTGCGGATCTTGAAAGTCTTTTGCAGCGAGAGGTCGCTCGTGTACCACGGCTGGGTGTGGTTGCGCGGGATGTTCTCCTGCTGGTTGTAGCGCTGGCCCGTGTAGATGAAGCTGTAATTGAGCCCCCACCCTTTGTAGAACAGTGCAAGGATGGCCGAGCCGCTGTGCCAAGGGATGTAGGGAATCTGGTCGCGATAGTAGGTGTCGGCCGGGTCGGTGATGTCGATGGCCTTCTGATAGGTGTACTGGAACTTGGTCGTCACCTCCAGTTTGCCGAGCGAGAACTGGGTGTTCAGCACGGCGTCCACGCCCTTGATCTCCACCTCGCCCAGATTGAGCATCGTCCAGCGGAACTGCTGTCCCTTGGGATAGGCGATGATTTTATCTGTGATTTTGTTGTAGTAGGCGTCGACCGAAACGTCGAGCATCCGCATGAAAGGCGATTTCTCAAAATTGCGCGTGTATTTCAGGCCGACGTTGAATTGTTCGGCATATTCGGGCTTGAGGAAGGCGTTGCCCATGTCCGTATAGTAGAGGTCGTTGAAGGTCGGCATACGGAACATCCGTTTGTAGAAGGCGCGTACAGAGAGGTCGTGGTTTTTCAGCACTTTGAACGATCCGAAAAACGCAGGGGTAGCCACAGCCTTGTCGGGCCGGGCTTCGAAACGCTCGACTTTTTCGTGGACAAAATACCCCAGTACGCTGGCCTGCATCTTTAGCCGGCCCCATTCGAAAGCCGTGGCCAATGCCGCCATGTGGGTGTAGCGCGTCGGGAAGGGGAAGGTGCCGTCACCCTCGGTGGGCATGTAGAAGGTGGCGTCGAGCGTGTTCCACTGGAAGTCGTAAGCCAGCGACACCTCCCAGTGTTCGAAGATGTTGTAGAGGTTGGCGCACGAGAAGTAGAATTCCTTCTGTTTGTAGGTGTTCTTGGTTTGGATCAACTTGGCGTCCTGATTCTCGTAATGGGTGTAGTCGGCGGCGTACTTGGTGTTGAACAACGTGCGGAATTTCTTCGACCAGCGGTTGGTCAGCGTTCCCTGGATGAACGAGTTGGTGTCCCACAGCCGCTCACCATGGCGGAAGACGTTGTTGACGATGGCACCCGGGATGCCGCGTTCGGAGTTGTAGGTGTAGGCCCGCACGGTCCATTGTCCGTCGGCCATCTTGCCGTGGAGTCCGGCCTCCATGCGCGTAGCGTTGATGTCGCCGTTCTGTCGGTAGGCCGTCGTGTCGTAGGCGATCTCGCCCAGCGTGTTGCGGCGGCGGTAGCGGAATTTGTACCGGCCGGTGGCGTTGGTCCACTCGCCGCTGAACGACGAGCTGACGGCGTCGGAGATCTTATACTCGTAGCGCATCGAGGGATTGATGAGCCCGAACGAGCCGGTCTTCATCGTGGCCTTGAAATTGGCCCGCTTGCCCTCCTCGAAGCGGGGGCGCCGCGTAGTGATGTAGATGGTTCCCGAGGCCCCGAAATCCTTGGCCGACTGGAAAATGTCACTCTTCTGTCCGTTATAGAGCGATATTTCCTCCACGTCGTCCAGCGAGAAGCGCCCCAGATCGACCTGCCCGTTCTGGGCGTTGCCCAACTGGATTCCGTCGTAGAAGACCGCCATGTGGTTGGTGCCCATTGAGCGGATGTTGACGGTCTTCAGTCCGCCTACACCTCCGTAGTCCTTGAGCTGCACGCCCGCGAAATAGCGGATGGCGTCGGCCACCGAAAGACTGTTCAGCCGTTGCAGGTCGACCTCCTTGAGGACCTGTGCGGGGATGACTTCGCGGTATTTGGGAATGACGGGGGTGCCGACGATGATGACCTCGTTGATTTTCTGGATACTGTCCAGTTTTCCGACGTAACGCCGGTTCGTGGTGGAATCGGCTTTATCGGATGCCTGAACTGCTGTGGAAATTCCCCCCCCCGCAATAAATGCGAGACATAGGATCGAAAGGTAGAATTGCTTCATTATGCGCTTGGTATCAATAGTTTGTTCGGTAACCATTGATTCCACAGCCGCAATGCAACGAAACAAAATGAAAAAGTGCTTTACATGCATTATCGATTCACGCCCATTCTCCGCAGGCTGCGAAACCAATCTGTCATGCAAGGCAGGTCTTCTGACTTATTCCGGTTACGACGCCTTCCCGGTTTTCACCAGTGGCTGAGATTGTCGATCCCTCATGTGTCCGTTTCCGGACAGGAACTTACAGCAGCGGGAACTGTTGCCGACTTTCACGGCATTCCTTTTTAATCGATCGGAGGCCATATGGCCTTCTTTCCGAACCTTTGCGTGGCAAAGATACAAAATTTACCAGTAATAAAAAATGTTTTTATTTTTTATTAGTCTGTGTCGTTTTATATTGGTCGCTCTGTTTATACCAATATGTAGCTTCGCCCCGCCATTCGTTCCGATCTCTATATAAATACCCGGTTGCCAATATTGTCAAAATTGATAATACGGTTAGAAATACGATTGTTCTCAGAACGATAGGTGGTTGTTTGAGATAGCGTATCTGGGTTTTCATTTCCCATAATGTATTGTTGGCGAGCTTTTTGAATTTCGTCGTATCAACTTCGTTCTTGAATTCGGATAAAGACTTTTTGAAACTTAGAACTTCAGTAATTATTGTTCGATTCTCCTTGTCGATCACCTCCAGTCTCCCTGCCAACTGCGCCAGCAGTGTGTTGTATCTGTCGGCAAATTCCCGCTCCTGCTCGGTTTTTACTCCGGGCAAGGCCGTATGCCGTTGCAGGCGTTCGAGCAGCTGTGCGATCTGCCCCTGCGAGAGCTCTGCGGCCTCTATCAGCCGTTCGATCCGTTCCAGCTGGATATTATCCAAACCTGTGTTTCCTGCGCCGCCTGCTTTAGCGTTTTTGATAGCTTTGACAAGCGTTTCCTTGAGGTCTTCATACATCTCAATCGAGAGGTCGATCTTATTTTCGTCGTTCATGGTTTCTCGGTTTTAAGGTTACAGTTTCATTTTGGCTCTTCTTTTCTGTTCTTCGAGTCTGCGTCGGTGTTCCATCGCAGCTATGGCCATCGCCTCGGCCGCGGCATCGAGCAGCGCCGTGATTCGTGCTATATGCTCTTCGGGACTTTCTCCCGGCTTGCGCTGCAACTGTGCGGCCGATACTCCGACCGGCGAACTGGCCGGCGGAAGCGGAATCGCGTCGATCTTTCCGCCGGGGCTAGGCGCCGCAGGCTCTTCGCGCGTACCGCCGCCCATGCCGCCGAACAACCCGGCAAATGCCGAACGGTAATTGCCTGCCGCCGCCGAGAGGTTTCCGAGGAGCTCGGCCCGATGCAGCGCCTGCTGTTGCAGGTGGGTGAACCGGTTGTCGAGTTTCGTAAAGCTGAATGCCCTGTCGATCTTCGATCCGGAGAACTCGAAGCCGTTTTTCGAGAAGAGGATACCCTGCTTGCGGTCGGTATTTCCGCAATACTTATAGCGGACGTTGATGCCCTGTTCCCTTAATTTGCCTTCCAGCTCGTTCCAACTTTTGCACTTGGGCAGACAGCCTTTGATCGCATCGTGGATTTCGTATCTGGTCTTGTCGGGTTCGCGCAGCCGCTCCCGCCGCACATTGGCCTTTCCCGGTGCGAGATACAATCCGTACTTCTCGGTCAGCTCCCGGCAGACCTTGGCGTTTCGGATCTTGATGTTCTTGTCCGAAATGGTCTGCCCGTTATTTCCGACCCGGTTGTAGACCAGATGGCAGTGCGGATGGGGCTGGTCGAGATGGCGCACCAATAGGTATTGCGTATCGGTGATGCCCATCTTCTGCATGTACTCCTTTGCGATCTGCGTCATCAGGGCGTCGGTCATCCGCGGAGCGTCCTTGGGTGAAAAAGACAGGGAGATATGCCCGACGGTGTTTTTTAGCCGTGGGTTCAATAAGGTCTGGTCTTTGAAGTCCTGCACCATGTCCTTCACTTCCGGAGGCATAATGCCCTCGGCTTCCAAGATCCGGGATTCCTCTTTCATCACGTAGCCTACCGTCCCCGAAAAAGACGATCCCGATATTACCTTACCGACCATCGCATATCTGTTTCAGGAGTTTTTCGATGGCCGTGACGATGGTCGCATGCCGTACTCTGACAGCCGCCAGACCTTTGGCATTGGCCAGCCGGGTCAGTTGGTTCAGGTTGCGGGCAATGCCTTTGAGTTGGGCCATGAAATCCAGCTGTTCGCGGGTGATCCGTGCTCTTACCGTTCCTCGGTCGATCAGCTGGCGCAGGACTTCGGCAGGCGGTTGTCCTGCTTCGCGGCAGAGGGCCGAAAAGCGGAGTTTCCGTTCGGGGCTGAGCCGCGTGCTGACGACGTATTTGCGGATGCGGCCGATGCCGACTTTCGGGCGTCCGCCTTGTTTGCCGTATGTTTTTTTCGGTGTTTCCATGATAAGTGGTTTGTAAGCATTTTTTTTCAGACCAGCGGGATTTTACGCCGGCCAGCGGGGAAGGCGGAGTTTTCGTCTACGAAAACACAACCTTGCCTTTCTTAAATCTTTACCCCTTTCCGACGCGGTGGTTCAATTTCCGCCGTTTCCGCTTTCAGGGCTTGCGTAGGCTAAGTACCCGGCGCCTTGTCATATTTCTATGATAGGTTTCCCAATACTCGCCTCCGAACCGGACGTACACCTTCCAGCGTATCCGGCTCTCCACTAATATT
>OGRH01000677.1_pt1 | contig 26338 bp, 20 predicted proteins | sample 1553461 | NCBI WGS metagenome assembly OGRH01 (sample SAMEA2580092, study PRJEB22360) | human gut metagenome | biome: human gut; feature: human-associated habitat; material: faeces | place: Denmark | collected 2008/2010
CGTGCTTTTGCCGTGAACATCTTTAGCGGCGCCAGCCGCAAAGTCCCACTGGTCGATGTGGTCGTCTGGGCAAAGAAGCGCATCTTCCCCCGAAACCGGATGGACTGCAAGGAGATTCTGGAGATGATGGGCCTGCCAGACTACAATGCGTGGGAAATCGTCAAGCGCACCAATGCCTGCTTGATGGAGGACCCTTTCTGGCTGCGTTTCAGCGAAGCTGAGACTTTTGAGGATACCACCCGCGGCAGGGCAAGAAGGATCATGGCCGAATATCAGAAGTCAGCTGATACCAACTAGTATCAATACTAGGGCTCAATCCATCGACCCCTCACTTTAAGGCGGCATTGCTGCCGTATATACTGGTTCTTCTCGAATGTCCAGCTTTTTTAGAGCAGAATCCCTTAATCGCTTTGCTTTTCCCTTAAAATGCAGCCGATTTTAAGGGAAAGCATAATTGAGTAAGGTTTGAAGCAGTCCTATTTATATAATTTTTTTGTTGGTTGTTAATATATTGATACTAATTGGTATCAACAGGTATCAACCAATGGATACAACAAGACCCACAGATTGGAATGAGCCTCCAATCTGTGGGTCTTATTCATTTAAGTTCCGTCATCATCGTTTGGGTCAGGAATTTCTACCCACTCTGAAAGTTCTTCGCAGTAGTCCGCATATTTTCCGCCTTCGGTGGTCCTGATAACGCGCCGCACGTAGTCCTTGCCGCCATCTACGCAACAGAGACCACAGCTGCACTTCTCCAAATCGTAATGGCTTTTGCTTTCGATGACGTCTCCACAGCGTTTGCAACGGATTTTGTTCGATATAATAATTCGCATTTTCAAAAAGTATTATATTGTATTTAACCGTGTATTCCAAACCATTCCAATTTTCTCAAGTTTCTTACATCTTTTGTCGGGCATTTTCTTTCGCCCCACACCATTGTGTGAATTTCGTTGTTCATTAATCCATTTTCCAAGTTTTACATTATGGTAGACCAAATTACGTGGAACTAATAAGTTTCCGAATTCTTGATAATATAATTGCGCTATACGATAGCGGTCTTCCCAAATCTTTTCTTTAACGTCCCAAACCATTCCTATCGAATCCAATAATTTTATTTGGTTCGGCGTAAGATGTCCATATGCCGTTCGTTTTACGGATACGCGTTGGTTTTGAATCCACTTGCCCAACCTTGCACCACTTTTGGAAATATAAGCGGCTGGAATCAAAAGGTTCCCATAAACCTGATAGTAACATTTCGCTTCGTTGTACATTTTATCCCACGAAGTTCTTTGTAGAGATTGTGTTTCTTGAATAATATAGAATGCATCCCTTGAAACATCAATGTCAACATTACGAAAAAATTGTTCACGCAGTACTCTTTTTATTAACGCATCCAATGATTTATCTGTATATCTACTTTCAGAAAAATAGCAAATTGCACTTTTAGTTTTCGGCAAAGGATGTTCCCTGATTCTAATCAGTTTGAGTCCATGGTTCGTACAAACATCATCTTTGAAATCATCCCTCTCCATCTTACGATTATGCCAATATGAGCCATCATATTCAATTGCCGTTTTTTGAGATGGAATATAAATGTCCAGCTCTACTCCATATGATTTGTCTCTAGCTTTTGCATCTGAATATATCTTTTTGATATAGTACAAAAAAGCCAACTCTAAAAATGATGTTTGGCTTCCCGCATTGGATTTCCATCGCATATCGATAGCTTCCAATTTTTTGATTTGTTCACTTGTAAGGGAAATATCTGTCCTCGATCCATTATAAACTTGGCGTTGATTACTTATCCATGCACCAATATTGAATCCATCCATAACAAAATCAGCCGGAATATCCAAATCATGAAATTCATCATGATATTTTTTGGCAATAGAAAACGCCTTTTCCCATTTCCCAGATGACGGGGTGAAGTTCACTCCAATTTTCAGAAGTTTTGTATAACGATTCTGCGAAAGTTTCCCACTTTTGTAAGCAACACGCTGAGAATGGATCCAATTTCCAATCCTTTTATTTTTATATATGGTGCTTTGAATAATTCGTTCAATTCCATATATTTCAGCATATTCTGTTACGAGCCCAAAATATTCATCCCACGAAGCGAGAATCTTTTTATGATACCAATCTGTTTCAAACCCTATTTCTTCTAAAAGCTTTCTTTCACCTTCAGTAATTCGGATCTTTCTTTTTCCATTCAAAGACTCTCGCACAGATGATGTCCATGAGCCAAGTTTGTATCCATCCATTATAAAACTTCTTGGGACATGTGTATTTCCATATGTATCATAATATTTTTTTTAAATCGAATACATTAAAAGGAAATCTGCATGCCTTTTTTCTTCATTAACCTTGCGTCCATCCCAAACAATGTTTAGCTTCTCTAGTTTTTTCTTTCGTACAGACTTCAATCCATTTTTTCTTTCAATTCCTCGTTGCCGAGAAATCCATTCCCCGATGGGATAACCCTTGTATATATAGTTTGCAGGCACATTAATCGTTCCGATTTTCTTATGCAAATCTTCTGCCACTGCATAATATTCATCCCATCGAATGTATTTCATTTTTGTTCCCACTTTTTATCAACTTGTTATTTTACTTAAAATATCTTCTACACTCATCCCATCGTCCAAAAGTTGCTGAATCGCCTTGTCGATTTCTTCTTTCTGGGCTTTCCTCAACGCTTCAGCATCCTGTCGGGACTTTTTCTGTTCCAATGCTGCAATCTCCTTGTCAAGTGCTTTCAGTGCAGTCTTCTTCTCTTTGAGCTGCACCTTCAGCCCATCAACGTCAGCCTCCAATGCTGTAATATCTGCTTCCAAGGTGTTCTTCTCTGAGATTTTTTTCTCCAGTTCAGCTACATAATCAATGATGACCACCGGAGTTTTCGCTTTATTCTTGCTTCCTTTGGGTCTTGGCATAATGACTGTCCTCCTTATCAGCTGTCTTTTCTGTGACGCATTTCCAATCTTGTTTTGAGCATACTTTCCAATTCTTCCAATGTTTTATCACGTTTTTCCGGACGCAATTGGCATTCCCAGACAACTATCACATTCCAGCCTGCATCTTCAAGCTGCTTTTTCTTCCGGGCATCCCGTTCAATATTGGTTTTTATCTTATTATGCCAAAATTCCGCATTGTTTTTGGGCCAGACAAAATATCTGCACCCATCATGCCCATGCCAGAAACATCCATTCACGAATATAACGGTTCTGTACTTCGGTAACACAACATCCGGGCTTCCCGGAAGTTTTTTGTCATTCTTCCGGTAACGGAATCCCTTTGAAAATAAATATTTCCTTACAATCTCTTCCGGCTTCGTGTCCTTGCCATGTATGCAGGACATATTATAGCTACGGACGGCTTTACTGTGAACATCCATCGTCTTTATCCATCAGCTTATCAATCTGGAGAATCTGCCAGAAAACGCCTTCCAGCAATTTCACCGGAATGCTGTTTCCTGCCATCCGGATTATCTTATCTCTTGAAAATAATTGGTCACCTTTATGGAATGCGACATTATTGTTTTTCAACTTCCAATAATCCGTATCCTTGAATCCCATAAACAGCATACATTCACGGGGAGTCAGATATCTGAACTTTCCTTTTCCTTCAATTCCGCTGTCAAAATACAGATTACCGGAGTTCGGGTTCCTGTCCTGCTTGGTAGTGATCGTTCGGATTGTATCAATTTCCGGATTGATGATATTTCCTTCCAGAACAATCTGCGGATTATCTTCCCAGATTTTCCTTCTGGATACAGTATCGTTGGGAGTGCACTCCACTGCCTCCTCAAACCAAATCGGATTCCGATAGTCATTCCGAAGCAGATCACGGATTTTTATTGCTTTATAGTGCCCGGATGTATGGAAATCGTTCACGACATCCTCCGGACTGCTTTTTCTTGCAAAATAATCTTCCGTCAGCGATTTTTTGTTTTCATCGTCTCCGACATATACACTGATCATAAGAAGGCGGGGGCGGTTCTGGGGGAGGCCAAAAGACGAAGCATTCAGCTGGGAGTATTTGCTGACGTACCCCAACTTGCTTAGCTCGCCGATCCATGTTTCAAAATTTTTCTTGTGGCGCTGGGAGAGAAGTGTCGGGACATTTTCCATCAGCAAAAACCGGGGCAGCGTTTTTCCTGTATCCTTCATCTCTGTAAGTACTCTTCCTACCTGCCACAGCAAGCTGGATCGGCTGCCCGAATCCTTGTCTATTCCCTTGTTGTAGCCGTGGAATGCACCGACGTTGGAAAGATCCTGACAGGGAAAAGAATAGGTGAGAATATCTATTCCGTCCGGCATTTCCTTTCCTTCCAGAGCACTTATATCGACAAAGTTATGATTTCGCTTGATGCTGGTGTAGATGTATCGCAGGGATTCCACTGAATATGTACGCAGAGCTTCATATTCCAGTGGTGCCTTTCCTGAATTGCTGAATGTATAGTGGCTCATTTTTTCAAGGAGTTCATCCTTGGACATCCGCGCAATATCCGCCGGAATATCTGTTCCTCCATGAATCATATCATAGGCTACGATTGCATGGACATCCCACTCGCTTGTTCCGACTGTATTTATCTTTACACCAAGATTTTTCAGGGCAGCTGCCTGACTTCCGATGCCGCTGAACAATTCAACAATATTATACGTTTTCTCCATTTGTGACTGATATTCCTTCCGACTCCAGTTTTTCCTTGATAGAAAGCACCGACCTGATCATGTTCATTGTCTTGTACGGCACCTTCCCTGAAGCGGAGACAGGAATATTTCCCGTCGATGAAAGCTGCACGACTTGCTTTAACAACGTCTGTTCCTGATAAGACAGCATTGAACGCCTGATACCAGCATCCATCAATTTGCTCCAATATCCAGGACCCAACGCAACCACACCCATCACAACCTTGAGGTCATTGGATTCCTTGGCTTCTTTTTTCGCAGAAGTTTCTTCCTCCTTGATAAGCGATACAGGAACCAGCTCGTCCATAAAGGCTACTGAAGGGGTATATGTTTTATCGGCCTTATAATCTTCCCATGTAGATTCTTTTTTACAGTATTCCGTGACAATCATACCATGGCTGTCGCAAATGAAGTCATTGGTCTGCTTGGTCACAATTTCAATTTCATGCATGAATGCAGGCGACAATGCCTGTTTCTGCCAGATTGCATTCCAGTTCAGCGAATATCCATCCGGAATCTTGCTGAGGATCTTTGCAATCGTATAGGGTACAATATTGAGCTTATAGCCGCCCACTTTGTACCAAAAGCCCGTCGGACGTTTTTCGCTGTCCTTATGACTTTCAAGGTAGTTATCAACAGCCCGGAAAATAATCGCTGCGCAGATTCCTTTTTTGAAGTAGAATTCATTGAAGGAATCATTGTTCCCACGGTATTCCTTGCTGATGTCATTTCCGAATTCCTTCATGACCCAGTTCTTGCCTTTGGAAACGATGTGTGGCTTGCAGGCAACCGTTGTCAGGTACATACCCAGCTGCTCTTTTGTGATGACCTGATCCTTCGGGAATTTTTTCTGGAAACGCCTCAGTTCATCGCCGCGAAGTTTCACCTGTTCCTGCTGGTATTTCTTACGGGATCGCTCATAATACCAGCCTGTCGGGATCGTATATCTCGCCGGAGGTGCAAGGCACTTCTTCGACATCTTTTCCATCCAGATATGGAACGGGTCATTGGAGAACAGATCCGCTGCCGTGACCTTATTCTGGCTGTTGGCATAGCGGGCAATTGCCTGCACCATCTCGTCATAGAAGCGGACACCGTCCTCGTTTTCCGTTTCCCGGTCCTCGATCACAGTCAGCTTCATCGGGACATAAATGCCTTCCAGCTCAACGTTGGTCTTTTTCAGAACAGCATCCGCCAGCGTTGCGGTCGTCTGTCCGCCGTTGATGATCTGGAAATCCACTATCTTTGTAATCAGATTCTGTCCATTGATATTCTCAACTTCCACGCCCTTTGCGGTTGTTGCTATTCCATTATTATAGGTAAAGAACTTTGTTGCATCGTTGTTTATTGTTCTTTTTATACCATTGTTGACACTCTTGCTTCCACTGGTTCCCAGAAAGGCACGGACATTGCCTTCCAGTACCTTACTTCCGTAGGCAATGTATATCTCGGCCAGAAGTTTTCCCGGAATGATTGCAATATAAGCTTCATACCCAAGGTTCTCACCAATGTCGCCCTTTATGCACGGAATACCATGAACTCCGACTTCAGAAAAATCCTTCGGGATATCAATGACAACCGGCTCATTGCTGTTTGTCATTTCCATTTCATAGAAACGTTCCGGATACCACAGGTTGATTTCCAGCGGTTTACCGTTGAAGTCAGCTTTCTTGATCTTTTTGGTTGTGCGGGTTTTCTTTGCGGCTCCCTTTTTCTTCCGGATCGTTGTTTCCAGAAGATTGGCATCCAGCAATGCTGTGTCCAGCTCCTTATTGGTAAGGACATAGAACTTGATTTTCAGAATCAGCTGCGGGTCGTCGATATTGCAGGTCATCCGCTTACGGAACATCCTTGCAACCCGAAGGATGTCATCCGAATCATCGAAGTAGTCCTCCATCCGGCCATTGCAGACCTCATCCAGAAAATAATACAATCTCCAATACAATTCGTCAACCCTGCTTCTGGTGAGGTTGGCGGCATTTTCTGAATCCTGAAAGTCACTGATGAACAGGATCAGACTGTGATCCGTTTCATCAAAACAGTAACCATCTGCACGCATCAGGCGATTTCCGCGCCCTCTCTTGTCGCCCATACCAAAGCGGACAGGATCATTAACTTCATCATAGTCAACCAGAAGGCTCAATGTCCTGTTCAGGAATTCATCCTCCGTATCCGTCCCGTTGATGGCCGAATCGTTGCGCAGAGATTCCAGAAATTCCTTTTTATACGCCTGATAGTCCATTATACGGCCTCTTGATCTTTCAGTTTGTACTGCTCAATTTTCTGAAGCAGAATTTCATACGATGCCTTGCAGATTGCCTCTGGCAGCAACTCATGCGTCAATCTCGGAAAACCGTTTGTCACACGATACCGGTTGCAGCTTCTTATCTCATAGATAAAGTCATCGTAGTAGTCATTGTACACATATCCCTGAAGGGCAACCTTTGCCATAAAATCATTCCGGTCTTCATCCGATGCAAAAAGGCTTCTTGTCTCCAGAATCAGCTTGTTGAGATTCACACCATTGTAAGCGGCACTCATCTTTTCCAGAAAGAAAACCACAAGTTCTCCGTCCGTGCTGCTTTCAAGCTGCTCGATGGAGGATATCTTCACTGCCGGTATCCCACGGTGAATGGTTTTTACCTCATACCACGAATCTCCATAGGAAAAGTCCTTATGTGTGAGTTCCTGCCCACTCCAGCTCTTCAGCGCATTCTCCAGCCCGATCTGCTCTGCCAGTTTCCCACGCAGGAACATGATTTCTCCGATCAGCCCCATGATTTCGGGTTCTGTAAGGAATACATGTTTGGAACCCACAAATAATTTCTTCCACTGGAAGAAACGGTTGACAATGGTCTGATATCCTTGCCCCTTGTCGCTGATGCCACGCGATTGCTCTATCAGGTCATCGCAAAATTTGAAGAACAATCCTTTTATCTCTTCATCGCACAAGGAAAAACGGATTGTATTGTATTTTTCATTCTTGTACTGATTCACATCAATAGCCGATGTGCCCGTCACTTTTCGGGCTGTGAACCTTGCCCGGAGTTCGATGGCTTTTCGCCCTTTTTCGTCCAGACCAATGTACAATTCCAACGGATGCTGATTGTCCACTCTCGAAAAATATCCGGGTCTCAGAAAAGCCGCAAAACGTTCCTCCATGACGCCTGTCATTATTCTTCCCTTCCTTCTGCAAGGATATCTTCCATTTCCTCCCGATCAAACCAGTTATAGACACGGTTGACCTTATAACGGGTGGATGTAAGCCCTGCTTCCTCATCATTGCGTGGCAGACCCAATGCCAAACCTACTGCCGGCGTATTTCCCATTGCAGCTTTGAATTCTGCTTCTTGTTTTTTCTGATTTTCCTCCGCTACACCAACATCAATCAGATAAATCAGCAGAAGTGGTTTTCTGTCCACAACAAAGCGGAACCATGTCTCCGATGGATATACCCTTGTCTTATCAAATGGTACTCCTTTTTCTTTTTCATAGAATTTACGGAAAGATGCCTTGGCATTTTCAATGATTTCTTCTGCAGTTTTCCCATTGAAATCAACAATTCCCACCAAACCATCTCCAGGGCCTCCCAATTTACCTTTTCTGCCGATACTCAGTCTGTCAAGTTCACTGTCGATAATACAGGTTTTTCGTTCGACACAGGTAATTTTCTGACCGCAGACATCTGCCACCTTATCCGGACTTTCTCCGTCCATAAAAGCAACATCAAAGACATCTATGGATGCGTCTGTGCATCCACTCAGGAATTCCGAGATCTGCTTTGTGTTGAAATACGAGCTGTACTTCGATATGGAGAGCCTATCAATGAGTTCTACTATCAATTCCTTCGGAACATCCGACAACACATACCGGCCTTTTCTTCCGGAACCTGTTGCCCTGCGCTCAAACCTATATCCTCTGGAGAGACACTCGCTTACAAGATCTGTCACCGCCCGGAAGTTATTTTTCTGGGCTTCCACATCAAACCTGAGATATGGTGTTTCAACAATACTTCCAAAGTAGCTGCTCACATCAAACTCATCCGTGGCATTGCGCATTTTGTTATAGGCCGTAATATTGAGGTCTGTCGAGTTGTTCCGTACACGGATACCAAAGTCACGCGGTTTTTGCCCCAGATCCCGCATCAACACCATATCTTCCTTTAGTTTTTCAGTCGCATCCGCGATTTCCGCATACCACTCCGCAGATGCCTTATGCGTCCAGATACGGAAAAGATCTTCATATCCGCGCCGGTATCCGAACCAGCGTCCCATCTGCATCAGAACATCATAGGTACAAGTATTCCGGTAAAAATAGCTGATGATGAGTCCTTCCAACGTCAGACCACGGGACAGTGCCAGACCACCGATTGCAATCACACGCAAAGATTCATTTTTCGGATATTCAAGCTTTTCAGAAGATCTGGAGCTGTTCACAACCTTGATCTGGATTTTCTCCATTGCATCGAAAAGCGCTGCTGCAACTTCATCCCATGTGAATCCGCATTTTTCATACTGACTCTGCCAGACCTTGTAAATCCGGTTCAGCACCGGGTCTTTCATGGACAGTTCAAAGTCACTGGAAAGATTATACTTCAGCGACCGGTATGCTTCCGCATGAATCTTCTCGACAATTTCCTTGATATACTTCTGGACCTTGACAAGCCGGGAAATGTTGATCAGCATAGACCGATGCTCTCTTTGATCACCCCGCAGATCACGGATTGCATTCGCCAGATAAAAGGCATAGATGGCATCTGTCATGCTTTCCGGGAGTTTGCCTTTCCAGTCCTTTTTGTGCTTGAAATAGAAAGAATAGCCGTCTTCTTCTTCCCGGCCTGCATCCGTTATATAAATCAATTGCGAATGGAATTCTGCGTCCTTCGGAAAAATTCTTGTTGGTCCGATGTAGTTGCTGGGTGTCGGAAGCGCCACAATGAAATCTTCCGGGAAAAGGTCATGCGTTTCCATTTTCTCCGTTGTTTCCGGATCGATGAAAACGTTGGCAAACGGTGTTGCTGTAAATCCGACATAATTGGACTTTGTGAACACATCAGCCAGTTTCCGGATCAGCTTGTTGATCTTGGTCGGATCTTCTTTATCGGAACTTGTATTGATGGAAGCATTGTCCGCCTCATCATCAATCATCAGCATCGGCATATCAATCTTGTGTGTCCGCGGATCAGCATTCAGGTCAATCAGCCATTTCGTCAGCTTGGTGAGCGTTGTGGTATTCTTCTTGATGACAAAGACAACAGCATCCTTATCCTTGCCAAGCGACATTGCTATTTTATTGGAGTTCCCACGGAAATCACTTGCGCGGGAGGTCAATGCCATTGCATGTATCGGCTTGTTGTCGAGACCCACGCCAACGCGTTTTCCTCCGGTGGTATTGGCCGACATATCAATACCAATAAATCCTTCTTCCACTCGCTCCTGTGTCTGTTTCCTCAAGGATTCGATCGTGCCGGTCAGCAAAATGAACACTTTGTAGCCTGCATCTGCCGCTTTGCAGATAAAGCCGATATAGGTCGAAGTCTTTCCAGACTGTACGTCGCCGATAATCAGGCCGCGTTTCAGTACAGGTTTTCCGTAGTCCGCCTTCGGATCCAGAATATAATTCATCAGCTTCTGATCCAACGTGTCATTACCCAACGTACTGACCACGTTCGGGCTGAAATGCTTTTCGTCAATCAGATAATTCTTGTATCGTGTCCAGAAATTCTGCTGAATTTCAGCTTTTCTGTCGTCATACCAGTTGGCTTGCTCATAATCTGCCAGAATGCTCTGGCCAGGACGTGCTTGAATCTGATATTTATAGGCAATATCCCGTTTGACGGCTGCAATTTCATCATCACTGTAAGGCACATCGCTGATGAATAATGCTTTTTGGATAAGCTCCTCAACAACACTTTCATCCAGAGCATTATCCACATGTTTCATCTGTACCAGCTTATCGACCATACCTGTCAGCATGGCGACCTTCTCAATATCGAGTCCCATTTTATGCCTCCCTGAGTTTTTCCGCCAACTCCGGATATTTGCAGAACGGTTCAGACTGGAACAGGCGTCCGATCACAGCATTGCGATCAGTTGCGCCTATATCCATGGACATCTTTATCAGAATTCTGGCCTTGCTCTCAATTTCAGCAACCCGTTCATCATCCACAGTATCATCAACGCGGTTCTGCGACTTGTCAATATAAATCTGCTGATAGGGAACCGAATTCTCGATTTCGTCCAGCACCATATCCAGTCGGTTCCATGTTTCATCATCCACTTTTTCTTTCAGAAGGTCAAAAATCCGGGAATTCCGGTTGATCCTGTATACGAACTGGTTATCCCGTTCTTTTATGCGGTCCCAGATGTAGTCAACCTTTTCATCCACTTTCTCAACCCGTCCGCGATAGGTCTGTGCCTTCACTGCAAGATCCATTGCTTCGTCAACAGCTTTCGTCAGGCGGTTGCGGATAATCGCAGGAATTGTGGCATGCTGCTTCTTGATATCAATTCCCCAGATGTCATCCAGTGAATTCGGAATATCAACCTTGATCCGGGCATACTTTGTCAGTTCATCCCGATGTCTGCCAAACCATGTTCCCCAGATTATCAACCGTTTGTTCCGATAAATATAAAATCCCTGCTTTGCCCGATAATTTTCAATCCCACCAGACAATCTCTTATCTTCTGCACTCAGGTCTTTCTGGAAGGGCAGAACAAATGGCTGAACGCTTACAATCTGTTCCTTTCCTTCAGAATCCTTGATTGGAATTTCAATTTTTCTGCGGACATTCGTTTTTCTGTGATTTTCAAGGAAAGGGTCCAATCCTGTCAGTTTATAATTGTTTACCATGATCGTCAGTGGATTCCGGCCCTCACCATTCAGATACCGGTGGAAAATCAAGGACAGATACTCTGCTGTTGCGTTCTGGTGTTTTCCGAGTTCTGCGTAAACATTTCCACTCGACTTCTCAATAAGATCAAAATTCTCCCAAAGAACAATCGTTCCGCTTTCTTTGTCGCTCAGAAAGTCAACATATCGGATTTCCGCAATCTGCTCCTTTGAGCAGTCAACCATATACCAATCTTTCTTTTCCTCAATGATGTCCAGATCCCATATATAGGCCGAAAGTTTACCGTCCTTTTTGCTCGCAACAGTCAACCGGCGGCACTGAGACAGAGAAGCTGCTTTCATTCCGAGCCCGAATCTTCCAAGATCATCCTCAGAGCGATTGGCGGATTTCAGCTGGCTGCCATATTTCATAGCATCCAGCAGTTCCTTCTTATTCATTCCGATACCATCATCGCAGACAGCAACGCAGCAGTCGGATGGGTCTATCGGAAATCGCAGCACAATGTTCCGGGCCTGTGCACTGACACTGTTGTCCACAATATCCGCAATCGCTGCCTCAAAGGAATATCCCATCGCACGCATGGAATTCATCAGGACATCCGCAGTCGGTTTGTTCGCTTTCAGTTTTGCCATGATTCCTCATCTTCTTTCTGCTAAGGACAAGTAGTGCTTCGACAACTTATGATTTATTATATCAAAGTATACTCTCTGCCGCGTTCGCAGGCAATGCGTTTTGACTCAAAACACCAATCTCATTGTCTTTCCTGTATCTTTTCACAAAAAATCCAGTTCGCATTTGTTGATTGCTCTAGCATCTGCAAGCAGTGCCTCTGTATATACAAAGGCTCAAACACGCATGGCATTGCAAATTTGCCGTGCGTATTCTGCTTGTTGGGATGCAGTCCCAATCCCTGTGAACATCACGGAACCGTGATGGCTGTGCACTCTTACAGCGTGCTGAAAGAGCGTTTTGCAGAAACGCGAAGCCTGCATCGGCACGATGCAGAACAACAGGTTTGGGCTGTGCCCAACAAGCTCTTGCAAGGCAAGGGGCTTTGTATATACAAAGACATTGCTTGCAAGAGAGCTTCGGCGTACCAGAATGGTACCACGAAGCACTGCTTGCAGAAGCTATTGCATCCATCTGAATTGTCAATTCCGCTCGCAGCTGTTATACTGAACTCATCAAAAATTTTTCAGGAGGCAGTTGCCGTGACCGCAAAGCAAGTTCAAATCGGAGATAGACCCTGCCGTATTTACGGCGCAGACTGCGCCGAATATCTTCTGCTTCAGATGACGGATGAACACGAATTGCAGCGCATGGACAACGAAGTTGCAGCCATTGCACAGGGCGCAGCACATCCGTTTCTGTTTGCTGCGGTTCCGGTGGAAAGTTGGAACGATGAACTTTCCCCGTGGAAAGCCCCTGCTGTTTGGGGAAAGCAAGGCTTCGGTGGCAATGCTGCGGACACCCTGCGCTTTCTGACGGAACCGTTCATTCCCACGCTGAAGCAGCAGTTTCGTCTCCCGGAAGACATCAAAATCATTCTGGGCGGCTACTCGCTGGCGGGATTGTTTGCGCTGTGGGCCTCCACCCAGACTGATCTGTTCTATGGTATCGCCGCCGCATCTCCCTCGGTGTGGTTTCAGGGCTGGATGGAGTTTGAACAACAGCGCCCGATACAGACGCAGCACATTTATCTGAGCCTTGGCGACAAGGAAGAACACACGAAAAACGCTGTCATGGCTGTGGTGGGGGATAATATCCGCACTCTGCACAGTCAGCTTATAGCGTGCGGTGCAGACTGCACCTTTGAATGGAACAGCGGCGGGCATTTCAAAGATGCCGATTTGCGTACCGCAAGAGCATTTCGGTGGGTGATGGAGGAAAGCCGATGAATATTTTGATCGATGCAGACGGCTGCCCGGTCGTCGATCTGACTTTGCAGATCGCAAAGCAGTTCGGCATCCCGGTCATTATCCTGTGTGACACTTCCCACCAAATCGAGCGGGAAGGTGCGCAGACGCTCATATTCGATAAGGGCGCTGACAGTGTGGACTTTGCACTGGTCAACCGGGTAAAGCCGGGAGATATTGTCGTGACACAGGACTATGGGCTGGCAAGTATGTGCCTTGCCCGGTGTGCCAGAGTGCTGAACCAGAACGGCTTGGAGTACACCGCCGACAACATAGACGCCCTCATGCTGCGGCGGTACGAAAACAAAAAGCTCCTTCGTGCCGGGAAGCACCCCAAGGGGAGCCCAAAGCGGACAAAGGCGCAGGATGAAGCCTTTGCCTCCACCCTGACAAGCCTATTGGAAAGCGTCTGACTGGTAAAACCGCCCGGCTGCTCTCCCGGCAGCAAAAAAGCTCCCTGAAAGCCTTCGCTTCCAAGGAGCTTTTTCTGACAGCCGGAATCGCTTGTTTCGAGGTAGCCTTGCAATTCACCCGGTACGGTCCCCGAGACCCAGTTCCTGAAGGAACTGCCGGAGGGCTTGCCTCTGAAAGGTGGTCCTATACATTTGATCCAGCTGTTTCGATAAAATAAAAAGTCACAGTTCCGTGAGAAACTGTGACCTTGGCGGAGTAGCAGGGATTTGAACCCTGGCGCCCCTTGCAGGGCCTACGAGATTTCGAGTCTTTGAAATTGTTGGATGAAGCTGATCCCTCGCGGCTGTCATTGGCAGCTGAGGGCATTTTTGCAACCTCCAAAAAGGCACGTCGCACCGCAATTTGCAGGCAAAAATCAGCCGCTTTTTGCGAAATGACGTTAGAAAAAGCCTTTTTCACACGGGCCGTCAGCGGCTGCATTTCAGGTGTAGTTGTGTTAGATGTCCGTTAGAATTATGCAGTGCTGCCGTTGCTGTGCCAGCTCACAGCAGGCTTCCCTGTCTGAACGCAGCGTTTCCCGAAAACCGGGAAATGCTGCGTTTTCTCTTGCCCGCATTGGGCTGAAAGGGAAGCCGCCATGTCAACATTCCGCGTCAATAAAAACGTCAACTACACCGTTATGAGCAACCACCACCTGCAGGATAAGAGGCTGTCCCTGAAAGCCAAGGGACTGCTGTCCTATATGCTCTCCCTGCCGGACGATTGGGATTACAGCCTGAAAGGGCTGACCGTTGGTTGCAAGGATGGTCTGGACAGTGTCCGCACCGCTGTTCTGGAACTGGAAGAACACGGCTACGTCCGCCGTCAGAAAGTCCGCAATGCCAAAGGGCAGATCATCGACTACGATTATCAGGTTTATGAATCGCCTGTTGAGGACGATCCTGCCGTTCCCGGCAAGGAAGGCGGGCCGTCGGACCCGTCCGCAACCAAAAGCCCGAAAAGCCGCATGAAACCTTGTTCTTCACCATTTTTGGATTTTCCAAATTTGGCTGAGCCCAATTTGGAAAAGGCAACGCAACAAAATACTAATAAACAAAATACTAAAAGACAAAGTACTAATCTATCAGGGCCGACAGGCGAATCCGCAGATTTTGACCAGATGGAAGCACAGGTACGGGAGGAGTTTCGGGAACGGCTGGAGATCGACACCCTTGCCCAGCGATACGATCCCGACAAGCTGGAGGAGTTGCTGGACAACATTGTGGAGATGTACTGCTGTCCTCGGCAGACCCAGTACGTCGGCAAGCAGCCGCAGACCACCAAAGCCATCCGGTTGCGGCTGGACAAGCTGACCAGCCAACACATTGAGTACATCTTCGATGTGATGTCCAACACCACCCAGCCCATCAAGAACATCATGGCCTATCTGCGCACCACCATCCTGAACGCCCCCACCACGATGGAGCACTACTATCAGGCGCAGGGCAACTGGCTGACCGCGCAGAGCCGGAAGGAGTGAACACCGTTTTCCACAAAGACCGCAAAACACGTTGAAAATACAAAGGAGAATTTCCATGAAGAACACGAACGCCGTCCGCACCGAGATCCATTACGCACAGGTTGGGGAGTATCAGCTGCCCCTGCTCACCCTGCCGCAGACCGATGATTCCGAACCGCTGGGCAAATATGGCCGGATGCGGTTGGCCTATCTCAAAACTCAGCGTCCTGTGCTGTACAACCGGATGTTGCTGAACGGTACGCTCTGGCCGCATTTGCAGGATGCCCAGAAAACGGCCTGCGCGTGGCTGGAACGCACGATGACCACTCTGTTAGACAAGTACCCCGCGCCGGACAAAGAGCGCGCACAGCTTCTCTGGGTGGCGCACATGAATGGGCTGAAAGCGCAGGCTGAAGAAGTGGTGGTGAGGGAAGTCGTGTATGCAGAATGATTTCTGATAGCATCCGAACGGTATCAAAAGCCGACATTTTGGATTTTATTCTTTATTTTTGCCGAATATTTGCAAATTTCAAAATCAAAATTTGACTTTCTGCCCAGAATAGAGTACACTGGATTCAGAAAATCATCTGGGAGGAATCGCGATGCTGCTTCAATTTTCAGTCACCAACCACCGCTCCATCAAGGACACGGCTATTATCAGCTTGAAAGCATCTACGGATAAAAGTCTGTCTGATTGCCTGATTTCGCCGGACGAGAAGAAACAGCTTGTGCCTGTGCTGGCACTGTACGGCGCAAATGCAGCCGGGAAGAGCAATGTTCTCCATGCTCTCCTGCTCATGCGGGGAATGGTCTGTGGCCGATATGCCAAGCTGCTGAAGGGCGAGTCCCTTCCGCAGGAGCCGTTTGCTTTCACTGACCAGCCCACACAGCCGACCAGCTTTGAAGCCATCTATTTTTATGGCGGCATCAAGTATGCCTATGGGTTCTCGTTTGACAAGTCCAAAGTCCTGACCGAATATCTCTATCACTGGCCCAACGGCCGGGAGGCTCTGGTTTTTTCCAGAGAAGGCAATGGTTATCAGTTCCGCGAGAATGTTCAGGAACAGCTTACCCTTGCCGGACGCACCGCAGAAAACCGGCTTTACCTGTCCAGCTCCAACGAGTGGAACTGCCCCCAGACCGAAAAAGCGTATCTGTGGTTCTTTGAAAAGCTGACAGGCTTTATGGGAACCGAAATGCGGCTGGATGCTACATTATCTGCCATTCGGCAGGGCGGCTCTGAAAAGAGCCGTATCCTGCATGAAATGCTGTATGCAGACCTCGGTATCAAGGACATCCGCATTACAGGCTCCAAGGAAGAGCCTATCATTTCCGCATTGCACACCCTCGATGCCGAAGATGGCGCATCAAGGGGCTTCTGGCTTCCATTGGGGCAGGAATCCGTTGGTACACAGCGGTTCTTCTCCCGCATCGGTATGTGGCTTGCCGCACTGGAATCCGGGTCTGTTTTGGTAGTAGACGAGATCGAATCCAGTATGCACCCGCTGCTGACAAGGCATCTGATCGAGATGGTGCAGGATGCCGCTATCAATACAAACCATGCACAACTCATCTTCACAACACACGATACCGGACTTCTCGACCTGACATTGCTGCGGCGCGATCAGATTTGGTTTGCAGAGAAGAACGAAAAGACCATGCAGACCGATGTTTATGTTCTGACGGAATTCTCCCCGCGGAAAGGGGAAAACATTGCCAAGGGCTATCTGCAAGGCCGGTATGGGGCGATTCCACACATGAAGAAAGAATTATTAAGGAGCGTATAAATGTCGGAGCTGCCCCACAGAATAGAGGTCAAGAAAGACTTGTGGAGTGCTATATGTGGCTCTGTTCTACAGAAGATCAACATATAGTGTCAACTCATCTTGAACGGCAGCATATATATGGATTGACAACTGTATTTCTGTATAATATAATGATATTGGGAAATTCTATTGACAAGATTCAGTTTCCGTGATAAAATAATCAAATTTCCATAAATCAATTTTTGCTAGTAAGGAGGGATTAACATGAAAAAAGCTCGTATGCTTGGAAACTATACAGAGTATTTAGCGACTCAGCGCGGACTTGACGTGTCCCACCTGAGCACTTTACTTTCTTGTACGGAAAATCAGGTTCAGGCTTTTTATAAAGGCCGCTCTTTTCCGTCTTTTAACCAACTTTCTGAATTATCCGAAGTTCTAGGCACAACACCTTCGGCACTTTTGACTGGTGATGAAAAGATTTATAATGAAACTGTTGTTCATTGCATGAATGCTTTTGATAATCCAGAAAATCGTGAGAAAATATTAGATATCATAGATGACTATATGGATATCTACAATGCTGTTTATTGTCAATAACATCAAAAAGCATAGTTTTATAACTATGCTTTTTTTATAGGAGGATATTGCTTTGAGTTATCCTGAAACATTATCTGCAGATGTCGTTAAGGCTATTGTTCGTATAAAGGATGACATATGGAAAAAAGATCACCTCTCCGATGAGTTTCCTAACACACTTCTTCGAAGTGATGTTCTTCAATTGTTAGAAAAGTACTGCACGGTTATCTATTACCCTTTAGACGAACAAAGCAATAATGGCTTTCATATTACCGGGATTCCAGATAAAAACGGCACCTTAAAACATTTCGTCTTTTTAAATACCAATCAAACCATCGAAAAGCAAGCTTTCACAGCCGCTCATGAATTGGGGCATATTTGGCAAATTGATCAATATGTTTCTAAAACATGTAATGTTGCCCTCACTCCAGAATTGACGGAGCAAATTATGAACAGGTTTGCCGCCGAAGTTTTAATTCCAAAAGAGCAATTCGTTTTATACTTTGAGAATAAAATCAAAGATTATATGACTGTTGATCGCCATATTACAAAGTATAACTTACTTCGTGTCATTGTCTCTTTAATGTGGGATTTCTTTACTCCACGGAAAGCCATTATTTTGCGTGGATTTGAAACCGGCTTCTTTTCCGATTCGCTCACTAACAACCTCCTCCAATCTAATGAAAATACTGAAAATACTGTAAAATCTCTGATTGTAGAGATGGGCTATAGTGCTTTTCAAGTGCCTTCTCGTCGAAAATGGATCAATGGTCTAGGCGAACTGTTAGACGAAGCCGAGAGTAAAAATTCTGTGACACCTCAGAAAATAGACTCTATGCGGGAAAAGTTTAATTTACATACAATCAAAGCCGATGAATCAATAAAAGAGGAAAGTCTTTCCCTTGAGAAAGGATGCTAAATATATGGGAATTCCTCAAAATTCTGCTGCAATAGATACAGACTTCTTAAATCATGTTGTATCCATGAAGCACTCACAGTCTGATATTTCAACCTTGCTTATTAACATGTTTTCCGCTCTCTCTATCGAGTGTATTATGCATCCTCTGGTATATCAGAACGAAATCCAAAGTAGCAAACCCGAATTTCTATTTACTGCCAAAATTATTCAAGTTCCTTCATTGAGTGATATTTTTGAAGACGAAACTCAAAAGCAGTATTATTGTGAGATTCTCGTTCCTGAGTTGTATAAGCAGCTCACCGGTGAAATCTATCCAATTGATTTCAAGAACATTCTGAATCAATGGCAATCCGGTAAAAGTTTCGGCGAAGTACATACTGTATCTATGTGTCTACTTTGTGGATGTGCATTATTCCTTTCTGATGATCATGGTTCGAAGCAACTTCAACAAATTGTTGAAACAACTTCCATGGGCTCAGTTAAAGTCTATAATCGTTCAGATTTCTTGAAACTTTTTGAAACTAATTCCACATTTCTAACACGTTCTATACGGCGTTCCTTCACACACAAGCCTTAAAAGCTTCCGTAAATCAAAAGCCAAGTCATGACGTACCCGTTTGATACAGTCATGACTTGGCTTTTCTCTTATCATCCTTCATCAGCGTGAGCATATAAAACCGATTTTGGAGGTAAAACGTGTTAAATGAAATGAATGAAAACAACCTGTTCTGCGATTATTATGAGCAGTGGGTTGCCGTATACAAAGAGGGTGCAGTTCGCCCGGTTACATTGGATAAGTACAAAATGACCCTTTCTTGGGTGAGAAGGCTGGCACCTGATTTGAAGTTGTGCGAGGTTTCCAGAGTGACGTATCAGCAGCTTTTGAACGATTATGCCGTAGGCCATGAGCGTCAGACCACGATGGATTTCCACCATCAGCTGAAAGGGGCTATCATGGATGCCGTGGATGATGGTCTGATTGTGAAAGACCCGACCCGGAAAGCGATCATCAAAGGCAAGCCCCCGGTGCCTAAAAAGGTGAAATATCTGAACCAGTTTGAACTGCATCTTTTGTTGAGCGACTTAGATCTACAAGGAAAACTCAACTGGGACTGGATGATTTTGCTGATTGCCAAAACCGGCATCCGCTTTTCCGAAGCTTTGGCGATCACTCCTGCGGATTTTGACTTTTCGCACCAGATGCTTTCCATCAATAAAACGTGGGATTATAAGGGTAACGGCGGATTTCTGCCGACAAAAAATAAATCGTCCGTCCGTAAAATTCAGATTGACTGGCAGACGGTGATCCAGTTCGCCGCACTGGTAAAGGACGTTCCTGAAGATAAGCCGATTTTCGTGTTCAAGGAACACGCCTACAATTCCACCGTCAACGATGTTCTGGAACGGCACTGCAACCGAGCTAAGATCCCGGTCATCTCGGTACATGGTCTGCGGCATACCCATGCTTCGGTGCTTCTGTTTGCAGGGGTATCTATTGCAAGCGTGGCAAGGCGGCTGGGGCATTCCAGCATGACAACAACGCAGAAAACCTACCTGCACATCATTCAGGAACTGGAAAATCAGGACATTGACCTTGTAATGCGGTCACTCTCTGGATTAAGCTGATAAAATAATCGACCATTGCTCGCGCTGATGAAGGGTGATAAGGGTGTCAAGTTTCTTCAATAACCTGCCGATTTTTTCTTGCTCCACCTTATCTTCTGGCATAGTTGTGTCAATATCAAAGAAATCCTCTGCCGAGATATTCAGCAAGCCGTGATTTCTTGCGCCCTCTGCCGCACGCTCGGCAACGCCTCGATGCCAACGGTCAGTATCATAAAACACTGTCATAAAATCCGAGTCATCTTTTTCGGGATGCTTTAGTGCAAACACGATATAAAGCGTCGACAAAACGCCTTTTTCATACCAATCAAGCCGTTTAACAGCACCAAATGGGTATCCGTCCGAAGTGCTCTTGTTATAAGCAAATTCGCCGTTGTAGACCAGATAATAATTGCTCACATCACGACTGGCAACACGATTATTGAAATATGTGATCTGGTCAACCAAGCCGTCTTGTGCAGAAATTGTTAGCGGCAACCACGATTCGTTATTCGTGTTTTTTCGGACAACTCTTTCAAACGCATCCCCTAACTTACGCTGTTCCCAAGGGTCAGTAAAACCCTTGAAGCGAATTTCCGGTACAGATACCCCATTGGGGGGGAACATCTTGTCCAGCATGGACTTTTTGATATTCACTAGCTTCTCATACTTACGCTGATGAAGGGTGATAAGGGTATCAATTTTTCCAAAAAGCAAATGAATCTTTTCTTGTTCCCTTTTTGTCGGGAATTTAGCTGACACACTTTGAATATCGGCGTTGTGAAGATGAACAACAGATTTTCCCTGTGCAAGAGACGATAAATACTTGTGTGTTGCTCCACTCGAAATAGTTAACGCAAGAAAGGCTGAATCATATTCAGTTGTCGGCGATACTATATTTAGGTCGCCACCCAGTAGAATGCCGGGTTTAACCACAACAGATGCGATTGAAATATCTTCCGCCGTTTCGCCAGAAGCAGGCACAATGACTTCTCCGCCCTTGCTATATACGCTTCCAGCTTTTTCTTTAACAAAGGTATCTACATCAAAAATGCTGGTTTCATATTTTGTGTAAAGGCGCCCATACAGGATTATCGGAGTGCCTTCCTCGCATAAATCGTTCTTGGAGTAGCCTACACCTTTAGAAAAGTTCGCAATTTCATCCAGCTTACGCTGTTCCCAAGGGTCAGTAAAGCCCTTGAACCGGAGGGCAGGTTTTTTCTCGTTATCCTGCATAATCATTCACCTCCCAGCAATTTTTTGAGTTCTGCAATGCCCTTCATGTCAAATTCATTTCCCTGCAAATCGTCCAGCAGCCCCAGCAATTCGTGCTCGGTATCGGCAATCTGGCTCTCTACGTCCTCAAAGGTGGTTTCATATTTCTTGCAGACGGCATCCAGCTGCTTTACAAAATCGTCCAGAACGGCATCCGGCAGGCTGTTCAGATTTTCCATCAGGGGCAAGATCCACTTGCGGTGCAGCAGGTCACGCACTTCTTCATCGGTCAGGCGTTCAATCACGCCTTTGGTGCGCTGGTGGAGGGCGGCACTGTCGTCCTTGACCTGCTTTTTCAGGGTCTTTTCCTCGACGAACAGCGCGTCCACATCTTTCAGGATGCTCAAGGTAGCTGGCTCTACCTCCCGCGCCTTGATGGCCTTTTTGACCTCAGCCGCAACAAAGGCACCATCGTTGACAAAATCCTGTTCCTTGTCCTCCTCGCTCAGTTCGTCCAGATAGCTTTCATACTCGCCTGCAATTTCGGCAAGGCGAGTTTCTTTTGCCCGCAGTGCTGCCACTTCCTCATGCATTTTAACGCTCTGCACCAGCTCAAAGGGCAGCACATGACCCACCCAGCCGTCCTGTACCTCGGCATCCTTTTTCAGCACCATGTTGGGGTCTACCTGCTTGGTTGCGGCAAAACCCTCGGTCTGGATAATTTCAAGGTCGATGGCAATTTTCTTCCAGTCATCGTCTAAAAGCTGGTATGCTGCATAGCGGTCAACCAGCGGAATTCCTGCCAGCCGTGCAAAGATTTCCCGGCTCAGGCGTTCTTCCTCGCCGGCGGCGTTCAGCTCCATCATGCCTTCGATGAGCGCAGCCTTCAAATAGGCATCAAAGTCACCGAAAGTATTCTGGAAAGCGGTCTTGAACGCCACTACATCCGGGTGGTTCAGAACTGCGTTTTTCAGGTTTTGCACATTCAGATGGCAATATGCTTCGTTGTCCGGGCTGAACAGAGCCGCTTTCAGGTGCGGGAATGCAGTCCAGTATGCAGATAGGTCTTGCAGTTCAGCTTCGGGAATGCCGCCAAACATGGAAGCGTAGATATCCCAGCTCTCAGCCTTTTCCGAGGAATCCACATACCGGGGGATGTTCAGGTTGTAATCATTCTGGATAATCTCTGCGCGGGATACTCTGCGTGCGAACTTTTCGATTTTCTCCGGGCGTTCCTTGTAAGCATCCACAATGCGTTTGATGTCGCAGGCACGCAGCTTATTGTTTTTGCCGTCCTTCTCAAAGCCCTTAGACGCATCAATAATCAGAACGTCCGAATCCTTTTTATTCTTCCGCAGCACCATGATGATGGTGGGAATGCCTGTGCCGAAGAAAATATTGGCGGGCAGACCGATGATTGCATCAATGTTGTTGTGGTCAATCAGATTTTTGCGAATCGTACCTTCTTCACCACCACGGAACAGAACGCCGTGGGGCAGAACGATGGTCACAATACCATCATTACGGATGTGGTACAGGTCGTGCAGCAAAAAAGCATAGTCCGCCTTGCCCTTGGGCGCAAGACCGTAATCCGAAAAGCGCGGATTATTATCTTTGTCGGTCGGATTCCACGCCTGCGAATATGGGGGATTTGATACCACCGCATCCACAAACAGCGGGTCGTAGGTGTTGACCGGGTCGTTTTCTTCAAAGTACGGCCAATCTTCCTCCAGCGTATCACCGTTGCGCGTTACAATGTTGTCGGGCAGAATGCCGCGCATGACAAGGTTCATGCGGGTCAGGTTGTAGGTGTTTTCCTTCAACTCCTGTGCGTAGTATTTGATGTTGTTGCCATTGCCCATATACCGTGCGGCACACTGACCAATGTTGATCAGCAGCGAACCGGAACCGCTGGTGGGGTCGTAAATTTTGATCTCTTCCCGGTCTTTCAGGTGGTACGCCACGATTTCAGACATGAGCAGCGAAACTTCGTGCGGCGTGTAGAACTCGCCGGCCTTCTTGCCTGCGTTTGCTGCAAAGTTGCTGATCAGATATTCGTAGATAAAGCCGAGAACATCATAATCCTGCTTGCCGTCCATGGGAATATCTTTGATGAGATAGATCAGGTCGCGAATGGCCTTTGTCCGCGCACCGGAGCTTTCACCCAGTTTAGACAGGCCGGTTTGCAGCGTAGCAAAGACACCGTCAAACACCTTTTTGTGGTGCGGGTCAATCAAACGGCTGAATGCTTGCAGTGCTACCGTCACATCATCGGCCTTGAAGTCACTGCCTTTACTGATCCATGTGGAGAACAGATTGTCATAAGCGATAAAATAGCCGACATTCTTCCGAACGGTATCCAGCGTTTCGGCATCGTCTTCGGTCAGATCCGGCAAGTATTCATCTGTCCAGTCATTCTCTTTCAGCCATTTGACTTCTTTGTCCGACAGAAATTTATAAAACATGAAGCCCAGAATGTAATCCTTGTACTCGTTGGCTTCGATTTTAGAGCGCATCTTGTTGGCAGATTCCCAGATTTTCGATGCGAGTTGCTGCTTGTTCATGCTATTCCTCCCAGTGGCCTGCAATAGTGCATTTTTAGAATTTTTAATCGGACAGCCTCTCCGATTTTATGCGTGTGTTCATTGAACCAATTATACAAAACCGCCACCCGGTTTGCAATGCGAATGAAAAGTTTTTCAATCGCATTCGCAGAACCATAACCGTGGCAAGCAGAGCCTTTGTGCGCACAAAGGCTAAATTCGCACGCAGAATTAAAATTCTGCTGTGTTCATTCGCTTGTTGGGATGCAATCCCAATCCCTGTAATCATCACAGTTCCGTGATGGCTGCGCACTCCTATGTCGCATCCAAAAAGCGTTTTGCAAAAACGCGTAGCCTGCATCCGTCGGATGCAGTTCAGGGGTTTGGGATTTCCCAACAAGCATTTTGCAACGCAAAAATGGCGTTTGTATATACGAACGCCCTGCTTGCCAGTTTTGTTTGGGCGCTATCCTTACGGGAAGTGTCTACCCTAAAAGTGCGTTCTTGTTAAGCCCGCCGTGAAATGCTACCCTTAACATGAATACACGGAAAGGATAACCACTATGAGAGATATAGAAATCGGGTCTATCCGCCCACCCTCTGAAAGTAACAGCCTGCTGATCCGGGTCACAAGGGGATGCCATTGGAATAAGTGCTATTTCTGCGGGCTTTATAAATCCATGCGCTTCTCCATGCGGCCCATTGATGAAACCATAGAAGATATTAGGCGGCAGGCCCAGCTCAACCTGGGGAAAAAGATTACTTCCTGCTTCTTGCAGGACGGGGATGCCCTGGTGCTGAAAACGGATTATCTACTCCGCATTTTGAATGCGATCAATCAAAACTTTCCCGATATGCAGTACATCACTTCTTATGCCCGCGCTGATAGTATCACTCGGAAAAATCCGGCAGAGCTAAAGGCGCTCCGGCAAGCGGGCCTGAACCATCTTTACAGCGGAATGGAAACCGGCTCGGATCGGATACTGAAACTTATCAACAAAGGTTTTGATGCGGATACCGTTGTACGAAGCGGCTGCATGGCAAAAGATGCGGACATGATCTTGTCGGAATTCATATTGCTGGGGATCGGCGGCAAGGAGCTGTCTGAAGAAAATGCTGCTCAAACAGCAAAGGCGTTGAACATCATCCAGCCTGATTTTATCCGTGTCCACGCCACGGGTATTAAGCCAGAGTCCAAGCTGGGCGAGTTTGTCAGGGATGGCTCGTTTAATCTGCCATCGGAGGGAGAAATCGTTATAGAGCAAAAGTTATTCTTGCAGCAGCTACATGAGATGGACAGTTACTATGTGAATGAACACATCGTCAATCTGCTTCTGGAGGTCAGGGGAAATCTGCGAACAGAGAAACAGGAAATGCTCTCTACGATTGACCGCTTTCTGACCCTGCCACCGGATGAAAGGCTTTTGTTTACTGTCGGCAGGCGGCTCAATATCTTCTTCCGCTTGGACGATCTGAAAAAGCCGAAGCTGCATCAAAAGGCCGGGGAAAGCCTGCAACAGATTTTAAGTAAGAATCCCCATGTTGACTTTGCCGCGCTGTGCAATTACGTCCGGCAGTCACAAATTTAGAGCAGAAAATATAAGCTGGGCATAGCCGCTTTTCGTCAGCTATGCCAGCATTTTATTTGCGGCTTTGACAGCATGGCGGCTGCACATCCAGGCCACCCAGATAGCTGTTTCCCCACTGGCACATCGCGTCCAGAATGGGTACGATGCTCTGTCCAAATGAAGTAAGGGAATATACCGTCTTGGGCGGCTTTTCTGGAATCACTTCACGATGAATCATTCCGTTGTTTTCCAAATCGTGAAGCTGCTGCGAAAGCATCTTTGGTGTGGCGTTTGGAATCAACCGCTGCAACTCCATATAGTGTAATGGATGGTCGATCAGATGCCAGAGAATCAACGGCTTATACTTGCCGCCGATCAAAGAAAGGGTTGCCTCCACGGGGCAGTTAAACTGATTGGTTTGACATTTCATAGAATGGTTCTCCTTTCCCGCATGGTGCTATCTTTTGGGGAAGTATCTTCCGAAAAAGTGCATTCTTGCGGTTTTGTTTTCTGGTGCTACAATTAGGTCAATGGTTGATTTGATAGGTTCATAATAAAAATACAGAAAGGATCTTGTACTATGGATTTTATTACGATTGCAAAGCAGCGTATGTCGGTACGCAATTATAAGAAAACGAAGGTGGAGCCTGAGAAGCTGGAGAAGATTCTGGAGGCTGCTCATGTGGCTCCGACAGCCGCGAATCTCCAGCCCGTTCATTTGATCGTTGTCCAAAGCGAGGAAGGTCTTGCTAAAATTGGTAAGGCCGCAAATAT
>OGRH01000690.1_pt1 | contig 25785 bp, 24 predicted proteins | sample 1553461 | NCBI WGS metagenome assembly OGRH01 (sample SAMEA2580092, study PRJEB22360) | human gut metagenome | biome: human gut; feature: human-associated habitat; material: faeces | place: Denmark | collected 2008/2010
GGTGAAAGTCGTCGTAAAGACTTTGGACATGTCCTCAATACCTACCCTGATGTTGATGTCATCCTAACAGCTGATGATCCTAACAAGGAAGATCCTCTTGCTATCTGTCAGGAAATTGCTAGCCACATCAGTCGCGAGGTTCGTATCATTGTCGATCGAGAGGAAGCCATCAAAACAGCCATGTCTGAAACCACAGGATCAAGCGATGCCCTTGTTATCGCCGGTAAGGGAGCTGATGCCTTTCAAATTGTGAATGGTAAACGCACTGATTATGCTGGTGATATTGAAGTCGCTAAGAAATATTTGTAAAGATTTAATTAAAGCAATACTACCGATAACGTCTCAATTGAGGTGGTTCATAAGACTGGACGAAAGCTTCAATTTCTGAAAAATCATCTGTAAAGAGGAATTTTGCTGCTGTTTCAGCCTCCAAAAAATCATGAGTAACCATGGTATCTAACATCATTTTCATAGCATCATAATAGCCATTGAGATTGAAGAAAACACAGGGTTTGTCCAACTTACCGACTCGAGCAGCTGCAATAGCTTCAGAGATTTCTTCCAGTGTCCCTAGACCTCCTGGAAGTGCGATAAAGAGATCTCCTTGCTCTAGCATAGCAGTCTTTCGTTCTGCCATAGTTTCTACTATTGTCATTGAGGTTAACCCCTCATAAGCTATCTCCCTATCTTTGAGGAATTGTGGCATAATCCCATGAGCCTGTCCACCATTTTCCAAAATCGTATCACCAAGAACTCCCATAAGTCCCATCTTACTGCCACCATAGACTAGAGTATGCCCATTTTTAGCAATCCACTGACCCAAGGCAATTGTTGCTTTCTTAAAGCTAGGACTGTCACCCATATTAGCTCCCAAATAGACCGTTATTTTCATTGAAGTCCTCCTTTTTATTCTATTATAACGCAAAATTCCTGTCAGTTATGGCAGGAATTTTTTCTTAGTCTTTACGCTCCAAATTACGAAGCATTTCATCAATTTTATTACCGTATTCGATAGACTCATCCTTTATAAAGATCAAATCTGGAATCTTATACATAGTCAGATTTTTACCAAGTTCTCGCTTAATGGTACCTGTCGCTTTTTCAAGACCAGTTTGCGCTTTTTGGTTGTCTGACGCTAAAGTAGAGTGAATGGTATAGAAAACCTTAGCCGCCGACAAATCACCAAGCATTTGAACATCCGTGATGGTTACATTTTGAACACGTGGATCACGAACCTTCTTTTGAAGAATTTCATTGACCTCACGTTTGATTTCCATACCAACACGGTCTACACGAAATGAATTTCCCATAATCTTATCCTTTCTTTTTTATAATGGAACAAAAGCCAGGCCAGATGACCCAGCTTTGTCCCCTAAATAAGCTTCCTTAGAAATATGACGTGATTACCGTTTGATTTCTTCCATGATGTAAGCTTCGATAACGTCATCAACTTTAATATCGTTATAGTTTTCAATCGTCAAACCACCCTCTTGAGCGTTTCCGACTTCTTTAACGTCATCTTTATAGTGTTTCAAACTTGCCAATTTACCATCAAAAATAACGACACCATCACGAATGACACGGGCACTTGAATCACGAGTGATTTTACCATTAGTAACCATGAATCCACCAATTGTTCCGACTTTAGAAACTTTGAAGGTTTCACGGATAACTGCTTCACCAATGATTTTTTCTTCAAATTCAGGATCAAGCATCCCTTTCATGGCATCTTCGATTTCTTCGATAACCTTATAGATGATGCTATGAAGGCGAATTTCAACTTCATCAGTTTCCGCTTGTTGACGCGCCTGTGGTGTAGGACGAACGTTAAATCCGATAACAACAGCATCTGAGGCTTCGGCAAGCGTAATATCAGATTCGTTAATAGCACCTACTGCTGAGTGAACAACATTTACACGAACCCCCTCAACATCAATCTTAAGAAGAGATGCTGCCAAGGCTTCAACTGAACCTTGTACGTCAGCCTTGATAATAACATTAACAGTTTTCATTTCACCAGCTTTAAGGGTATCAAAGAGGTTATCAAGACTAACACGGTGTGTTTGTTGACGTTGTTTCATAAGGGCACGTTTAGCACGTTCTTCACCAGCTGCACGAGCTGCTTTTTCGTCTTCATAAACGGCAAAATGGTCACCCGCCATAGGCGCTTCGTTCAAACCAGTAATTGAAACTGGTGTTGATGGTGCTGCAGTCTTAATACGACGACCAAGGTCATTGGTCATAGCACGGACACGTCCGAAGGTATTACCAACAACGATTGGGTCTTGAACATGCAAGGTACCTTGTTGAACAAGGAGGGTTGCAACCGCACCTTTACCTTTATCCAAGCGAGCTTCGATAACAGTGCCGATGGCTCGAACTGTTGGATCAGCCTTAAGTTCTTCAACTTCTGCGACAAGAAGAATAGTTTCAAGTAATTCTTCAATGTTTTGACCAAATTTCGCTGAAATCTCAACGAATTCGCTATCACCACCCCAAGCTGTTGAGATAACGCCATGCTCTGCCAATTCACCGATTACACGCTCTGGGTTAGCACCTGGTTTATCAATCTTGTTAATCGCAACAATGATTGGAACACCCGCAGCTTTAGAGTGGTTGATGGCTTCAATCGTTTGTGGCATAACACCATCATCCGCAGCTACAATCAAGACAGTAATATCTGTAACAGAGGCACCGCGAGCACGCATAGATGTAAAGGCCGCGTGTCCAGGGGTATCAAGGAAGGTAATCTTCTTACCACCCTCTTCAATTTGGTAGGCACCAATGTGCTGTGTGATACCACCTGCTTCACCTGTAGCAACACGAGAATTACGAAGAGTATCAAGAAGGGTTGTTTTACCGTGGTCAACGTGTCCCATGATAGTAACAACTGGTGCGCGCTCTACCATAGCATCTTTATTGAGGTAATCTTCATCAACAAAGAAACGTTCGATATCAGCATTATCGACCTCTTCTTTTTTGGTTGCCTCAATACCATAGTCAACCATCAACAACTCAATAGTATCCCCATCAAGAGATTGGTTCTGAGTTGCCATAACACCCATCATGAAGAGTTTCTTAACGATTTCAGCTGGCTCACGTTTAATACGTTTTGCGATTTCTGCAACCGTCATACCTTCTGTGTATTCAAATTCTTTTGGTAATTCATGGAATTTACGCTCTGTTACTAGTTTCGGAGCTGAATTACCACGGTTATTTTTACCTTTTTTATTTTTGTTTTTATTCCAGTTACTATTTCGTTGATTTCTCACTTGGTTTTGATTATTCCACTTATTATTTCTTGTTTGCTTAGGTCCATCTTCATTCTCGCGACGATTATCACGTGATTTATCTGGACGTGCCTTTTTACGACGTGTATCTTGTGCTTGCGCAGCTGGAGCTGGTTGAGCAACCGGTGCTGGTTTGGGAGCTGGCTTAGCTTCAGCAACTGCTTTTTGAGCAGCAACTCGTCGATCGCCTTTTCAAAATCGGCCTTGCTCATCGCTCCCTGAGCGACCTGAGGCCGTCCGTCCGTCGGACAGAACAGCAGCGTGGGAATCGAACGGATGCCGAAAACGGCCGCCAATTCCTGCTCTTTCTCGGTATCGACCTTGTAAATGTCGATCTTCCCGTCATACTCTTTCGCCAGTTCTTCCAGAATCGGCGCGATCATCTTGCACGGGCCGCACCAGCTCGCATAGAAATCGACGATACAGGGCTTGTCGCCCAAGAACTTCCACTCTTTCGGGGACGCCTCGTAATTAGCCACTTTGGTCAAAAACTCGGCTTTGGTCAAATGCTGTACTCCCATTTTCTTCTCTGTTTTAGTTGTTTGCTCGTTTCGGTTTTGCGATTCGCGGCCCCCGCACGAGACAAGCAGTACGGCGGCCAAAGCGGCGATCCAAAGATTTTTCATTACACTATGATTTACTGTTTTCAATTATCGTTCCCGACCCGACCGAAGCCTCGTATCCCGACCGTTGCAAACGGGTAACCGGCATTTCCGGACCGGCTTCGCCGGCGTAACCGATTACGACACGCCCGCATGGAAGACCGGTTCCCGCGCCGCAGCCCTTCGGACCGAACTCCTGCCCCGCACGATAGAACCGCTGCTTCCGCAGGCCGTTCTGCCTTTTCACATCAACGACCGTTCTCATCCTCTTTCGGCTTTCTTTTGAACATACTCGCCAGCAAGCCGCCGAACGCCGCACCCCATACCGAACTCAGCCAAGGCGACGAAGTAATCGGGCAACTCCCGTCCACACATCCGACCTGCCGGTAATAAAAATATCCGGCGAGAGCCCCAAAGACTACGCCGATCAGCGTCAAGCCGTATTTTTCCATTCTCTTTCTCATCTCTTTCTCATTTTTCCGACGCGCCGCAACGCTTCTCGAACACGGGCCTGAGCAACTGCGGAACCTCCACGCTGCCGCAGCGCATTCCGTCCAGACGCTCGCGTCCGCAGGGCGTCAGGTCGAAATACATCTGCCGGCGGTCCTGCTGGCCCAGCACGCGCTCGACGAGTCCCTTGCGCTCGATGCTGCGAATAACCTTCGACGCATGGGACGGAGTGAGTCCGACTTTAGCCGCGATGTCCGAAGCGGAAAGCCGCCCCGACTTCAACGAGCAGAGTACGGCCGCTTCATTCAGGCAGACGCCGTGCGTCCGCTCGAAATCCCGTTCGAAATCGTTCAGCGCCTTCAATATATCGCGCATAAGACATGCTATCTCCATCTTTTCCACGTTTAAGCTTGAAGCTCTCGGCTCGAAAATTTCCCATATCAATAATTTCCATCGGAAATCACACGACAAATGTACGACTATTTTCCAATAAAACAAATTTCCGATGGAAATTATTATTAGGAACGGAAGCGAAACGGGCCAAACCCGCTTGCCGAAAGCAGGATACATCCGTACGACAGACCGTTCGGAAACCTCGAATCCGACAGCCAAGGTTTACAAGCCTATCTGCCCGTCTGAAACGCGCCCCTATATAAAAAAGACTATGCCGTTGCCTAAAGCCGCCCGATCTATCGCCCCGGAATCGAATCGCGGCATTTGCGCAAGGCCCTCCCCCCGGCGAACCGCTTGCAACGGCAATGAAACGAACCGGCACGGGCCGGTCCCTTTTGTCGTCCGCCGATTTCCCGACCGACCGCCGCGACATTCGCTTCAACGGCAACCGTCCGACCATGCCCCGGTCGAGAACATAACGATTTCGGATGCTGCAAAAATAAGGAGGTCCTGCGCGGCAATCCGGACGAATCTCAACAGTCGCCCGATTCCCCCAAAGTCGCAGGACGCAGAAAAACTCTCTTAAACCGTATCTCGCAACGATCGCCGTGATCGGCGAAACAATGCTCGACCAGTTTCTGCTGACTATCGCATACTTTGAGCATGCGGAAAAACCTGTCGCGTTCCGCATCGGTCGGCAAACGGGAATACGAGAGTCCGTGAGGCAAACGGCAGTCCCAATCGATTCTCATGCTCGGTTCGGGCAACGGAGACTCGGTCATCAGCACGCTCAGAGAAATCCCGTCGCATGCCCAGCCGCTCACGACCGCATAAGAGGGAGGATTGAAAAACTCGTTGTCAGAAAACACGTACAACTCACCCGACCGGAGATTTTCCATATTAACGACTTGATACATCATTTTACATGCAAAGTCACAGAAAGATATGAATATCGTTTCTTTCCTGGATTCAAATGCGGTTTCAATCCGCTATCCAGGGATTGTCTTCCATGAAATCCATCCCTTATATGGCCGATACCCTCCCTACCGGCCTTGTTCAAACAAAAAAAGCGGACGAAACGCTCGACCGACAGACTGAAAAGATTAGGGGGCGGAAGGGATACGCTCACCCATTACATATACCCTTCCTTTGTGCCCCCTAATTTTATCTATGCAAACCTCTAAATAAAACTCCTATCTGTTCGTAAACTCTCCGTAGAAACTCCCGACGGGCTCGCCGTTCATATCGATCGGATAGAAATGAACCGTCATTTTACCCGAGCCCAAACCATTGGTACTTATCTTCCCGTAAAGTCCCTGCGACGGATAGAGCATTTTGAACGAGCCTATGGGGCTGAGCCCTTTTTTGAACACCACTTCCGCATATTTCACGGGTTCGGAGAAAGTAACGTAGATCGCGTTGGCGGACCCATCGTAATACCATCCTAAGAACTCGCCGTCTCGAATCGTTATGACAGGAATTCCGCTCGGTTTGGGACCCTCCCCATCGTCAGGTTTCCTACCCCCCATTTCTATTCTTTCATCGGTAGGACCTCTCGTCACAGGAGTATCGGGGACCTCGGCCCCCGCCGACAAAGCGCTGGCCAATACCGCCGCGATGGCCAAAAACAAAACTCGCATTTTCATAATCTCATCCTGAAAAAATTTCCGGGTCGCAGACTCTTAACGGATAGTCGAAAAAGAAACGACATCGTCATACAGCAGAACCGAAACCCGTTGCAAACATATCCAATTTTTTCAGTGTTGATACCCGAACACACGATACCGGACATATGACAAATACGAAAAAACGGAATTTTTCGAAAAATTTATATCCTAATTATCAGACAATTAAAACAGGCTGAAATTTGCCTGTAATTTCATATGCGGACAAATCGGAATACGCATAAATATACTATATATCAATAATTTATCCTAAATCAAATCCAAGCGGACAGTAGCTTTTTGAGCGTCTTGTCGGAGTTTCCGTCGATTTTCTTTTTCAAACGGTTCCGTTTTTTCGATACGGAAGCCGGCTGAATGCCTAAAATATCGGCGATCTGGTTCGTCTTGATCTCGACGAGGACCATGCAACAGAGCTTCAGATCGTCCTCGGACAGCTTCAACTCCGTCGCGCGCAGACGGTGCAGAAAATCTTCGCTGACGATATGATTCGATATTTCGTATATATCCTTCCAACTGTCCTGCGTGAATTTATAGTCGTCGAAAAACTCCTTGGCCGCCAGCGCAAAGCGCCGATTGTCGCGTCGGTCGTCGCTCCACAGCTTCAGGATATCGTTCATTTTCTGAATGATTCTCAGCTTGGACTCGATCAGCGTCTTCGCGCTCGACTTCAGCAGATTCAGCTTGTCGATTTTCATTTCCAGTTGCTGATTGTCGATCGTCTTTTGCTGATTCGCGATTTCCGCCTCCCGCAGCTTGACCATATCGTCGCTGATCCGCTTGTTCTTTTTCGCGACAACGACCTTGTAAGTGCTGACCGAAGCCACCGCGATCAGAAGCATGACCAGAAAACCGATCAACAAGGTTCTGTTACGGATAATCAGCTGCTGCCTTTGCGAGTTCAATCTCTCGCTGTCATATTTCTGCCGAATCTCAATAATGGAGTTCCGCTCGTTTCTGTCGTTTATTGCCAGATACATCTTATGGTATTCCTCGAAAGTCTTTAATGCCTCTTGGAAAGCATATTGCTGACTTTCCAACCGGTATAAACTATATAAAACGCTCGCAACCTTCGCCGTATCGAGGGGCCTATTCGATAGATAATAGTTATAAAAGAACTTCGCCGAATCCAACAGACCTTGCCTGAAGTAGACATCACCTAAAGAAACATAATGATGGTTCGTGTTCTCCTTATTGAATTCGGTGCACTTGATAATACATTCTTTCGCTTTGTCATATTCATCCAACCAATTATACAAGTTGCTTAAAGACCTGAAAATTTTGTTCAGACATGACGTGTCACGCATATCTTCGGCGATAGCCAAAGCCGCCCTAAAATTCTTTTCCGCTTCGACAAAGTTCTTCACGTACAAATACGACCATCCCAAACTATGCAATGCGTAGAATTCGTTTTTCGCCTGTCCCGACCTTCTATAATGTAGGAGAGCTTTTTCATAATAACGTCTTGCTACGCTATCAACGTATTGCTTTTCATAAGCCTCACCCAAATAATAGTATATCGTACCGGCCGCTCCGTCATTCCGGCATTCAGGAATCAACGCCTCCGCGCTTAACAATGCCTCCAGCCGAGCCGTCTCATCGGAATTCAGAGCCTTGCTCTGGTAATAATACGCCATAACCGCATGGGAATCTTTCAGATGCCTCGAATAATAGTTCACGGCAACGTCTATCAGCGAGTCGGAAGGAAGAGGCAGTCCGGCTTTGTCGGCTGCTTGTATGCTAAGCAAACAATAGAGAGCCCGGTTCGGCCGGCTGAGCCACCTCGGGTTGGTAATCTCGCCCAATGTCAGGACGGCGCTGTCCGGACACGAATCCATCACGGATTCGGCCCTCGAGAGAATTCCTCCCATCCGGTCGTTGAATTTTCCGCAGGACGCCAGAAAACCCGTCAAAGCCAGTGCAAACGCGAAAATCCGATTTCGTCCCATATCATTTTGCCAATCAATTTATTATTCCCCGGTCTGTGAAGAACAAAATTAATGATAAAAAACGGTGCGTAAGCGGTTTCCGTGTAAAAATTGTCATCAAACGACCGAAAAATACGGATGTTCCCGCTCTATTTCCGACCGATCGGCATATCACATTTAGGCCGTATTCTATGCTCTAAGGGCCGCCCCTGTCCCCCCCCATCGGAGCGACCGAGCGCTCCGATGCGGACGCAAGCTGTGCCGCCCTTGCGAAATCGCCCGGAATTTCCTACATTTATCGATCAATTCAAACGAGAGATACCTATGAAAAAGACCTTATCGCTGTTCGCCGGCGCCCTGTTCTGGATTTTTCCGGCGACAGCTCAGATTCCCGAAGCGCAGCCGCTCTACCCGCAAGGCGCGCCGGACAACAACGGACTGCCCGCAGACAAGGCCGTTTATGCCGAAAGCCATGCGGAGAAGATCGCCGAGGCCGACTACATGCTGTTTCGGGCCGATCCGTCCAAGGCAACGGGCCAGGCCGTCGTCATCTGTCCGGGAGGGGCTTACTTGGGCGTAGCCTACACCCATGAGGGCATTCAGGTCGCCCAATGGATGAACGAGCGCGGGATCACGGCGCTGATGCTCCGTTACCGGATGCCGAACGGACATCACGACATTCCGCTGCACGACGCCCGGACGGCGATCGCGCTGCTGAGGGATCACGCCGCCGAATGGGGGATCGACCCGCATCAGGTCGGCATCATGGGCTTCTCGGCCGGAGGGCATCTGGCCTCGACGGTCTCGACCCATTTCGAGAACGACTCGCAGCGCCCCGATTTCTCGATCCTGATCTACCCGGTCATCACGATGGACGAGCGCTACACGCATAAGGTATCGCGCGAGGAACTGATCGGCCGGGACGCTCCGATCGAGCTCGTGGACCGATACTCGAACGAGAAGCAGGTGTCGGACCGCACGCCCGTCACGTTTCTGGCGCTGAGCGATGACGACGGAGGAGTGCCCCCGGTCAACAGTACGATGTACTACGAAGCGCTGAAGGCCCACGGCGTACCGGCGGAGCTGCACGTCTACCCGTCGGGAGGCCACGGCTGGGGCTGGCTCGAAACCTTCAAGTACCACGACGAGCTGCGGACATCGCTCGACCGCTGGCTGAAAGAGATACGGAAGTAGTCCGGTCGCAGTCGCAGTCTCAGCGCCCCGCGCCGGACACATCGCACGGACGGGAATGAAACCGGTTGTACGGCCGGTTCGTGACCCTGCGGGCGGAATCGTTCCAAACAAATCGCATATCGTGTCTCGGACGATGCGCTGCGTTCCGATCGTCGCACTGCGAGCGGAAGTGCGCCGTCCGAGTCGAAACGAGTGCAGCGATACAGAACGCGCAAAGTTCCGCCGGCCGTTCCTGCCTCGCCGGCACAAAACCCGTTTCGGCAAAGCGAGGAACTCCGGTCGTTGCGTCCAAGAAAGACCCGAAACGTCATTCGCATAAACGGACAATCGGACCACAGGCGCAGCAGCCGACGAGTCCGGGACCGGCAGGCCGCGCAGCTATCGATTGCCCCGGAAAAAAAAGACCAATATCGAACGCCATGAGAAAATATCGCATCCGACCGATTCTGGCGACAGCCTGTCTGCTGAGCCTCTGTCACCTGCAGGCCCAGACGCCTCGAGCCCGGCCGCTCTATCCCCAAGGAGCACCCGACAGCAACGGGCTGCCGCCCGAAAACGTACGCACGACGCAGGACATCGTTTTCGGCGCTACGGAGGCCGACTACCTGGCCTACCCGGCCGATGCGGACCGGGCCACAGGCCAAGCCGTCGTGATCTGTCCGGGAGGAGGCTACGCGGCCGTCTGTTTCGACCACGAAGGGATACAGGTCGCCCGGTGGCTGAACGAGCGGGGTATCACGGCCGTCGTGCTGCGCTACCGGATGCCGAACGGACATCCCGACATTCCGGTCGAAGACGCGCTGGCGGCCATACGAATGGTCCGGGAAAAGGCGCGGCTGTGGCATGTCGATCCGCACCGCGTAGGCATCATGGGCTTCTCGGCCGGAGGACATCTGGCAGCGGCCGCATCGACCCGATTCACGGGAACGGACGACCGGCCCGACTTCACGGTACTGATGTACGCCGCTATCTCGCGCGACGAGAGGATGATCGACCGCGAGACGATGGGCAACCTGTTCGGAGCCGACGTGCCGGCGGATTCCGCGCTTTACTCCTGCGAGAAAGAAGTGACAGCCCGGACGCCACCCGCCTTCATCGCCATGAGCGACGACGACGACAACGTGCTGCCCGGCAACAGCATCTGCTACTATACAGCGCTGAAAAGGCACGGCGTTCCGGCCGAGCTGCACGCCTACCCTCGCGGCAAGCACGGATGGGGCTGGAACCCGTCGTTCAGATATCATGACGAACTGACCGCCTCGCTAGGACGCTGGCTCGAAGAGATCGGCGAAAAACAGGCCGGACGCTCCGTTCCATAGTCGCGCAACGCCCGGGCGAAAACGGAAGGAAGCGACGGACGCGACCGCGGAACGGGACCGGCAACCCGGCTATCCGCTGCTTCTACCGCCACGTATCCGCCGCCGCACGACAGGAGGAAACGGGCATCCGCGCCGGTCCGCATAACGGAAGACTCCCGTTTTCAACGGGAAGCCGCGCCGCCGGGCAAAAGCACGTTGCGGACCGGTTCCCGCGAATACGTCTCCGCCGCGTTCTCCGCCCAACTCTCGCAATAACGGCCGAAACCTCAACGAACGCCTTGCGCAAACGGGAAAAGCCGGGCGCTTTCCGGCCTACGGGCCCGCCGGAAACGCTCGAACGGACCGGTCCTCTCCAAACGAGAAATGTCCGGACAGCTCGTCGCCATCCGGACATTCGATCGGAAAATGCTCGGCGCGTCCGCCCCTCCCTTCCCGAAAACGGGAAGCGGCGGAACCGCCTTACAACAGCTTGGTTATTTTCTCCTCGAGCACGCTCTTCGGACAGGCGCCGACCTGCTTATCGACCACCTGACCGCCCTTGATAAAGAGAATCGTCGGGATGTTGCGAACGCTGAACTGCGTGGCGACGGCATTGTTGTCGTCCACGTCGCATTTCCCAATCGCTACGCGGCCTTCGTACTCGGCGGCCAGCTCGTCGATAATCGGAGCGATCGTCCGGCAGGGTCCGCACCATTCGGCCCAGAAATCGACGACCAGCGGTTTGCCCGAATCCATAAGGGTTTTCAGATTTTCAGAGGTGATAGCAAGTGCCATATCGGTGAATTTTAAATGATTTGTCTGTCGCAAAGTTGACAATTCCTTCCGAAAAAAACGCATCGCGGCGGACAAAACGGTCAACAAGTTATTTACGTTTTTCGCATCACGCCGAGCCTCAGCGAGATACGCTCTACATCAACGTATATCGAAGCGAGTAATCGTCGAAAGTCCGAATCAGGTCGCCGGTCAGCGCGACCTTGACGCTCTTCGAGTACAAATTCACTGCCACTTCGGCTGCCGGGTCGTACACCTTGAAACGCAGGATCACCTGGCCCCGGTTCTCCTTCGCGGCGGCCGACAGCCTGCCGACCAATTCCTCGGTCAGTTCGTCGACGGGAACCGACACGGTCACCTCCTTCATCAGCGTCTCCTGCGCTTCGGCCAACATCATGATCGACGTAATGCGCGTCTCCAGCTCGTTGGGATTGTATATGCGCGGAGCGACCTTCCCCTTGATAAGCAGATAGTAACCCTCGAACAGGAAGCGGCGGAAATTCTCGTAATCCTTCGAGAACAGCACGAATTCGTGCGAACCGTTGTAATCCTCGATCGTGAAGCGTCCGTAGGGCTTGCCCGTCTTCGTGGTCAGGTGCATGACCGAGGTGACCATGCCCGCCGCGACGAAATCTCTCCCGTTCATCGACGGCAGATCGGCCAGATCGCCCAGCGAGCAGGTACAGTAATGTTTGATAATCAATGAAAAGTCATCCAACGGATGTGACGACAGGTAGATCCCGATCACGTCGCGCTCGCGGTTCAGCGTCTCGAGTTTCGTCCAAGGCGTATATTGCGGCGGCTCGGGCTTCTGCACCGACGACTCCTCGGTAATGCCGCCGAACAGGCTCTGCTGCACGTTGTTCTTCTCGCTCTGCACGCGGTTTCCGTACCGTACCAGCGCATCCAGCAGCGTACCGTCGTGCTCGTCCCGCGCCAGATAGGCGCTGCGCGGCAGGTCGCTGATCGCGTCGAACGCGCCTCCGAGCACCAAATTTTCCAACGTTTTCTTATTGACGGTCTGCAGATTGACCCGCTCTACGAAATCGTACACGGACTTGAAAGGCCCTCCTTCCTTGCGCGTGTCGATGATATTCTGCACGGCCGACTCGCCCACGCCCTTGATAGCGGCCAAACCGAAACGGACATTGCCCCCCTCGTCGACCGAGAAGCGGATCTTGCTGTGATTGACATCGGGCCCCAGCACCGAGAGGCCCATCCGCTTGCACTCGTCCATGAAGAAGCTGATCTTCTTGATGTCCGACAGGTTGCGGCTCAGCAGCGCGGCCATGAACTCGGCCGGATAGTGGGCCTTCAGATAGGCCGTCTGATAGGAAACGTAAGCGTAGCAGGTCGAGTGCGACTTGTTGAACGCGTACGACGCGAACGCCTCCCAGTCCCCCCATATCTTCTCGCAGATTTTCGGGTCGTGCCCGTTCTTCTTCGCGCCCTCGATGAACTTGGGCTTCATCTTGTCCAGCACGTCGCGCTTCTTCTTTCCCATCGCCTTGCGCAGCGTGTCGGCCTCTCCCCCGGTAAAGCCGGCCAGCTTCTGCGACAGCAGCATGACCTGCTCCTGATAGACCGTAATGCCGTACGTGTCCTTCAGATACTCCTCCATGTCGGGTATCTCGTACGTGACGGGCTCCAGACCGTGCTTGCGGGCGATGAAGTTCGGAATATATTCCATCGGACCGGGCCGGTACAGCGCGTTCATCGCGATCAGGTCCTCGAAACGGTTCGGCTTCAGGTTGCGCAGGTGTTTTTTCATGCCGGGCGACTCGAACTGGAACAGCCCCGTCGTCTCTCCCCGGCTGTAGAGGTCGTAAGTCAGCGGATCGTCAAGGGGGATCGCGTCGATGTCGGGCCGGCTGCCGGTCGTCGACTCGATGTTCTCGAGCGCATCCTTGATGATCGACAGCGTCTTGAGACCCAGAAAGTCCATCTTGATCAGCCCGACGCTCTCGACCAGCTTGCCCTCGTACTGCACGACGTTCAGCTCGGCGTCCTTCGCTATGGCCATCGGAGCGAACTTCTCCAAATCGTCCTGTCCGATAATCACGCCGCAGGCGTGCACGCCGGTCTGGCGCACGGAGCCCTCGAGTTTCTCTGCGTACTTCATCGTGTCGCGGATCAGCGGATTGTCCGACTCCTTTTCCTTTACCAGCTCGGGAACTTCCTTGTAGGCCTTGGCGAAAGTAGTCCCGGGCTTTTCGGGTACCAGTTTCGAGATGCGGTTGCTCTCCGAGAGGGGCAGCTTCTGTACGCGGGCGACGTCCTTGATCGCGGCCTTCGGCGCCATCGTGCCGAACGTGACGATCTGCGCGACGCGCTTGCTGCCGTACTTCTCGACCACGTAGTGCAGCACGTCGGCGCGGCCGTCCTCGTCGAAATCGACGTCCACGTCCGGAAGCGAAATCCGGTCGGGATTCAGGAAGCGCTCGAACAGCAGGTCGTACTTCATCGGGTCGATATTGGTGATCGTCAGCGAGTAGGCGACGACCGACCCGGCCGCCGAGCCCCGGCCCGGCCCCACCGAGACGCCCATTTCCCGGGCGGCGCGAATAAAGTCCCACACGATCAGGAAGTACCCCGGGAAACCCATCCACTCGATCGTCGACAGTTCGTACTCGATACGCTTGCGGACAGCGTCCGACAGCGTGCCGTAGCGTCTCTCGGCCCCCTTGTAGGTCAGATGCTCCAGATAGCGGAACTGCTTGGCGATCGTCAGCTGGTCCGACAGCTCGGGATGCCGCCCGACCACCTCATCGAGCGAATCCGTACATCGGTCTATCTCGGCGAGCACGGCCTCGTCCTTGATCTTCTTGCGGAACGTTTCCTTGAGCTGGTCCAGCGGTACGTCGAAGTCGTCCGGAATCGGGAAGTTCGGCATCAGAGGTTTATGCTCGAGCGAGTATTCCTCGACCTTTCCGGCGATCTCGGCCGTCGTGGCCAGAGCCTCCGGATGATCGGGGAACAGCGCGGCCATCTCCTCCTCGCTCTTGAGGTACTCCTGCCACGTATAGCGCATACGGTTCGGATCGTCCAGATCGCGGCCCGTATTGAGGCAGATCAGCCGGTCGTGGGCCGGCGCGTCGTCGGCCATGATGAAGTGCACGTCGTTCGAGCAGATATATTTCACGCCGTACTCGGCGGCAAGCTGCAACAGCACGGCGTTCACCTTCTTCTGATTCTCGTACACCTGCTCGTCGATACGCGGAATACCGCTCTGATGAAGCTGCAGCTCGAGGTAGTAATCCTCGCCGAAAATGGAGACGAACTCCTCGACGACGCGGCGCGCCTCCTGCATGTCGCCCCTCATGATAGCCTGCGGCAGTTCGCCGCCCAGGCAGGCCGAGCAACAGATAATCCCGTCGTGATAGAGGCGCAGCAGCTCCTTGTCGACCCGGGGACGGTAGTAGAACCCCTCGGTAAAGGCATACGACACGATTTTGGAAAGATTGTGGTACCCCTCCAGATTCTTGGCCAGCAGAATCAGGTGGTCGCCCCGGTCGTCCTTGCCGCTCTTGTCGAAGCGGCTGCCTCCGGCCACGTAGACCTCGCAGCCGAGAATCGGCTTGATCCCCTCCTTTTCGGCCGCGTCGTGAAACTCCTTGACTCCGTACATATTGCCGTGGTCGGTGATCGCCAGCGCGGTCATGCCGAGCTCCTTGGCACGCTTGAGCAGCGGCTTGATAGCCGCCGCGCCGTCCAGAATCGAATATTGCGTATGTACATGAAGATGAGTGAACTGCCCCATTGTTTCCCATTATTATGCCTCGACACAAAAGTAACGAAAAATAAACGGAAATACCGGGCACGGAAAGTGCATTTTATCAACAATATTTCGTACATTGTATCGGGAAAGGGACCGAAATCCGGCATCCGGATCCGCGCGGTCCCCGACCGAACAAACCCTCAATACGCAAAGCCATGGACAACTCGAAATTATCGGTTCTGAAAACCTTTTCATCGGCGGGCGAGGCCTCGATCTATCAGAGCCTGCTCGAGAGCAACGGCATCCGGTGCGAACTGCTCAACGAAGGCATCTCGGACATTCTGCCGATTCCGGGCGACCTGTCGAAAATCCGTCTCGTGGTCAACGAGGCCGATACCGCGAAGGCCGAGGAGATCCTTGCTGCCGGATTCGATCAGGAAGAATTCGACACGGAGAGCGCCAAACGGCGCAAGAAGCCCTGAGCAAACGCCGTTGCCGCCCCGCGTCCGTCACCGTCTCCAGCAGGCGCCGGTGCCCCCCCCGGGCCCGTCACCGTCTCCAGGCCGTTGACGGTAACGGACCGCACGACAGTCGGAAGGACAAGACCCGCTTGCTTCTTTCCGGTGCGTTGTTACAGCTATCCGCTCGGAGAACCGGTATGCCAGGAGCATGCGGCAAAGGATCACGGATATTCTGCCGCCCCCGGACGGCTTGCAGGGAAAAGGCATCCGCGACCTACCGAACGAGCGGGCGATCTCTCGACCTCAAGATAAAAAGCGGGACTAACCGTATGCCGCGACAGACCGACACCGCCGAGCCTTTCCCCAGAAGAGACGACACGCACGCGACATCCCGCCAAAGAAACGACACGCTGACATCCTTGCCTTCCATGCCGCTGATTCCGACTCGAACCGGCCCGTATTTCGCCAAACAAAACAGAGACGACGCCCCGCCGGCAGTGCCGAAACCCCAACGCCTGCCCCGGCACGACCCGGAGTATCCTACGGCACACGGTTATCCCCGCTTTTCCTTAATTTATGCCCCTGCGTCCCTGTACAAGACCGACTATATCCCGCATCACGGAAAAAGAACGGTCCGCACAACAGAGACCGAACCGCGCTACATCCATCCAACCCTCTCCGTTATTTGCCGAACACCTGATAAAATACAGAACCAAACCTACGGAAAAAGCAGCGGCGTCTTATGCGGACGCCGCTGCCTATCCATATTCCGTCTCCAGAAAACCGGTCTGTCTCTACACCCGGTCCGCCCGGCTTACGGGCAAGCTACCAGCCGAGCACATAGGCGAAAATCAGCGGAGCGACGATCGTGGCGTCCGACTCGACGATGAATTTCGGCGTATCGGGCAGCAGCTTGCCCCAGGTGATTTTCTCGTTGGGTACGGCGCCCGAATAGGAACCGTACGAAGTGGTCGAGTCCGAAATCTGGCAGAAATAGGCCCAGCACGGAGTGTCCTCCCACTCCAGATCCTGATACATCATCGGCACGACGCAGATCGGGAAGTCGCCCGAAATGCCCCCTGCAATCTGGAAGAAGCCGACGCCTTTCCCGCCGCTGTTGGCGCGATACCACTCCGTCAGGAAGATCATCGTCTCGATACCGCCCTTGACCGTCGAGGCTTTCAGCTCGCCCTTGATGACATAAGAAGTGAAGATGTTACCCATCGTGCTGTCCTCCCAGCCCGGAACGATGATCGGGATGTTTTTCTCGCAGGCGGCCAACATCCAGCTGTTCTTCGGATCGATCTCGTAATACTGCTCCAGCTCGCCGCTGCGCAGCAACTTGTACATGAACTCGTAGGGCAGATAGCGCTCGCCCTTGTCGTCGGCATCCTTCCATATCTTGAAGATATGTCCCTGCAGGCGGCGGAACGCCTCTTCTTCCGGAATGCAGGTATCCGTCACGCGGTTCATATGATTTTCGAGCAGGTTCCACTCGTCCTGAGGCGTCAGGTCGCGGTAGTGCGGCACGCGCTTGTAATGCGAGTGGGCCACCAGGTTCATGATATCCTCCTCCAGGTTGGCGCCCGTGCAGGTGATAATCTGCACCTTGTCCCGGCGGATCATCTCGGCGAGCGAGATGCCCAGCTCGGCCGTGCTCATCGCACCGCCCAGCGTAATCATCATCTTGCCGCCGGCGTCGATATGGGCTTCGTATCCTTTCGCGGCGTCGATCAGGGCCGCCGCGTTGAAATGGCGGTAGTGATGCGTGATAAACTGTGAAACAGGTCCCTTTTCCATTTTGTTTGCTGATTAAGGTTTCAAGAGCCACAAAGGTAGCAATTTAAACGGACAATCGGCAAAAAATTCTCGGCCGCCGGCCGCCTCCGGCAACGGGTCGACAAGAAGCGAGGAAACGCTCCACCCCGGCCCGGAGGGCGCACCTCCCGTCCGGTCCGAGCTCCGGCGCGGACCGAAACGGCGCATAACGACCGGTCGATTTCCCCGATCATATGACTTTCGATCCTTGTTGGCCAGTGGACGCTTTTTTACTCCTACACTTTGAGCTCGGGTTGCAGACGCCCCGGGACGAGAAGACGATCTGCCCGCGCGATTCACAAAGACCTTACTGAATGAAAAAGCATCGGGAGCGACGATTCCGACCAATCATATACATATTCCGCTCTGCCGCCTCATATATCCCGCTGCCGCAACTTTCACCATCTCAATCAGACGGTCGATACGCCACCGAGCCATAGAACTCTTTTCTATGAGCGGTCCGGAACGGTCGAACCGTCCGGAACGGCCGCAAAAAAGCATTATAATTACCGGAAACTCAGGATCGCGGCGAACGGGACGAATACGGCGACGGTTACGGCAAGCGAACCGGCCCGAACAATACAGCGGACCGACGCCTCCCCCACATGCCGCCCCGGCTGCCAGCGCGCGGCCCCGCTCGCCACACAACGCCCCGTACCTACTGTTCGATATAGCCGAACCGGCGGAGCTGGCGATCGTCGTTGCGCCAGTTGTCGTTGACCTTGACGAACAGCTGAAGGAAAACCTTCTTGCCCAGAAATTGTTCCAGCTCCTCGCGGGCCTGCGTTCCGACCCGTTTCAGGCGCTCGCCCCGATGACCGATCACGATGCCTTTCTGGCTCTCTCGCGCCACGTAGATCGTGGCCGATATGCGGTCGATCGACGGCTCCTCCTTATACTCCTCGATCGCTATCTCGACCGAATAGGGAATCTCCTTCTCATAGTTCAGGAATATCTTCTCGCGGATGATCTCCGAAGCGAAGAAGCGCAGCGTCTTGTCCGTCAGCGCATCCTTCGGATAGAACGGCTCGCCCTCGGGCAAAGCGGCCAGAATCCGGTCGAACAGCCCGCCGATATTGAAATCGTTCAGGGCCGAGACCGGAACGATCTCGGCGTCGGGCAGAATCCCGCGCCACTGCCCGACCAGCTCCTCGAGCCGCTCGGGCGTCGTCAGATCGATCTTGTTGATAACCAGAATTGTCCGGATACCGCTGCGCGCGATACGGTCGAAAATTTCGCTGCGGCGGTCGGTCCCTTCGACCACGTCGGTCACGTACAGGATGACGTCGGCGTCCTTGAGCGCCCCCTGCACGAAGCGCATCATCGATTCCTGAAGCTTATAGCTGGGCTTCAGGATGCCCGGCGTATCGGAATAGACGATCTGGAAATCGTCGCCGTTGACGATGCCCAGTATCCGGTGGCGCGTGGTCTGGGCCTTCGAGGTGATGATCGACAGCCGCTCGCCGACCAGCGCGTTCATCAGCGTCGACTTGCCCACGTTCGGATTGCCTATGATGTTGACGAAACCTGATCTATGCATAGCCGTATTTTTAGCCCAAAGATAGGTTTTATTTGCGGGATGCGAAAATCGGCGTCGCCACGCTCCGCAGCGCTTCCCGCATGTCGCAGCCGGGCGGCAGAAAAGGCACAACGACAGAACGACCAACCGGATACGGCAGACCGCCGTGCGGCCGAAACGGCGTATTCCTGCCTTTCCGGCACAGTTCCTCGCATGTCGGCATCCATCGATCGGACGGAACGGCCTATCGGAAAGGCCGAACAGACCGCACCGGAAAACAACGTGCGAAAGCCCTGCCGTCGCCCGTCGGCACCATATACGCCGTCATAGCGGACGCCGTACGACCTCTACCGAAAAGGCGCCCGAATTCTCTTTCGCCGCACGACCGAAACGTACAGGAGAGGCCACGGCCGGACCGCCGCACTGAGACCTCCGCACCCCGTTCGGAACGTCCTTGCGATCTCGGGAGCGAAAAGCCCGCCCAATCACCATGCGAAAATTCACTGCGTTTATTTCCGAATCGGTCCCGATTTTCGCATCTCCCCGGTTTGAATCCCTTCCGCCGTACATCGGATTTTTCCGGCCGCACGCCGTCGGAGAATACGGACCGACGATCCTCACCGACACAGACGGGCAACCTGACGGACGGACCGTCCGAACGATACGATCCGGTACCGTGAAAAACAACAGAGCGCGTCTTTTTTCGATATATCGTCGAAAAATTACTTAAATTCGTGGAGAAAAACGTTTTTACCCGTGCAAGCCTATACTTATATCGAACGAGGAAAGTTCGAGCTGCTGGACAAACCGAAGCCGGAGTTGGAAGATCCGCGCGATGCCATTGTGCGCGTAACGCTGGGCAGTATCTGCACCAGCGACCTGCATATCAAGCACGGCAGCGTGCCTCGCGCCGTACCGGGCGTTACGGTCGGCCACGAAACGGTGGGTATCGTAGAACGAGTCGGCCCGGCCGTCACTTCGACCAAGCCCGGCGACCGGGTAACGGTCAATGTCGAAACTTTCTGCGGCGAGTGCTTTTTCTGCAAGCGCGGGTATGTGAACAACTGTGCCGATCCGGTCGGCGGCTGGGCGTTAGGCTGCCGTATCGACGGCGGCCAGGGCGAGGACATGCGCGTGCCCCCTGCCGATCAGGGATTGAACCGTATTCCCGACACGGTCGGCGACGAACAGGCGCTTTTCGTAGGCGACATTCTGGCCACGGGTTTCTGGGCCGCCCGGATCTCGGAAATCGCCGAAGAGGACACGGTGCTTATTATCGGCGCCGGGCCTACGGGCATCTGTACCCTGCTCTGCGTCATGCTCCGGCATCCGAAACGCATTATCGTCTGCGAAAAGTCGCCCGAACGAATCCGTTTCGTGCAAGAGCATTATCCCGAAGTGCTGGTCTGCGGGCCCGAGGAATGCCGGCATTTCGTATCCCGCCACAGCGATCACGGCGGAGCCGACAGAGTGCTCGAAGTGGCGGGAGCGGACGATACGTTCCGTCTGGCATGGGAGTGCGCCCGTCCCCATGCCGTCGTTACCGTAGTGGCGCTCTACGACCGGCCTCAAACACTGCCTCTGCCGGACATGTACGGCAAGAATCTCACGTTCAAGACCGGCGGCGTGGACGGCTGCGACTGCGCCGAGATTCTACGCCTGATCGAACAGGGCCGGATCGACACCACGCCGCTTATTACGCACCGTTTTCCACTGAGCCGGATCGACGAAGCTTATCGCCTTTTCGAAAACCGGCAGGACGGAGTAATCAAAGTGGCGATCGAATGCGGCAAATAACGGCCACGGCTCCGACAATCGACATTCCAATCATATAACCGGCTCCACGTACGCAATCTCCTCCGACGGAGGAGACTTCACGGCAGGAACCTAACCGGACACGAAACCAGGGGCCGCATGCCGCAGCTAACAGACATAATGACTTTTCCGGGTGCGAACATGCTCGGCATGTTGAAGTATATAATTGCCTATCGTTAATTCAAAGAACGACATATGACACAATACAATGATTTGATTGAGGAATTACAAAACAAAGCAGAAGATGAATTCGGGCAACAAAAACGCGGTGTTAAAATCCGTTACGTAGATTTTGATAATAATGGACCATATGTATTTTACAATGAAAAATAATCTTGATGATATTACTATTTACATTAGTACAAATTGCATTAATAATCAGGATTTAGCTAAATTCCAAATTGCGCATGAGATAATTCACTGTTTACACCCTAACCATACCCAAGATGTAACAAATTTGGAAGAAGGTGTTGCAGTATTATTTCAGAAGAGATGCATGCCGATGATAGATTTGGCCCCAATGACGGAAAATATGTAAACGTCTATAATTTAGCGAATAATTTACTGAAATATGACGAGCAAATTATTAAGAAAGCAAGGGAATATGAACCAAATATTTCAAAGATTCCTATACCTTTGCTATTGAATATATGTCCGCAAATAAACCATAATCTACTGAACGCACTCGTTAAGCCATTTTACCGGTGAAACCTTTGGGTCCAAATATTCCATTGAGTTTTAGATAATCCTCGAATGAACCATCAAACAGCCCATATTCAATAGCATATATAATTCTCTATTAGATCTTCGAGGTCATCAAAGTCTTTTATTAAGATTTCATTCATATTCAAAGTTTTTGCGTACTTTTGAATATATATCTCCGACGAAATCTATGTACATCAGGTTGGTACATTAAAGTATATAATTGGGAAAAATTAAAAAGCTTTATAGGAACTGAAAAGCAAGGGAAAAAATATGGCAGCAAAAGCTATTTTCAAAAGCGTGTGCGGTCTTACGATCGCAATTGCGTTTGCCGCTTGTGGCGGAAACGGCATCGAGGGCGAATGGGTCGAACCCATACCCGGTATGGAAACTCAAATGCAAGGTGTAAATTTGGAAAAAGGCGGTAAGGCTTCTTCCATTAACATGGCGACCTTGCAATATGAGAAATGGGAAAAGAAAGGCAATATGTTAATTCTTTCTGGCAAAAGTATCGGAAATCACGAAACGATTTCTTTCACAGATACTCTTACCATTGAAGAATTGACAGAAAACAAATTGACTTTGAAAAAAGGAAGTTTGACCATAAACTATCAAAAGCAGTAACTCCGATAACCATACCTCAAACGCCACCCAAATTTTATTTAGGGTGGCGTTTTGATAAATTTAGGAAAACCGCCCGTCCCTGCGTGGCTCTTTTATGTTCGACCGGTCCATCATATCGTAATCCGTCTTCCGCTCCATCGTGGTACGTCCGGCCTCTATCCAAACCCCCGGACGGAATTTCGTATTCGCACGCTGCCGGCAGTTTCGACAGCCACGATATATTCATCGCTCGTCCCGAGCCCAACCGACGTTCGTCTCGCCGGCCCTTAAAAGAACAACGGCTACGCCGCCCTAACGACCGGAATGAAGAACAGGCCAATGCGGATACGGACACCCTTATCCGTACGGTTCTCAACGCCGTCATCGGCGATACGGCCTAAGAACTGACATTCCTAAACGGAGACTCCCGGAACGAGGCCCAAACGACCGCAACTGGCGCAAGGAGCCAAGGACGTACATGCCTCGAAAACCTTTCTCGACAGGACTTCTTTGCTCTATCATGCAGGAATGCCGACTGTTTTCCGCCCCTGCCGCAGGGGGGACCGCACCTCCGATCCGGAAACGGACAAGCGGCCGCACGAAACGATCAGTCCGAAACGGCCTCCGCACAGGGACAGACCGAATCGCAAATCGGCCGGCTTCGCTTTCCCTGCCCCGGCCCGTACCCTCGCCGATGACCGTGCCGGGTCCTCATTGCGGAGCGCATCTCGGTCCATTTTTGGTATTGGGCATCGGTCAGCACGGACTTGATCTGCTCGTCCATTTCCTGCCGCTGCTCGGCGCCGGGACCGAAACGCCTGTCCGAAGGCCGAGCCGACGGTTCGCCGGCGGGACGCCGCGGTGCCTGAGGCATTTCCTTGAAATGATCGAGCAGAATCTGCTCGATCTGCCGGGCCTGCTCGTCCGAAAGCGACAGTTGTTCGGTCATGCGCTGAGTCATTCTCTCGGCCCGCTGTTCGGGAGTCACCTTCTGTCCGTCAGGACCCTGAGCCGCGAGGCTCCCCGCCGAGAACAGCAGTACGGCTGCCGCGACGGTCATTCTTACGATGCTTTTCATACCTTCAGTTTTTTATACCGTAATTGCAAAAATAGCTCCGTAACCCTCCGTACGAGCCGGGAAAACCGTGAACCGGAAAATTCCGCGCGCGAAACGCCTTCCGGACCCCGCGAACGTTTGACGCAACCTCGCCGGGAAACACGGTGCGCCCCGACCGGCAGCAACGAATCGGGCGGAAACCCGCCCGGCTAAATTCATATCGACCCGGACCGATCCGAGCCCCATCGAATACCGAAAATGCTCCCGGCTAAACGAAGCGCGCCGATGAAAGAAAACGCCCGTGCCTATTTCCAGAACCCGGCATCGACCCGACTCTCTACGCGGCGCTCGATGCTGTCGGGCAGCGCCGGGAAAAAGTCGATCCCGGTCAGTTCCTCCAAGCGGTCGACACTCAGCGAATAGTCGGTCCAGCTTCCTTCCGGCGAGGCGACGTTCGGAAGCCTGAAGGCAATCGCACGCCAACCCTTTTCAGCTCGCGCCAGAAGCGCCTTGAAATAATGCCGGGGGATCCCCGTCCCGCCCCGGATGCGCCTCAGTCCCGGCTCCAGCTCGCCGCCGGTCACCACATAGATCGAATCGTAGCGGTCGGCCCAGCGGCGAACCTGCTCCTCGAGCAGCCGCCACTGATTCCTGTTCAGCTTCGGATACTGGGGCGATACGTTCGACAAATAGAACGTAGCGTCGTTTTCGGCCCGACTGTCGTCGCGGTCCGCCGAAGGAAGCAAATGTCCCCGGTCGAAACCGCTGCCCGCATAGTCGCGGTCGACGGCTGTCGGCCAGCCGCGCGCGACGCCCTCCGGATCGCAGCGGAACGCGTTCCGCCGCTTCGCACCACGCCTGCGCACGTCTTCCCTCGTCAACAGATAAGCGACCCATGCCGCCTGGCGATAGGCCGTATCGTACAGCAGGGTATAGCGTCCCGCCTCGTTACGGATCAGAAACTCGCCGCGCGAACAAGCCGGCAGCTCCAGTCCGGCGCACGGCCTTTGCGGATCAGGCATCCGCCCCGGGACGGACGGCATCCCGTCCGCCTTCTCCGCCGGAGGCAACACGGGCACGACCGACACGGCGCCTCCCGTGCGCGAAACCATGCAGCGGGAAACGACGACGGCCGCAGCCAGCAGGAGCAGCAGCGAGAAAATCAGCTTTCGGTGGACCTTCTTAGAGAGCCTGATCGGCGGGGGCTTTCGCATAGGAATACATATCGAGACAAAGGTAGCAAATTCCGGAATCATCCCGAAAGCCGCGAAGTCCGCGCAAACCGGAAAAACGGCCACGACCGCCGGACGGGTCGAAACCGCAGGCGACGGGAGCATCAGGCCGCCCTGACAAACCCGTGTCTTCCCGGTAAAGGGACCTGACCGTGCGCACGGCAGAACCGGAAAGCCTCAGCCGCTCCGGACGCGCCTGCATTCCGAAAGCACAGTCCGAAAAAAAAGCGTATCTTTGCACGGCGCGCCGAGGAACGCACCCGCCGCTGCAGGGGAGGAACGGTATTTGCGCCGGGCCCCCGTACGAACCGCACCAAAACGCATCGAACATGGCATCGTCCAATTTCGTAGACTACGTGAAAATATTCGGCCGCTCGGGCAAGGGCGGCGCCGGCTCGCGCCATTTCCGCCGGGAGAAGTTCGTCGAGTTCGGCGGTCCCGACGGGGGCGACGGAGGCAACGGAGGCAGCATCGTTCTGCGCGGCAACAGCCAATACTGGACGCTGATACACCTCAAGTACCAGCGCCACATCTTCGCCGGCGACGGAGAAAGCGGCAGCGGCGCGCGCAGCACGGGCAAGAACGGCGCCGACGTGGTGATCGCCACTCCGGGCCGCATGATCGCCCACCTGCAAAACAGCGGCGTCGATCTTTCGCACGTCGAATACCTGATTCTCGACGAGGCCGACCGCATGCTCGACATGGGTTTCTCGGACGACATTATGAAGATCATCTCCTACATGCCCGCCGAACGGCAGACGATCATGTTCTCGGCGACGCTGCCCCCGAAGATCCGCGAACTGGCCAAGACCATTTTGCGCAATCCCGCCGAGGTCAACATCGCCATTTCGAAACCCAACGAAGCCATCGACCAGTCGGCCTACATCTGCTACGAGCGTCAGAAACTGGGCATCATCCGCGAGCTGTTCGCCGAGCCGACCGACTCGAAGACGATCATCTTCTCGTCGTCGAAACTCAAGGTCAAGGAGCTGGCCCATACGCTCAAGCGCATGAGACTCGACGTTGCGGCCATGCACTCCGACCTGGAGCAGGCGCAGCGCGAGGAGGTGATGCTCAACTTCAAGAACAACAAGGTGAAAATCCTCGTCGCCACGGACATCGTCGCGCGCGGTATCGACATCGAGGACATCGGCCTGGTGCTCAACTACGACGTGCCGCACGACCCCGAGGACTACATCCACCGCATCGGCCGTACGGCCCGCGCGGCGGC
>OGRH01000706.1_pt1 | contig 25442 bp, 15 predicted proteins | sample 1553461 | NCBI WGS metagenome assembly OGRH01 (sample SAMEA2580092, study PRJEB22360) | human gut metagenome | biome: human gut; feature: human-associated habitat; material: faeces | place: Denmark | collected 2008/2010
TGCCAATACAACAATTTTCAAACTCATGCTATTAATTATTAGTATTAGTATTTCTTTGTATGTCAGTACCGGGAATAGGAGTAGTAGAATCCTGCTACTGAAATTGGCCGGTTAACTCATTATTAGCCTGCAAATTTACGGAAAGAGTTGGGTTTGACAAGAAAATGGGGTGAAAAATGCACAAGTTGAGGGATTTTGCGCAAATATCAGTTGGCTCTATATCTGTAAAAAAGGTAATAAAACCGGTAATTTATCTACCTTTCCGTTCCCGTTTCCTCTGTACTTTTGCAGCGTCTGGATGAGGTCTGCATAACGGGCAGCATCGGATAAACAAGCATTGCTACTTAAATGTTATTATAGAATATGTATATTGAAAAAGTAAATTCCCCTGCTGACGTGAAAAAGTTATCAGTCAGCGAAATGAACGGATTGGGTGGAGAAATCCGCCAGGTGTTGTTAAACAAGTTAAGCTCCCACGGAGGACACGTAGGTCCCAACCTGGGAATGGTAGAAGCCACCATAGCCCTGCATTACGTGTTCGATTCACCAACGGACAAGATAGTCTATGACGTGTCTCACCAAAGTTATACCCATAAGATATTGACAGGCCGCCGGGCAGCGTTTATGAATGCGGACGAGTATGACGAAGTCTCCGGATATTCCGAACCGTCGGAAAGCGAGCACGACTTCTTCGTCATTGGGCATACCTCTACCTCCGTCAGTCTGGCAAGCGGACTTGCCAAGGCGCGTGACCTGAAGGGGGAGGCGGGTAATGTGATTGCCGTCATCGGCGATGGCTCGTTGAGTGGAGGTGAAGCCTTCGAAGGATTGAATGTAGGTGCCGAACTGGGCACGAACTTCATCGTCATTGTCAACGATAACCAGATGTCCATTGCCGAGAATCATGGCGGGCTATACCGCAATCTGCAACAGTTACGCGAAACGGAGGGGCAGGCTCCCTGCAACTATTTTAAGGCAATGGGATATGATTATCTCTATGTGAAGGATGGCAATGACGTGGAGCAATTGATAGAGGCTTTCCGTGAAGTGAAGGACAAGAAGCATCCGGTTGTGGTACATATCAATACCTTGAAAGGTAAGGGATACAAATTGGCAGAAGAGCAAAAAGAACGTTTCCATTACAGTGTTCCGTTCGACCTTGAAACCGGCAATCTGACCGGTGAGTCTGGAGAGGGTGAAGACTATGCCGACCTTACCGCCGGTTATTTGTTGCAGGAGATGAAGAAAGACCCGACTGTGGTGGGCATCACCGCAGGTACACCTACGGTATTTGGCTTTACACCGGAGCGCCGCAAGGAGGCAGGGCGGCAGTTCATCGATATGGGCATTGCCGAAGAGCAGGCTGTTGCCATGGCTTCTGCCATTGCTGCCGGAGGTGGAAAACCGGTATTCGGGGTCTACAGCACCTTTATCCAGCGCGCCTACGACCAGTTGTCCCAGGATCTTTGCATCAACAATAATCCTGCACTGATTCTTGTCTTCTGGGGAAGCTTATCGAGTATGAATGATGTTACCCATCTTTGTCTTTTTGATATTCCGGTCATCGGTAATATTCCGAATATGGTTTATCTGGCACCTACTTGTCGTGAGGAGTATATGGCAATGCTGGAGTGGGGCATCCGTCAAACGGAACATCCGGTTGCCATTCGCGTGCCGGCCAATGGGGTTGTCCGCAGGAATGTAGAACCGGAGAAGGATTACGGCAAGACGCTGAACCGTTATGAGGTGTCCCATCGTGGAGAGAAGGTCGCCATATTGGGACTGGGCTCTTTCTATCAGTTGGGCGAAGCCGTGGCTGCCCGGTTGAAGGAAGAGAAAGGAGTGGATGCCACGCTTGTCAATCCTCGCTACATCACGGGTGTGGACGAGGCTTTGCTCGATGACCTGAAGCGCGACCATACACTGGTCATTACTCTTGAGGACGGAGTGCTGGACGGTGGCTTTGGCGAGAAGATTGCCCGTTATTACGGTCCGTCGGATATGAAGGTACTGAACTATGGTGTGAAGAAAGAGTTTATCGACCGTTACGATGTGGAGGAGCAGTTGAAGAAGAACCGGTTGACGGTTCCGCAGATTGTGGAAGATATCTGTAGGATTTGGTAAGAATTGAAAAAGGAGATGCATCAAACTGCATCTCCTTCTTTTATTTATTTAATACCCAGTTTCTTGGCAATATCCTTAGGCAGTGCATCCTTGTGCACAATGATGTTCATTGTTTTATAGCGCACGAAAGCTTTGGAAGCATACCACAGTCCTTTGTACTTTCCGGCTTCACCCCAAGAGTTCTTTACCATATAGTATTCGTTGCCTTCCTGGTCTTTGGCTATACCGTAAATCAGCATACCGTGGTCGTCAGTAGTTTCCCAGTTGTCGTATGCCAGCTGGCGCTCTTCTTGTGTGCACCACTTCTGCGGTTGAGGCTTGCTGTTCAGTTTCTTTTCTTCGGGTTTCATTTTCAGCCAGTGTGCCATGTCCGAACCGCTCAGTTCTTGCACCTTTTCTGCATCGGGCATTACGGCTATACCGTCGCGTGTGAAGCCTTGTTCGCTTACGTCACTACCCCATGCAATGGTGTAACCCTTATTGATAGCGTTGTCAAACACTTCCATCAACTCGTCGATAGGCAAGTTGTAGGAAGAAGCCCAACGCCAGTTGTCTTGTATTTCCAGGACGAACGGCTGGTAGAAGGGATGGTGGGTATAGGAAGTCAGTGAGATATAGTCATCTGCATTCAGTCCGGTAGATTCATAGAAAGACTTCGGAGTATATTCCTTGCCTTTGTAGGTGAACTTCTCGGGACGTTCGCCCAGATAGATGTCGTGGATGGCAGTGATGGCCTTCTTCCAAAGCGGGTTATTTTCCTTGTCTGCTTGCAGGCTACGGTGTCTTCCCTTGGCAATGGCTGCCACTACGGCATCAGATACGGCTGTCAATTCGGTGTGGTTGCTCAGCGTGTCGCCATACATAACGCCCGGACGCATTTCCTCTTCGGGCACCAGACCGAAAGTTTTCATACCATAAATTACATCGTAGAACGAACCGCCTTGTGAGAACGAAACGTCACCATGTGTACGCACTGCCTTGTCGGCACGGTCCAGATAGGTGTTGTGTACGATAAACATTTCAGAAAAGTCGTATTCGCCTTTGCCCATGCGGAGCAGTTCGGATTCGATGAATGCCAGTCCGGAATAGCACCAGCATGTACCGGCACGGTTTTGGTTCTTAACAGAAGTGATAGGATTTTCTTTTACGGTTGTAAAAATGAAACCTTCCTCTTTCGGAGTGTCTTGTGCTATTGTGTTTAAACTTAATAAACCCAATGCAGCCATCAGTATTGATTTCTTCATCATAATTAAAATGTTATAGATTTATAGTTGCAACTGCAAATATAGATAGAATATCGTAAACAAAAGCTATCTTTGGAGCGTTAATTCTGACACTTATGGAGAAAATAATACGTATCGACGACCATAGCGGTCTTGTTTTGGAGGGCGGCGGTATGCGCGGCGTCTTCACTTGCGGTGTGCTCGACAGCTTTATGGATCGTGGCATTCGCTTTCCCTATACCATCGGCGTCAGTGCCGGAGCCTGCAACGGACTTTCTTATATGTCCGGTCAGCGCGGGCGTGCCAAGTACAGCAATATCGACTTGCTGGAAAAATACAATTACATCGGATTGAAGTATCTGTTGAAGAAGCGGAATATCATGGATTTCGACTTGTTGTTCCAGGAGTTTCCGGAACACATACTTCCCTACGACTACGAGGCATACTTTCATTGTCCCGAACGCTATGTGATGGTAACTACCAACTGCGAGACGGGCGAAGCGAACTATTTTGAGGAGAAGCGGAGTAAAGAGCGCGTCATTGATATTGTGCGTGCTTCGAGCAGTCTGCCGTTTGTCTGTCCCATTACCTACGTGGACAACATCCCGATGCTGGATGGAGGTATTGTGGACAGTATCCCTTTGATGCGTGCCCGTCAGGATGGATTTACCAATAATGTGGTGGTGTTGACGCGCAATCATGGGTACCGTAAGGAAATTCAGGGAACGAAGGTTCCACCTTTTATATATAAGAAATATCCGCTATTGCGTGAAGCCATCAACCGCCGCAGCATTGTCTATAATCAACAGTTGGAGCAGGTGGAACGGATGGAAGCCGCCGGGGAAATCGTTGTGATCCGTCCACAAAAGCCGGTAGTGGTAGACCGCATCGAGCGTGACATCAAGAAGCTGACGGAGCTTTATGAAGAAGGATACCGGTGTGCGGAACAGTTTGCTTTTCGTTTTTGATTCTGAGAGAGTATACTATGAGAGCTGGTGCAATTAGCATCTGCTCCCATATTGTTTTCATTCTTTTCTATTAATTTGCTGCTAAAGCTAAAGTTTATTTAGCAAAAAACACGCGTAGAATACCTTTAGAAAGGGGATGTATCAAAAATACCACCTTTCGTAACATTTGTTATAGGTGCAAATCCTGGTTTCGCTTAATTTTGCTGACACAAAACTCAATTGCAGAATTGGTTTATTATTAACTTTAAATTAATAGATATGTTGAAAAGCATTAGTCTCAGGCTTTGCACACTAATTGTGCTTCTTTTTGTGGGCATTCTTTCCTTTGCCCAGCAAGTTCAGGTAAAAGGTACTGTCGTTGAAAAATCGAGTGGTGAATCCATTATCGGTGCTTCTGTCATGGAAGTAGGTTCCAACAGCAATGGAACAATTACGGATATTGATGGAAATTTCACGCTGTCTGTAACTTCCGGTGCCACATTGTCCGTATCCTATATAGGATATAAAACCGTTACAGTAAAGGCACAGCCCACTTTACGCATTGAGTTGACGGAAGATTCCCAGTTGATTGATGAAGTAGTGGTGACCGGCTATATGTCCGAGAAGAAGGCCAGTTTGACCGGTTCGGTGGCTGTGGTCAAGATGAAGGATGTAGCAGATATTCCTACGGGAAATGTGTTGTCGAGCTTGCAGGGACGTGTTGCCGGTATGAACATTACGACTGACGGCACACCGGGCGGTGGAAATACTTCTACATTGGTCCGTGGTAAGTCATCTTTCCGAAATGATGCCAATTCCCCGCTTTATGTCATTGACGGTGTGATGACCCGTGAGAACATCTCGTCTATCCTTTCTTCCAATGATGTAGAATCCATTCAGGTATTGAAGGATGCCGCTTCCGCTTCTATTTATGGTGCACAGGCTGCCAATGGTGTGATTATCATTACTACCAAACGTGCCAAGAAAGGGGAGACCCGTGTGGATTTTGATATGTCGTTGACTTTGCAGACCTATCAATGTGGCTTTGATATGTTGAATGCAGATGAGTGGGGCCAGGTTTATTGGTCGGCTTATAAGTATGCCAATAATGGAGCTACGCCAAGCAGCGAAATATATGGTAATGGTGCAACTCCCCAACTTCAAGACTATATCGGCCTGAATGGAGCTAAAGTACATGCCGTTGATACGGATTGGCGCGATGTGGTTTATCGCACTGCCTTGATGCAGAATTACAGTGCGACACTTTCAAAGGGCTCTGACAATGGTGCCTTCTCGTTAGCGTTGAACTATCTCGACCATGACGGTCTGGTAGAGAATACGAATTTCCAGCGTATCAATACCCGCATCAGTTCTAACTATCATTATCTTGACAATCGCTTGCGCATCGGCGAGAACGTTGCTATCAATCGTTGGACACAGACCCTCAGTCCGGCCGGTGTAGATGAGAATGCCATCAAACAGCATCCTGCCAAGACGGTTTATGATGAGAATGGCAATTATAACGATGCCATCAATGATGTTTTGGGTGATGCCCCCAATATGGCACGTTTGTTGGAGAATGAAAAACAGAACAAACATGATTACTGGCGTATCTTTGGTAATGCATTCCTTGAAATTGAACCGATTAAGAACCTGGTGCTGAAAACCAATTTCGGTATGAATTATTATGATGAAACCAACAAAACTTTTGAGCCGGCATGGGCACGCGATGAGGTCAATAAGCTGACTCAATCATCCAACAAAAGACTGGATTGGGTATGGACCAATACCGTGACTTATAGCAAAGCTTTTGGAAAGAACAATCTGACTGCACTTCTTGGTACAGAAGCCAAGAAGAACCATTCGGAATCCATGTTCGGTTATGGTACGGGACTGGCTGTAGAAGATGAAGATTATATTTATCTCGACGGTGTGACTGCCGGTAAGAATGTAGGTGCCGGTGCTTCCAATTATGGCATGGTGTCTTACTTTGGTAAAGTGAATTATGATTATGAAGGACGGTATCTGGCTTCTGTTACGGTACGCCGTGATGCTTCTTCCCGCTTGGCAAAGGGTAATAATGTGGATTACTTCCCTTCAGTGTCGGCAGGCTGGCGCATTTCAAGTGAGAAGTTTATGGAAGCGACCAAGAATTGGTTGGCAGATTTGAAACTACGTGCTTCATGGGGTATCAATGGTAACGATATTATTGATAATGAGGCCCCCTATACTAAATACTTGATTAGTCTGAAGGATGCAAGCTACAACATGAACGGTGATGGAACGACTTTGGCTCCCGGTGGTTACAAAGTGAGGTCTACCAATCCCGATTTGAAGTGGGAGAGTACAAGACAACTCAATATTGGTGTGGACGCCGCTTTCCTGAATGGACGTCTGAGTGCTTCTCTCGATTATTTTGATAAGAAGACAAGTGATATGCTTGTAGAGAAACCGTATATTGCTGTCATTGGCGAGGGTGGTTACTGCTGGTATAATGGTGGTACGATGAACAATAAAGGTTTCGAGATGGCATTGACCTGGAATGATAAGGTGAAGGATTTCCAGTATAATGTAGCATTTAACCTTTCATATTACAAGAATGAAGTGACAGAGCTGTCGGAAGAAATTTACTATACTTATGGTGGCGGTAATGGTGTTGACAAGACCTTGGTTGGTCAACCGTTCGGTTCATGGATGGGCTTCAAGACAGATGGAGTGTTCCGTACCCAGCAGGAGGTGGATGAGTATAAATCCAAATATAATGTACAGTTTGGCGCTCCCGGAGTAGGACGTATTAAATACGTGGATGCTGATGGTAACGGTACGATTGATACGAACGACCGTGTATGGTTGGGGTCTGACAATCCGAAAGTGATTGCAGGTCTGAATCTTGGGGCATCTTGGAAAGGCTTTGACCTCAGCATGTTCTTCAACGGTATGATTCGTGATGCCTATAACAACTCCAAATATTATACGGATTTGTTCCAATGCTGGACCGGTAATCATTCTACCCGCCTGCTCGATGCCATGCATGCCTACGAGAACTTTGAAAAGACGGGTGTTTACAATAGCAGTGTACCTGCTTTAACCACCCTTAACAGCAACAATGAGCACGAAGTTTCTGAGTTCTATATTGAAAATGGTTCGTATATCAAGCTGAAAAGCCTGACATTGGGTTATACGCTTCCTAAAGCAGCTCTCGACAAGATGAAGATGCGTCATGCGCGCATTTATTTCCAGGCTCAGAATTTGTTTACGATTACCGGTTATACGGGTGCCGACCCTGAAGGTCTGGGCTATCCTTATCCGTTGCCCCGTACGTTCTCTTTGGGATTATCATTTGGTTTCTAAACTTTAAAACTATACTATTATGAAATTGAAACATTTATATATGCTTGGCGCAGTAGCGCTGATGACTGCAAGCTGTAATGAAGACCGTTTCCTGGATTTGAAGCCCCAGGGTAGCTTGAACGAAGATATTATGACTTCTACAGAAGGTGCCGACCTTTTAGTGAATGCCGCGTATGCAGCTTTGGGTGGTCCCGAGGGACAGAGTTGGAGTGTATGGTGTCATCCTACTTCCAATTGGACTTATGGTGAGGTGCGTTCGGATAATGCCTATAAAGGCGGTGCTGGTGTCGGTGACCTTAATGAAGTGCACCGTATGGAGACATTTGATATGGATGCAACCAATGGATTCTTGGACAGCAAGTGGTATCATCTATATTGCAGTGTACAGCGTTGTAACTCTGCATTGCGCGTACTGAATGCTGCAACAGATGAGCAGGTAAACGGACGTGTATCCCGCATTGCGGAGATGAAAGTGCTTCGTGCCCATTATTATTTTGAATTAAGCCGCCTTTTCAACAAGATACCTTATTTTGATGAGAACGTTGAGATTTCCCAATATCCGGATATTCCGAACAATGAGTTTACCCGTGACGAGATTCTGAGTATGCTGGCCAAGGAGATGCTTGATGCCGCCGAACAGCTTCCTGCATCACAGCCGGAGGTAGGGCGTATTCATAAATACATAGCACTGGCCTATGCGGCTAAAATCAAGCTGTACCAGGCGTATCAGCAAGATGAGATTACGCATGCCGTAACTTCCATCAATAAAGAGCTGCTGAGGGAAGTCGTTTCGCTTTGCGACCAAGTGACTGCCAGCAACCGTTACGGTTTGCTTGACGATTTCCAGGGATTGGATTTAGTAACTAATGAAAACGGTAAAGAATCTGTTTTTGCCATTCAATATTCCATGAATGACGGTACCGAAAGTGCCGGCCGCATCAACTGGAGCAATCTGTTGAATTCTCCGGGTGGAGGCAGCCCTTACGGAGGTGACGGTTTCTTCCTGCCCAGTCAAGATCTGATAAATGCTTACCAGACAGATGCAAACGGTCTGCCCGATTTTAATTATCAGTCAAAGTCTGATTATAGTTGGGCGGTATTGAACAATGGGGTTTATACTTTACAAAACACGACTCCCAATGTAGACCCGCGTCTCGATTTTGTTGTGGGCCGTCCTACTATAACTTGGAAAACTTATCCGGACAAGCCGTGTGAGGGATGGGTGCGTGATAAGGATACTTATGGCTATAATTGCGCGAAGCGCTTCTGGGTTTCTCCGGAAAGTAGTGATATGTTTAATGGCTGGCCTTGGGGGGCTTCACAGTTGAACTGGCAGATTATACGTTACGCGGATATTCTTCTTTGGAAAGCTGAGGCTCTTATTGAACTCAATGAAGGCAATGGACTCGAAACTGCCCGTGATTTGATTAATCAGATACGCAATCGTGCCCGGAACAGCGCCTATGTAAAGGATTTCAACGACCATTCCAAATATGCGGCCAACTACCTTGTCAATCCTTATCCTGCTGATGTCTGGAATCAGGATTATGCCCGTCAGGCCCTCCGTTGGGAAACACGTCTGGAGAAGGCTTTGGAAGGTGAACGTTTCTTCGACCTAGTCCGTTGGGGCATAGTGGAAACAACCATGAACAAGTACATTACCGCGGAGTCGGACAATCGCATTTATTATGCCAATGCGCACTTTACGGGTGGAAAGGATGAGTATTATCCGGTTCCGAACAATCAATACGGATTTTCTGGAGGCAAGTATGTACAGAATCCCGGTTATGCTCCGTTCAACTAATTATATTTTGAAATAAAAACGTAAGGGAGGGGAAACGTTTGTTTCCCTCTTTTCCTTTAAACAATCTTTTATTATGAAAAACTTTGCCTATTCTATATTAGGCTGTCTATTGCTTTCTTTGAATGCAGCTTTTGCTCAAAAAACATGGTCGTTTGACGGGCAGGACCCCTTACTTTCCTGTGACGGTAAGTCATTGTTGAATTTGTACACTATAAAGGAAATACCAGAATTTGTTACCGGAGTCGAAGGTAAAGCCCTTCGTACAGACGGGTATTCCACTTGGATGGATACAACCACGGAAGGAGATGTTTCGTCGTTGTCCGGATGGTTTGCTCTGGAATCTTATCCGACGGATACTGCTGCCTTTATGGGAATCAGAGACATGGCAGGAACATCTGTAGCGGTATGTGTAGACCGTTATGGTGAGCTGCTGTTGGGAATGGGGCAGAATGGCTCATACTCTTACTGTTCATTAAAGACAAAAGTCGACCGTTTCAAGTGGCTGCATGTGGTCCTTGATTTGAGTAATGAATCGGTTTGCTTGAATGGACAGAGGATGAGTGCAGAGGTATGGCCCCGGAACTTGCAGGATGGTGAAATGATGTTTCGGGTAGGTAAGGATTTCAGGGAAAAGAAGGTTTGGATGTACGATGTTACGGCTATAAACGGGTTGATTGACGGGATAAGCCTCACTCCCTTTTCCGATGATTCGTCTGCATGGAGAGACGAGATTGCCTTAGGATTGAAGAAGACTCCGGTTTTGGCTATTCCGGAAACCCGTTTTGCGAAGGACTTCAACCGTCCTCGCTATCATCTGTTGCCGGCTGCCAACTGGACGAATGAGACGCATGGTTTACTTCTTTATAAAGGTAAATATCATATATTCAATCAGAAGAATGCTTCTGCAATCTTCCTGGGACAGATAAATTGGGGACATTTCAGCAGTCCCGATATGCTTCATTGGACGGAGGAAAAGCCGGCTTTGACTCCTGATGCTGCTTATGACAAGAATGGAATATGGTCCGGGCATGCTGTTATCAATGATGACGGTATCCCCCAGCTGATATACACAGCCGGTGGAGACAAGATGGGAGTGGGTATTGCTTTTCCAAAAGATACTGCGTTGATAGAATGGGAGAAATATGCGGGTAATCCGGTTATTGCCGAGAAGCCTGCCGGATATACCCGTACGGACATGCGTGACCAGTATGTTTGGAAAGAGGGTGATGTCTGGTATATGATTATCGGTTTCGGCATTGAGCAGACCGATACACCCCACGGGGCTTTGCTGCTTTATAAATCGGCGGACTTGAAGAGATGGGATTTTGTACATTTGCTGTTTGAGGGCAATCCGGAAGTGGATGACTCCGGTATTTTCTGGGAAATGCCGGTCTTTAAGAAGATGGGCGGCAAATATGTTCTTTTGGTGAATAGGGTTCCTCATAAAGGCATACCTGCGCGTTGCCAGTATTGGATAGGAGATTTCAAGAATGAAAAGTTTATACCGGACAACCCAGTCCCTCAAAATCTGGAGGTCATCAATCGCTTGCTGTCCCCCTCTGTTGTTGAGACTCCGGAAGGGGATGTTGCTGCCATTGCCATTATACCCGATGAAATAGGAGGGGAGGCCACTTATGAACAAGGATGGGCACATCTCTACAGTATGCCCAGAAGATGGCAGCTGAAAGATGGGAAACTATGCCAAACACCCCATCCCGTGATGAAACAATTGCGTGAACAACCGACGGTTTATTCCAGACAGGCATTGACTGCTGCGAAACCGTGCATTGTGAGCAGAAGGGAACATCAGCTTGAAGTCAAGGCGACTTTTTATCCCGGTGACGCAAAACGGTTTGGATTTACATTGTGTAAGAATCCGGATAATAGCGAATATAGCCTGATTTATTATGATGTGGAGAAGGAGGAACTTATTGTGGACCAGACGCATTCTTCCTTGCGTGCACACATTCCTTTGAAGATTCGTAAGGATCATTATCGGTTGGATACTGCTAAACCGGTGGAGATTCGTTTGTTTATTGACGGTTCTGTAGTGGAAGGATTTATTAATAACGAAGATGCGTTCACTACAAGAATCTTCCCTTTGAAAGAAAATAGTACGCTATTGGAGCTATTCTCTGATGGAAAAACAACGGAAGTTGCTGCCGAAGTTTGGAAACTGAAAGATGTAAAGGTAAAGATGAACTTTTAATGAAAATACAGAAAATGAAGATACCAGCTATATTGGGTGCACTTTTATTGGCAGGAACATTGTCTGCCGGTGCAAAAAAAAAAGAACCGGTGCACAAATGAATTCAGACAGTTTATACAAAGAGCCGTATCGTCCTCAGTATCATTTCAGTCCGGAGAAGGGATGGATTGGTGATCCCTCGGGATTCATGTACTATCAGGGTAAATATCATATGTACTGGTGGGGCAAAGTCGAATCTACAGATTTGGTACATTACCAACAGATAACCCCTTATGCCATGACCGGAACGGATGACAATATCAGTTACTTCACCGGTTCTGCGGTCATAGACAAGAACAACACGGCCGGCTTCGGCAAGGGGGCTTATGTGGCGGCTTACACCGTTTTTGAGAAGGACTCCAAGAAACAGGCGCAGGGCATCTCTTTCAGTCATGACGGAAAGACATTTCATTATTATGAAGGTAACCCGGTTCTGGACCTTTGGAGTACGGAATTCAGGGACCCTACCGTCTTCTGGCACGAGCCGACCCAAAAATGGGTGATGGTTGTAGCCAAGGCCCTGGAGAAGAAAATAAAGTTTTATACCTCTCCTGATTTGAAGAGCTGGACTTGGACCAGTGATTTTGGCCCTGCCGGTGACAGTGAAAAGTCTTGGGAGTGCCCGGATTTATTCCAGTTGCCGGTTGACGGGGATTCTGACAAGAAAAGGTGGGTGATGGTCGTATCTGTAAACTGGGCGCAAGAACAATATTTTATAGGAGACTTCGACGGCACTTCTTTTAAGCTGATGGAGAACCATCCTGCAGAGCCTCTATATGTGGACAAAGGGCTGGACTTTTATGCATCCCGCACATTTCAGGATTTTGACGGAACGTTGGATTCCAAAATTTCGATGGGCTGGGTTGCAACCTGGGACTATGCACCGGTAGCTCCATCGAAGTATGGGAAGGGCTTCTGGTCCATTCCCCGTAATCTGGAACTGAAGACATACAAGGAAGGCGTGAGGCTGGTGCAGAAACCGGTGGAACAGTTGCAAACACTTCGCCATAAGCCTGCATCGGTGAAACGTGCTTTATCGGTGGGAACACAGAGGTTACCCGGCTTTGTTCCCGATGAGAATGTCTACGAACTCGATGCTTCGTTTTCTACTGACGTATCCAACACCTTTGGCTTGAATTTGTGTGTGGGTGAAGGGCGCAAAGTGGTGGTCAGCTATGATACGGATTCACATAATCTGGTGATTGACCGCACCCATTGCTCCGATGTGCAGATTCCTAAATTCAGCCGTATGGCATATGCCAGGGTGGAACCGGTAGATAATAAGATACGTTTGCATATATTTGTAGACAAATCGAGTATTGAAATCTTTGCCAATGACGGGAAGGATGTATTCACATTATTAACCTATCCGGGCGAGGCTCAAACCGGTATCGAACTTTTTGCGCAGAAGAAGGGGACGAAGATGGAGTTGGATGCCTGGATGCTTAAATCAATATGGAGATGAGGAATTTATTGTTTGCATTGCTGCTTTTGCCTTTGATGGCCTCTTGTGTGAAGGATACGGCACAAGTGACTTTGGACTCTTTGCTGGATGAAATGATATCTGTAGAAGAATCCGCACGTTATCCGCTGGTGCCATATCGTTGCCTGCAAGTCAGCAGTTATGACCGCTCCTCCGTGTCTCCCGATTCGCCGGGATGGTTTGCCAACAATGATGGCTATGGCATTGTCTGTACGGATACGGTTGATGGGAGAGTGGAACGTGTGATGTTCGATGAAAAGGGCCCTGGAGCTATTACCCGTATCTGGATAACCACAGTTGACAAGCGTGGGACTTGGAGATTTTATTTTGATGGCGAAAGTACTCCCGGATGGATAGTTCCTGCCTATGATTTGATGCGTTTCGGAATACCCAGGTTGGGTAGGGGACTGCTTCAACCCCACACCAGCTATACTCCGGACGGGAAAGGCGGCAATACTCTTTTCCTGCCCATCCCTTTTGCCCGGAGTTGTAAAATTACATTTGAAGACGAACCGGGCATTGCGCCTACTCCCAAATACTATCACATCAATTATCGCAAGTATCCCGAAGGAACTTCTGTGGAAACCTTCTCTGCGGCATCCGTAGCCCGCGTCGGTAAAAAGATTTCAGAGGTAGATGATGCCTTGCTGCATCCTGCATCCCGTTCCGGTTTGCAGGTGGACAAGAAGCGGCAGGTGCTCCAGCCGGGCGATTCTTTGTGGATTGCCCTGCCGCAAGGGGAAAATGCGGTTTATGAAATCAGTTTCCAGCTCGCGAATGCAGATTCTACGGCTTATGCCCAACTGATGCGCAATCTTATATTTAAGGCTGATTTTGACGGCCGGTCTACGGTTTGGGTTCCTCTTTCGGATTATTCGGGAGGGGGTATGGGTGCTCCGGCTGTTGATAGCTGGTTCTTGTCTGCAGACGGACAAGGCAAGGTGGTGAGCCGCTGGCTGATGCCCTACAAGACAGAAGGCAGACTATTGTTACAAAATATCTCCGCACACACTGCAGACGTGAGTATGGAAGTGGGAACGGCACCTTTGCCATGGGGAGGGCGTTCCCTCTATTTCCATGCTTCCTGGCGCCAGCAGACCGGACTTCCGGTTTATGAGCGTCCGGATGATGATGCAAATTGCCGGGAGTGGAACTTTGCCACATTGACCGGACGAGGCATATACAAAGGGGATGTCCTGACTCTGTATAACCATTCGCGTGCCTGGTACGGAGAAGGGGATGAAAAGATATGGGTAGATGATGATGTTTTTCCATCGCATTTCGGTACCGGAACAGAAGATTACTACAATAGTTCGTGGGCTCCGGTCGTAATATTCCAAACGCCTTTTGGTGGCGCACCCCGTGCCGACCAGGCGAGTTCTCACGGTTATAATACATTCTTCCGTACAAGGAATTTGGACGGTATACCGTTTTCTTCATTATTGCGTTTCGACATTGAATTGTTGAGTTGGGTAAGGGGAACTGTAGATTATGCAACTACCGTTTACTGGTATGGAGATATGGGAGCGAAAGCTGTTGATACTTCAGGACTTGAGGAAGCAGCCCAAGACTTGCTACCCGTTCCCGGCGATTTATCTAAATATCGAAGAGAAAATAGCATAGAATTTGAGGAAACAACTCCAATAGCCTCTTCTCCATCCATTCATTTTGACAAGCAGAGTATGCTTGGTTTCGTTGACGGGCAATGGAGTGGAGGAACCCAACTCTTGTGTATTGGTGGAAAACCGGGTGATTCTGTAGAGTTTGAGTTCAATCAATTGGAAGACTGTCCTTATCAACTGGTGGTGTATGCCACGAAAGCTCCTGATTATGGCATAGTTTCTTTTTCCGTAAATGGACAAGATACACATATAAAGTGGGATGGATATGATACAAAAGTTACTCTTTCTGACCCTATTTCTTTAGGATGCTATAGTCCGGTGCGTGGAGCATTGACTTTGAAAATATCTTTGTCAGGAGCTAACCCAAAAGCTGTTGAGGAGAAGAATTTGTTTGGATTAGATGCTATACAACTTATGAAAAAACAATGATATTATGAAAGAGAGGATACTGATACTTTTACTACTGGCTACTGTTTGTAGTATGCAGGCACAAAATATTCACATGGCACTACGTCCGGATGATTTACTGATAGATAATTTTGAAGGAGATACTTTTGGAAACTGGATATTGGAAGGAAATGCTTTTGGCAATTCACCAGTTTCTATGGAACGTTTGTCAATATGGGGGGATAATAGGTTTGAAGGAAATCGGATGGCTTCTAGCTTTGTCAATGGAGATGCCGGTACCGGTGTATTGAAGTCACCTCTTTTCAGGATAGAACGCAGATATGTTAATTTTCTGATAGGTGGGGGTGTTGATTATCAGCGGGAGTATGTAGCCCTTTGGATTGATGGAAAGGAGGTGAAAAGAAGTACGGGGTATAATAGACGTGTCATGGAATATGAGTCTTGGGATGTTGCTGAATATATGGGAAAAAATGCCCGGATTGTTTTAGTGGACCAATCAAAAGAGGGCTGGGGATTTATCAATGCCGACTGTTTCTACCAGTCTGATACCAAATTGGAAAAAGAAATTTTTGCGAAAAGAATGTTGGTAACTCACCGTTATTTGAATATTCCGGTAAAGATGGGAGCGGTTATAGAACAGATGGATATATGGATTGGTGATAAAATGGTACGTAATATGGAAGTGGAGCTTGGCGGCGATGAACCTGATTATTGGGTTACATTGGAGGTCAAGGATTGGATTGGGCAAGAATTACGGATAGAGGCGAGTAAGAGTCCTAATGTAGAGCAAGCTTTGAATCAATGCTTTTGTTCTGAAACTCCTAAGGAAGAGAACTTGTTTTATAAAGAACCGTTACGTCCTAAAGTACATTTTACTTCTCGCCGGGGATGGCTGAATGATCCGAATGGTCTGGTTTGGCATGAAGGGGAGTGGCATCTGTTTTATCAGCATAATCCCTATGGCTGTATTTGGGGTAATATGACATGGGGGCATGCTGTGAGCCGGGATTTGGCACATTGGACTGAGTTGGGGGATGTATTACATCCGGACTCGTTGGGACCTATTTTTTCCGGTTCGGTAGTTGTTGATAAAAAGAATACGCTGGGGTGTCAACAAAATGGAGATACAGTATTGGTTGCTGTTTATACTTCGGCAGGTGGATTCGGGTATCACACCCGGCATTTGCAACATTCACAAAGTATAGGATATAGTTTGGATAAGGGGCGTAATTGGGTTACTTTTTCCGGTAATCCGGTACTTCCCACGTTGGTCAGGTACAATCGTGATCCTAAGGTGACGTGGCATACGCCGACTGGCAGATGGATTATGGTATTGTACTTGGATAAGCAGGAGTATGCTATCTTTTCATCTCCCAATTTGATGGATTGGACTGAAACGGACCGTTTTAAATTAGAGGGGGCGGATGAGTGTCCCGACTTTTTTGAAATGTCCGTAACCAATGAACCTACTGTCCGGAAATGGGTCTTTACCGGGGCGAACAGTACCTATTTGGTTGGGAGTTTTGATGGATATCGTTTTCGGACTGAGACGAAACCTGTAAAAATGGATAGTGGTACAAACTATTATGCGGTTCAAACATATAGTAATGCACCAGATGACCGAAGAATACAAATAGCATGGATGAACGGAAGTAATTTCCCGGATATGCCTTTCAATCAACAAATGTCCTTTCCGCGTGAATTAACATTACATCGGGTTGATAAAGGATATGTCTTAAAAAGTATGCCGGTAAATGAACTCGCTTTATTATATGGGAGAAAGTACATCTGGAAGAGTCTGGTAGTTGAAGAAAAGAATTGTTTCACGACAAAGTTGAATACTCCTGCCTTCTATCTGAAAACGGGTTTTGCTGTAGATAGTGTTGATGCGCAGATATTGGCTTTTGATATTAATGGTTTGAATTTGATTTACGATTCTGTCAAACAGATACTCACTGTTGAGAAAGAGAATGGGGAAACCTTGAAGCAGATGGTGCTAAAGCCCAATGAAGGAAGAATTGAATTGGATATATTGTCGGATATTGCTTCTGTAGAAATCTTCGTCAATCAAGGAGCACTGTCTGCTGCTTTCTATCATCTGATTGAAAAAAACACTCCTTCTGTCACCATATCAGTTGAAGGCGGACAAACAAAGTTGAAACAGTTGACAATTCATGAATTGAATTCTATGTATGTTCCCCAGTGACATACAGATACCTTTTTAAGGATGGAATGTAACATTTGTAGTATGCTTTGAAACAAAAAAGATAGTCTCCTGCTGCTTGGTGGCGTATCTTTGCATGCTAGAAAAACATAATTAATTTAATACCAACAGAAACATGATTCATTTAAAAGACTTTTGGCGGACAATCAGAAGGACGCTTACCGTATTTATATTAGGAACTACCGTGGCTGTCTTCACATGCCAGGCCATAAATCCTCCTTTCGTGATTAAACATCTGGGTGACGGACAGAGTATCGTCCAAATTGACGAGCAGAAGAAGTTTTTGCTGCTGCCGGTGGAAGAGGCTTCTCCGGAGGCAAAATTGTATATGATAGCGGACAATGATGTTGTACGCAGTATGAACGTGCGATTGGCAGTCAATAAGGTTGACTATTTTGTTCCGGTCGATTTGACCGGCTTCGATAATAAACATCTCTCTTTCAACTTCCAGCTTATTCCGGATTCGGCCTTATGCTGGGAAGAAATGAAACTGTCGGATGAATTCGATGTTTCGAACCGGGAGAAGTACCGTCCGGTGTATCATTTCAGCCCGGCTTACGGTTGGATGAATGATCCTAACGGAATGTTCTACAAAGACGGGGTCTACCATTTGTTCTACCAGCATAATCCCTACGGCTCCATGTGGGGGAACATGCATTGGGGACATGCCACCAGTACGGACCTCGTCACTTGGGAACATCACGGAGATGCTATTTCGCCCGATGCGCTGGGAACAATTTTCAGTGGCTCTTGTGTTGTCGACAAGGATAATACGGCCGGGTTCGGTGCCGGTGCCGTCATTGCTTTCTATACATCGGCAAGCGACCGCCAAGTGCAGAGCATGGCCTATAGCCTTGACAACGGAAAGACCTTCAAGAAGTATGCGCGAAATCCCATCCTGACTTCCACGCAGCGCGACTTCCGTGACCCTAAAGTCATCTGGCACGAAGATACCAAGAAATGGATCATGGTTCTTGCCGTAGGGCAGGAAATGGAGATATACTCTTCTGCCGACCTGAAGAGCTGGACGCTGGAGAGCAAATTCGGTGAAGGACAAGGTGCTCACGGCGGAGTCTGGGAGTGTCCCGACCTGCTTGAACTGCCGGTTGAAGGTACGGAACTGAAGAAGTGGGTACTCGTCTGTAACCTCAATCCGGGTGGACCGTTCGGTGGCTCTGCCACACAATATTTCGTGGGGACATTTGACGGAAAGAGATTCGTGAACGAGTCTCCCGCAGTGACGAAATGGATGGACTGGGGAAAAGACCATTATGCAACTGTCACTTGGAGCAATGCTCCTGCAGGACGTGCCATTGCATTGGCATGGATGAGCAACTGGCAATATGCCAACGATGTGCCCACCCGCCAATACCGTAGTGCCAACTCCGTGCCGCGCGACCTTTCGCTCTATACCTCGGAGGGTGAAACCTATGTAAAGGTAACCCCGTCTCCCGAATTGCTGAAACTGAGGGATAAAGGCAGCAAGAAGCGTGCTTTCAAGGTAGACCGCACGTATAATCTGGACAAACTGCTGAATGACAATTCCGGAACGTATGAAATCGAAATGACCATCAAGAACAAGGATGCGGATGTGATAGGATTCCAGCTCTTTAACTCGAAAGGCGAGGAGGTGGAGATGTACTATAACCTGGCGGAAAAGACGTTCACCATGGACCGTACCGAGAGTGGTGAGGTGTCGTTCAGCAAGGACTTCCCTGCAGTGACCGTGGCTCCTGTCGAGGGTGGCAATGAAATGAAACTCCGCTTGTTCGTAGACAAGTCGAGCATTGAAGCGTTTGGCAACGACGGACGTTTTGCCATGACAAATCTTGTATTCCCGTCGGAACCTTACAACCGCATCAGTTTCTATGCTAAAGGTGGAAGCTGCAATGTCACCTCGTTTACTGTGTACAAACTCGGATTAAAATAACAGATAATAATCTTCAGCATGGAAAATACTAAGAATTCTTCCTTGGCAAAGCTCTTTCCGGTCATGCTTTGCTTCTTCGCCATGGGCTTTGTGGATTTGGTGGGCATCGCCTCCAACTACGTGAAGGCCGACTTGAACCTGACCGACTCGCAAGCCAACATATTCCCGTCTCTGGTGTTCTTCTGGTTCCTCATCTTCTCCGTACCTACGGGTATGCTGATGAACCGCATCGGACGCAAGAAGACGGTGCTTCTCAGCCTTGTCATCACGTTTGCCTCTTTGCTTCTCCCGGTTTTCGGAGACGGCTACGTGCTGATGCTGCTCTCGTTCTCATTGCTGGGCATCGGCAATGCGCTGATGCAAACGTCGCTCAACCCGCTGCTTTCCAATATCGTAAGCGGCGAGCGGCTGGCAAGTACGCTCACCTTCGGACAGTTTGTAAAAGCCATTGCTTCGTTTCTGGCTCCATACATCGCCATGTGGGGAGCTACGCAGGCCATTCCGTCTCTGGGCATGGGCTGGAGGGTGCTGTTCCCGGTCTATATGGTTATTGCGGTGATTGCCATTCTCTGGCTGAGCGGTACTTCCATCCGCGAGGAAAAGGAAGAGGGACGCCCTTCCACCTTCGGGGAGTGCCTCGCCCTGCTGGGCAAGCCGTTTATCTTTCTCTGCTTCCTGGGCATCATGTGCCATGTGGGCATTGATGTAGGTACGAATACCACAGCGCCCAAAATCCTGATGGAGCGTCTGGGCATGACGCTGGCCGATGCCGGCTTTGCCACCAGCCTTTACTTCATTTTCCGCACGGCGGGTTGCTTTCTCGGCGCCTTCATTCTTCAGAAGATGGCTCCCCGAACCTTCTTCGGCATCAGCGTGTTATGTATGTTGGCTGCGATGGTAGGGTTGTTCGTTTTCCATGAAAAGACAATGATATACATTTGCATTGCCCTTATCGGTTTCGGCAATTCGAACATCTTTCCGGTTATCTTCTCTCAGGCGTTGCTTGCTATGCCACAAAAGAAGAACGAGGTTTCCGGTTTGATGATTATGGGGCTCTTCGGCGGTACGGTATTTCCGATAGCAATGGGCTTGGCAAGTGATGCTGTAGGACAAAGCGGTGCCGTGGCTGTGATGACGGTAGGGGTAGTGTACTTGTTCTTCTATATGCTGCGTATGAAGCGGTAATCTTTGTTCGCAGGCTGCGGACACATATCCCAAGGCTGCGGATATCTGTCCCAAGGCTGCGGATATCTGTCCCAAGGTTGCGGATGTCTATCCCAAGCCTTGGGATAGAGATAATCCTTAGTTCTTAGAGACTTTTTAATAGATAATTGGCAACTTTTCATTCTATAGTTAGGAACTTTTTTATTAGGTTTGCAGCGGGTAGGACATTGAGTTTGCCGTGAATAAAATATATCATTCATTAAACAATATAATATTATGAATAAGATAATAGTAGGTATGGGCGAGGCTCTGTGGGACTGCCTCCCCGAAGGAAAGAAGATAGGCGGTGCTCCGGCAAACTTTGCTTACCATGCATCGCAGTTTGGTTTCGACAGCCGTGTGGTCAGTGCCGTAGGTGCCGATGCGGATGGGGACGAGATTCTGGATGTGTTCGCCCGGAAGGGGCTGCGCACGCAGATTGAGCGCGTGCCTTACCCCACGGGAACGGTGCAGGTGACGCTCGATGCCGTGGGCGTGCCGTGCTATGAGATAAAAGAAGGCGTGGCCTGGGACAACATTCCCTTTACCGACGAACTGAAGCGTCTGGCACTGAACACGCGTGCCGTATGTTTCGGCTCTTTGGCGCAACGCAGTGAAACAAGCCGCATCACCATCAACCGTTTTCTCGACACGATGCCCGATGCGGAGGGGCAACTGAAGATATTCGACATCAATCTCCGCCAAGGGTTCTATACCAAAGAGATACTCTGCGAATCCATGCGCCGCTGCAACATCCTCAAGATAAACGATGAGGAGCTGGTGACCATCAGCCGTATTTTCGGCTACCCGGGCATCGACTTGCAGGACAAATGCTGGATTCTGCTGGCTAAATATAACCTGAAAATGCTTATCTTGACTTGTGGAACGAACGGCAGCTATGTGTTCACTCCGGGAGTGGTTTCCTTCCAGGAGACGCCCAAGGTACCGGTGGCGGACACCGTTGGAGCCGGTGACTCGTTCACGGCAGCCTTCACCGCTGCCATTCTCAGCGGGAAGCAGGTGCCCGATGCCCATAAACTGGCGGTGGAAGTCTCTGCCTATGTATGTACCCAGAGCGGTGCCATGCCGGAATTGCCGGTGGCCTTGAAAGAAAGGCTGGCATAGATTTTTCTTATTCTTTTCACATTTTTCGTTATCTTTGCTCATCTGCAATCTTAAATCAGAGGAAAGTGAAGATGAGACAGCATAACCTTCGGATTTTATTCTTTTTGCTCGTGCTTTGGGGAGTGGCGGTTGCCTGCTCCCGGCGCGAGGCACGTTTCCGTATCGGCGTTTCCCAATGTAGCGAGGATGAATGGCGGCGCCAGATGAACAGTGAGATACTCCGTGAAGCCCATTTCTACGAGGATGTGGAGGTGGACATCCGTACTGCTGTCGACGATAATGACCGTCAGGCAAAAGACATTCGTGAGCTGATAGCCGAAGGGGTGGATCTGCTGATTGTGGCCCCTAATGAAGCCACTCCGATAACTCCGGTTGTGGAGGAGGCATACAACCGGGGCATTCCGGTGATTGTAGTGGACCGTAAAATCCTTTCGGACAAATACACGGCCTACGTCGGTGCAGACAACTACGAGATAGGGAAAGCTGTGGGAGAGTATGTGGCCAATGTGCTGCATGGGCAGGGAGATGTGGTGGAAATCTCAGGTTTGGTGGGCTCCACACCTGCCGTAGACCGTCATCAAGGATTTGTGAAGGCTATATCCGCTTATCCCGGTATCCGGTTGCTGGCCGTTGAAGACGGTGCCTGGTTGCAACTCAAGGCCGGAGAGAAAATGGATACTCTGCTGAGCCGCTTTCCGCATATCGACCTGGTGTATGCGCAGAATGACCATACATTCAAGAAAGGCGACCTGATTTGTCTGACCGTCTTCGGCGGCCGGAGCCTATGCTGCCGCTGCCCGAGAGGGGCGGGAAAAGGATATGCGGTTCATCGGCATAGACGCCCTGTCCGGCAAAGACTATGGAGTGGAGAAAGTGCTTGCCGGCGAACTGGATGCCACGTTTATATATCCTACCGGTGGCGACCGCGTGATGCAGATTGCCATGGATATCCTGAACAAGCGTGATTTCCCCCGTGAAACTATCCTGGGCACTTCCGTCGTCGACCGCGACAATGCTCTCATCATGAAGATGCAGACCGCCCACATCGGCACCCTGGATGGAAAGATAGAAACCCTGAACGGAAAGATAAACCAGTATTTAGCCAGTTATGCCACGCAGCAGGTTGTCTTGTACGGCAGTCTGTCCGCCCTATTGTTGCTGGTCGGTTTGTTGGTGGCTGTCTACCTCTCCTTGCGTGCCAAGAACCGGTTGAACCGTGAACTGTCCATGCAGAAAAAGAAACTGGAGGAACAGAAAACCCAGTTGATACAGCAGAAGGAACTGTTGGAAGTACAGAAGTCGCAGTTAGAACAGCTTTCCCATGAACTGGAGGAGGCTACGCACGCCAAGCTGGTGTTCTTCACGAATATTTCACACGATTTCCGTACTCCGCTGACGCTGATAGCCGATCCCATAGAGCAGCTTCTTGCCAACCGCACCCTCGACGGACAGCCGCGCCAGCTCCTCGAGCTGATGAAAAAGAATGTGCATATCCTGCTTCGCCTGGTCAACCAGATACTTGATTTCCGGAAGGTGGAGAACGGGCGCATGGAGCTCCATCTCGAACCTTTTGATTTGCTCGACAGCTTCCGGGGCTGGAACGACTCTTTCCGCATGGCGTTGCTGAAGAAACATATTGCTTTCAGCTTTGAGGCATCTCCCGATACGGACTTCCGGATGATGGCGGATGCGGAGAAGATGGAGCGCATTTACTTCAATCTCTTCTCCAATGCCGTGAAGTATACGCCGGAGAACGGGAAAATCACCGTACGGTTGTTAAAGTCGGAACAGAACTACAGTCTGTCCGTCTTCAATTCCGGCAGCTACATTTCTTCGACCGATGTGGAAGCCATCTTCGAGCGCTTCTATCAAGTGGACGGGCATCAAGCCGGTACCGGTATCGGACTGGCGCTGGTACGTGCCTTTGTAGAGATGCATGGCGGTAACATTACGGCACGCAGTGACGAGAAAGGCACTACTTTCATCGTTACTTTCCCGCAGCAGGATGTTTCGCAGTACCATCCCACCATAGTGACGTTGCCTGCCGAAGAGAAGGACGTGTCGTCCACCCTGATAGATACGGAAGTGAAGGCATGCGAAGAGGTGGTTGAGGCTGATTGTCCTACTGTGCTGGTAATTGACGATAATGCGGATATTCGCAACTATGTGAAGTCACTTCTGTCGAACGAGTTCCGTGTATTGGATGCTGCGGACGGGACAGAGGGTATCCGGCTGGCCATGAAGTATGTGCCGGATGTGATTATCTCCGATGTAATGATGCCCGGTATGGATGGTGTGGAATGCTGCCGCCGCTTGAAGGGGGAGTTGCAGACATGCCATATCCCGGTGATTCTGCTGACGGCCTGCTCGCTGGACGAACAGCGTATCCAGGGCTATGATGGCGGTGCCGATTCTTATATTTCCAAACCATTCAATTCGCAGTTGCTCTTGTCTCGTGTCCGCAATCTTATTGCAAACCGCCGTCAGTTGAGGCAGTTCTTCGGAGATAACCAGACTATCGAGAAGGAAGCCATCAGTGATTTGGATAAGGGTTTCGTCTCCCGCTTCAAATCGCTTGTCGAGGAGAGAATGAAAGATGCGGAACTCAATGTGGAGGATTTGGGACGGAATATGGGTATGAGCCGTGTGCAGCTTTACCGTAAGCTGAAATCGCTGACCAACTATTCGCCGAATGAGCTGCTGCGCCAGATGAGGTTGAAAAAGGCTGCCTCACTGCTTGCCTCCTCTGACATGACGGTAGCGGAGATTGCCTATGAAGTGGGCTTTTCGTCACCTTCCTATTTCACGAAATGCTATAAGGAACAGTTTGGGGAGAGTCCTACCGAGTTTCTGAAAAGAAGGGGATAGCTGTTGTCTATCCCCCTTGTTCTTAATACACGTCTGTTTACTTCTGTAAATGATACTGGAACTTATTTCAGTATTTGAGGCAGGTTTTCCCTTCCCCAGAAGTAGTAAACACAGATTCCAATCCAGCTTGTGAGCAGGATGATAATTGCAACTAATAGTTTCTTCACGCCGTCTACCGGCCACTTCATGATTTCAAGTACGGCTTTGACACACAGAACCACACCGATAATCCAAATGATAAATCCAATCATAACCTGTGATATTTAGTATTGTTAATTAAAAACAAATAGAGACTACGCCTTATTCAGGAGCAGCCTCTATTCTTTATTTAGTAATCGGAATTACTCTGTAACTTCAGCGCCCCAATTTTCTTTGGAAAGACGCTTGTAGCTATTGTAACGCCATTTAGCGTTTTCTTCAGCAGCCTTGAACAGCTCGTCGGCCTCCTGCGGATATTGCTTCATTACGGATGCGTAACGAACTTCACCCTTCAGGAAGTCTTGGAATCCGCTCCAATCCGGTTCCTTGCTATCCAGCGTGAACGGATTCTTGCCTTCAGCCTCCAGAGCCGGGTTGTAACGCCACAAGTGCCAGTAACCGCACTTAACGGCCTTTTCTTCCTCTGCCTGGCTCTTGCCCATACCTGCCTTCAGACCGTGGTTGATACACGGAGCGTAAGCGATGATGAGTGACGGACCGGGATATGCTTCTGCTTCACGGATAGCCTTCAGGGTCTGAGCCTGGTCGGCACCCATAGCGATTTGGGCAACGTATACGTAACCGTAAGTAGTAGCCATCAGACCGAGGTCTTTCTTGCGTACACGCTTACCGGCAGCGGCAAACTTGGCGATAGCGCCTACCGGGGGAGCCTTGAACTGGCTG
>OGRH01000731.1_pt1 | contig 24788 bp, 23 predicted proteins | sample 1553461 | NCBI WGS metagenome assembly OGRH01 (sample SAMEA2580092, study PRJEB22360) | human gut metagenome | biome: human gut; feature: human-associated habitat; material: faeces | place: Denmark | collected 2008/2010
TTTTCAATGGCCCGGTTGAGGTCTTGCGTATATTGAGCAACATCCGACAACGCATCACCTGCGCTAAACAATCCCTTTACCCACGTTCCGATCTCCTTGCCGAAAGCTGTCAGCAGGGTAATGCCCACAACCAAAGCCGTCTGCCAGGAAAAGATGGACGAAATAACCTGCCGGAACACCGGGATCGTCATTTTCCCTTCGGCTCGCAACGCTTTATTATTGGCCGAAGCTCGCTTCAGTTCATCGGCAAGCATCGGCAGGTTGTTGGAAATCGCCAGAAAAAACTGCTGGGCGGACATCGTGAGCGACGGAAGTTCCCGGGCCACTTGTTGCACCTGGAAAGAAAGCGGACTAAGCGCACTTGCATAATTGCCGACATTGGACCGGAAATTCAGCAAATCCTGCTCGGCCTTGTTCACCTCCGTTTGCATATTGCGGACCTGTTCGGCCATCTTCATTCCTTTTGCCGATTTGCGATCAGCTTCGGAGAGCGCATAATACTCTTTTGCCAACTTCGAAATATCGCTCCGGAGTTTATTAACGGAGCCATCGAGTTGCGCTTCCTTCTTGACCTGCTCGTTAATCTGCTTCATGTATTGACGCTGCGCATCGGTATTATCCCGAATTACGGCTTTATACTGGGCCATCTTCTCGTAATAGTCTGCATCCTCTTTCTTGAGGTTCTTAATAGACTGCCGGGTCTCATCTATCACCTTTTGCGCTTCAGCCCAACTTTTGATAAGTTTCGAGTATTCGATCTCGATTGTGATGATCTTGTGAATGGAATCCTGTGCCATACTTCTCTATATGGATTAAATAGTCAATAATTATTTCATGCTGATCCAGCGCTCCGTGTCCTGGGTTATTCCCCGCCTATGCTCGTCCGGTCGGATTGGCTGAGAGGCGGATATACGGCCCCATTTGCCACCCAAAAAATAAGGACCTTTCGATTGGGAAACCTCAAAGCCACATAACCGTCCGTCGTGCCCGAACAGTTTCAAAACCGTCGCATTGTCGGTCGTAATGCTGGCCCCCTTCGCCGGAACCGATATTTGCTGGATTGCTATGATCTGGCCGTCCTGATTTCTCTGATATATAACAGCGACCAAACGCTGCGGGACACGCCCCGCCAAAGACGCAAGACGGCCCAAGAAGCCATCGCCGGGGCAATCCACGTATTGCAATGATACGATGTATTTCCCCAAACGAATCTGCCAGTCGTCAGACCCTCCGGCGGCAATTTGATTCCGGATACCGTATTCAAAATAGATCTTTGCTTTTGCTTTCATAATGTTTAGTATTTAACAGATTATCAATTTATCGCAACATATTTCTTGAAATGATATTTGAAGTCGTGGTCGTATTTAGCCCCGAGTTTCCGATCCGTGTCCACAATAAGCTGCATCAACCGCCCCCTCGAATAGCTTATATGGACCTCGGAATCGTCCCGCTGGCCACCCCTTCGTTTTTCCTTAGGTCTTGCTCTGCTCATTTCCCCGTTTTTTTCGTACTTTTGGCTGTCGAGAACCAAAATGCGGGGAACAGTTTACGGCCCTTGCTTTCGAGGATAGGCGGGATTCATACCCGTCTATCCTGTTTTTTGACCAGCCTTGCAAACCCCAACAGAGCCTCGGCGATCTCTATTACCCTATCTGGTGTGAAGGTAACAACCGCCTCGGGCGTATCCTCGTCACCACCATAACCTTCGATAAGAAAATACACCTCAGAAGGATTAGGTTTGCGATTTACGGTCACTTCGGCAACTCCGACCGTAAGGGTTGCTCCGTCATGCTTGAATGATTTGCACGGCACAAATGCTGTCTTTCTTTTGTTCCTTTTCATAATAATTTTACTTTTAGGGGGTATTGCTTGGTTGTTTTGGGATTGAAAAATGTTCGTCAAAACGGCCCGGCATCCCCGATTGCATCCATTGCAGGACCGTCGTAGTCTGATATCCGGGTTAGGCTCTTGTCATGGCGAAAGTATATCCGCCCCGTTGCCCCCTCGCGATTCTTGACGACGTGCATGATCCCTACCCCGTCGGATGAAATTAATCCATAGCGATTCGTGTCTATCGTTTGCGCGCCGTACATTGCAGGACGATCGAGGAACAGCACCATATCGGCGTCCTGCTCGATGGCTCCCGATTCGCGCAAGTCAGACAGTAGCGGCGTTTTATCTACTCGTTCCTCAATCTTGCGCGACAACTGCGACAACAGGATGACAGGCACGCCGAATTCCTTTGCGAGCAACTTCGCGGCCCGGCTGGCGGCCGCGATTTCCCGCTCGCGGGTGCTGTTAGCATTACGGGTCGCCGTGTCGAGTAATTGCAGATAGTCAATGATGACCATCCCGCACCGTCCCCGGCGGTGCATCGCCTTGCATTGCGAGCGTATAGCCCCTATCGTTATATTAGCGCGATCGTTGATGTAAACCGGCAGCGCGGAAAGTTCCGCGGCGGCTCGTTCGAGTTCGCGCCACCCATCGGCGTCTATGTCGCCCGTACGGAACGATCCGGAGTTAACTCCCGAGCCTCCGACAAGCATCCGTCCGGCCAACTGTGTATTGGGCATTTCAGTAGAGAAAAGGCAGATCGGAACCCCAGCGACGGCGGCGGTCCGGGCAAAATGCAGCATCGTTGCGCTCTTACCCGTTCCCGGACGGCCAGCCAATACCACGAGCTGCCCGGCTCGCCAGCCGCCCGTCAGCGCGTCGAGCCGTTGCAAGCCCGTAGGGATACCGATGCACTCACCCGACAAGCGGGCCTGTTGGCGTTGTTCCAGGTCGTCGAGAGTGGCCCGCACGACCTCTGACAGGGATATGACATCATCTGAGCGCACGGCCCGATCGGCTATCGCTGTAATTCCCGCCACCGCCCAATCCATAACCCCGTCGGGGTCCGATACGGCACGCGCTGCGAGTTCGTGACCGAAAAGGCACATACGGCGGCGTATCTCGGTATCTCGGAGTTTCCGGGCATGATCCAGTACGTTAATGCCGGAACCTACCGCGTTGGTAAGTTCTGCCAGATAGCGAGCCATTCCCCGGTCTTTAAGCTCCGGACGATCTGCGAGCGTGCAAAGGTCTACTTTTTCGCCACGCTCCAACATTGAGAGCATCGTGCCGTATATTTTGCCGTTATTCGCATCAGAAAAGGCTGAAATTTCGACGATCTCTGCAACATCGGACAGTTGATCCGAATCAAGAATCAAGGCACCCAAAACAGCCTTTTCGAGCTCGGGCGATTCCGGCAGCCCTTCAACAGGGGCCGGGCGGTTATAGGTCTTTATAGATTCGTTTCGTCTCATAGCTTGTTTGATTTTGGGTCATGTTGCTGAATTCGGATTTGCGGCGCATCCAATTTCGCGCGGCGGCTTTCCAGTCTTTTATCGGGTTCTTACCGGTTCGCCAGCCGTTGGCCGTGAAATAGTCGTAAAAGCATTCCGCATCCGTATTCGTTCCCTTGATCGTCAAAAAATAATCTTTGACCATTTCGAGCGAGGGGACGACAAACGCCGTGCGTTTGGTAGTCCCGTTACGCGGCTTGTCCGCGCTACTTGGGGCGACAGCGTCGGGACTTACCGCGGTCGCAGGTTCCCCCTTAAAATCCCCTTTACTATCTTTACTTTCTTTTATTTTATTTACTTTACTGTTATAAGGTTGTAATAGCGGTGTTATAACATTGTTATCGTCGTTGTTATTCCATCGTGATCTCATGCCTTTTTTCCCTGCTTCCGAACGCTTGCGCCGACGCTCGTCTAAAACTTGCATACGATTTATTAAGCCATTGGAAAAGAATATTTTATCTTCAATAATCGTAAACAACCCGAAATCGAATACAACTCGACGCACCTGTTCCGGGGTTGTGTAATACTTATGCGCTACGATGGGAATGTTCACCAATGGGTAGGTATAGTCGGGTTGTACTCGCAACACCTCTAAAAGTGCCCAAAATATTCCGTATCCCTCCATTCCCATTACCGAAATAAGACGCTCGCATTTCGGGTCGTCTTTGGCGTTATATTCGTGGGGAAAATAAAACGTGTCCCGCCTACTCATTGCGCGCCTCCTTCCCTGCGTAACCTCCGGGAACAAAGTACCGTTTATAACGGCTACCGTGCACCGCTTTTACCCATTCGTCGGATATTGCGATACCCTTGTGCCGTAAATCCCGAATAAGGGCCCGGGGATCGGACAACCTTAGCGCCGCGGAAATATCCGCTACCGAATGGCGCCCACCCTGCAACAGGAAATTATACACCCGCCGTTGATGGTGACCAAACGAAATTTGCATGTCATTCCCGGATTGCGTATATTTGTCGGTGCCGTTATTTGCCCCTGCGTGCTCGCTCCGAGTGCCGGGGGCTTGCTCTATCTGTCTCATAAGGCCCGGCGGTTATTTACGGTTGGCACTTTCGGCGATACGCAATGCGGCAGCGGTCCGCCTGTCCTCAGAATGGACGGTGCGCGATTCAATCCACGCAAGAAGCTCTTTTTTCGAGAACACCGTGCGGCGTCCGAATTTTTTGTGAGGAATTGAGTTTTTATAAACGAGGTTGTAAAGTGTGGCCCGGGTGGTGGGTATGCCCTGCCCGGTCAGGAACCGGGCGGCGCCTTCGATGTTCATGCCGTCTGTTTCGACGGGCTCGTTCTTGCGCCGGAAGTCGGCGAGTTTGGGAAGAATTGCGGCCACCTCGTCGGCGACGATTTCGCGCAACTGCGCGGGGGTTGTTACGATTACGGTATTATTCATAGTCCTTGTATCGTTTTCGTTAAACACTTGCCCTGGCCGAGGGCATTGATGATCGATCACGATGCAAAGGAGTAAATAATTAAATAGAATCGTAAATACTACCCAATAGAAAAACGGTGCAAAGCAATGCAAAGAAGCAGTCCATCATTTCACCAATTATACTACCCAATAGAAAAGCGGTGCAAAGCAATGCAAAAAAGTTGTCCAGTAAAAACGCGCACAACACCCCACAAAAAATTTACATTTGCTTTAATTTCTCTATGGTTTTTCGTATCATTATACTAAATTGGGGCTGACCCAATCGGCGCAACCCCATTGAATTGGAATCAGTCACAATAAATTCTTTATTAATCCAATCCGTTACGGTTTTTCTATTTCGCCCCGTTATACGGGCAAAAAATGAAGCACTTACACAAATATCACGTTTCCCCTCTTCCGTTAATATTTTATAAGGGTCCGCAATGTCTGATTTAACAAATGCATCCAACTTTGTTATCGTATCTGCAAACCTATGCCGTTGCGCTTGATCGGCTTTCTTAACACGGATGTCTATTACATTCCAATCATAATCATCCACGCATATGTCGCAACACTCTACAAGGTCTTTTATAATAGCATTTTGCGCATCTTTAGAAAACCTAATTAGAAATTTATCAAATTTATACCGTCCCATATCTTCTAAAATTTCGTTAATAATTCCGCATTCTTCTGCCGTTCCTCCCTCTCGAAGCTGGCCAGGTAATTTTCCGTTGTTTTGAGGTCCTGATGCCCCAGCGATTCCGAGATATAGGCGATATTCGCTCCTGCCCGCTTCAACACCGTAGCGAACGAATGCCGGGCCGTATAGGTCGAGATATTGCCGATCCCGAGCTGTTCGCCCACCTCCTTCATACGCTTATTGATCGCACGGGTGAAATACATCGTTTTACACTTCCGCCGCATTGCATCCTCCTGTCCGTCGAGAATCGGAAAAATGAAGCTGTCGGGCCGGGAGGGGTTGCCCCATCGGTTAATTATTGCCTGCATCCGCTCCGTGACAACGACCCGGATTTCCTTGCGGGTCTTGGTCGTCCGCTCGGTCTTTTGCCGGACAAAGCATATTTCACCGTTCACGATGTCCCGATACCTCAACTTTACGAAATCGGCAACGTTGATCCCGTTGCACAAGTAGAGGAACAGCCAATAATCGCGGTATTTGGCCGTTGCCTCGGTTCCATCCTCATAGTTGGCAATCTGCCCTATTTGCTCCAGCGTGAGGGCCAATTTGCGCCCTTCTCCGGCTTGTATCTCATACCGCCCCCGACCGAATGGGTATTGCGCCTCTAAAATCTTTCCGCACCGCTTCATGTCGTTGAGTATTGCCCGTATATGTCGCATATGTATTCCGACGGTAGTACGGCTTTTACCCTCTTTAAGCAGGAACTTTTCGTAACGGCGAATCCAATCCACCGAAACACCCGACAAAGGAACACGAGGTCCGGCAAATCGTTCTATCCCCTTCATAACAACCCGATAGGCCATCATATTCCCGATGCGTTCCTGTGCTTTCATTTCGGCTATTTTACCCTCAAAAGCAATATTAAGCGTATCGCCACCAGCTCGTTTTAGTCGATTGTTAAGATTTTCCAATGAAAAGATACCGCGCATTAATAAGTCCTCAACAGCCGTCCGCACTATCTGGTAGCTGCTTTCGATGTCCTTGCGTATCTCCACAAGTGCACGGGCTTTTGTTGTTGGCAGGGCGTCCCACTCCGCCGGCATCAAATCTTTCCCGGTCGGATAATAGTGACGCACTCGATTGTAGGTAACACGGATTTTTACGGAGCACTTCCCGGACTTTTTCGGATGGGCTGAATCGAACATTGCGGCCACCGTCACACCGTCTTTCGAGTAGTTCATTTTGTGTATAAATTTTGATTTTAGACACACAATTTAGACACAAATATACGGATTTAATCGAAACCAACAAAAACCAAGTGGAATAAAATAGCTATATTTGCCATTGAAATACAAGCATTTACAAAACAATATAGAAATTACCAAAAACAGCTAAAAATCGACAAATTACGACTCATAATCCGAAGGTCGTGGGATCATGCCCCTCTGGGCCCACAGAAAAAGAGGTTACGAATTGCCGTAACCTCTTTTTTCGCACTCTTCGGGAGCGGCGTTATTCCAGCTTCGCCGCGTCGGAGGCCAGCTTTTCGTAGATGGCGACCATTTCGCCGAACGATCCCTCGCCGCGTTTCAGTTCGTACATGAAGACGCCCTTGTAACCGGCCTTCATCAGCGCCCCGTACAGCGCGGGCCAGTCGATCCGACCCTTGCCCGGAAGCCAGTGACGCTCATCGACCATGTCGTAATCCGAGACATGGACGGTCGCAATCCGGTCGCCGCACGCCTCGACGAAGTGCAGCAGGTCCTCCGAAAGCAGGTGGTTCGTGTCGAAACAGATTTTCACCTCGGGATAAGGGGCGATGATGCGCAGCAGCTCGGCCGAGTTCCGCCCGAGGCACGTGCGGGGCAGATCCTCGATGCACAGCTGCGCGCCGATCCGCGCCGCCTCCCTGCGCAATATGCCGATCGAAGCGATGCTGTTCCGGATACGCTGCTCGCGCTCCCCGTCCGCAATCGGTTCGGAACTGGGATGCAGCACCAGTTTCTCCGGTCCCACTTCGCCGCAGATCGCGATCATTTCGGTCAGGAATTCGAGGTTGGCCATGCGGGCGCTGTCGTTCAGCACCGAGATGTCCAGCTTGCGGGAGAACGGAAGGTGGCACGACCAGACCTTCAGACCGGCCTCGTCGGCCATGCGTTTGGCGTGCAGCGCCTTCTCGCGGATTTCAGCCACGGTCCCGCGGCCGCTGATGCCGATTTCGACATACTCCACGCCGGCCTTCGCGGCGGCGGCCATCTCCTCGGGGCTCATGCTGCTGGTCGAGCTTCCGACGCCGAGACACTGGGCCGTCAGGTTGGCGGCGCACACCAGCGCCGCTGCCGTAAACAGAATTCTTTTTTTCATCGCTTCCGGTTATTTGGTGTAGTTTTTCACGCAGCGGACGTTCAGATAAATATCCTTGGCCGCCTCCTGATTGGTCTTGGTCTGAAGGTTCAGACTCGTACCGCTGATGACCAGCGAACGGGCCGTCGAGGCGTTGGTCTGCCCGATGAACCACACGTAGCCCCATTTGCCCAGCGCGCCGCTGTTGAAACTGCCGTCGGCCTTCTGATAGCCCAGCGGATACCAGCCGAAACCGATGCTTTCGGCCCCGTCGACGAATTGCAGGAGGGCTTCCCCGGCGTCCGTGAGCGTCATATTCGCCTGATTCCAAATACCGCCGTCAACGATACGGCCGTTGCCGCCGCGCAGCCATGCGCCGACGTTGCCCGTATTCTTGACCGTGCAGCCCGACTTGTAGAATCCGGCCTTCGTAATGGCATTCTCGGGTTTCCCGTCGTGACCGCCGGAGAAGGTGTATCCGCCCTGCGCGAAATCGTCGGGAATGGCATACTCGCTTTTGATAGCCATCAGCATGTCCCACCAGTCGTTGGCGTTGGCCACGTGCCAGCCTTCGGGACAGCAGCCGCGTATCTGGACGCCGAACTCGCCCTCCTCCGTACCGTCGAGTTTGAAGGCGTTGCCCACGTCGTCCACCCCTTCGTAATTCTGCACATAGGGACACTGCTCCGCCGTACAGCCCGATATGCCGGTCATCGCCTCATACCAGGTGTAGTAACGGCCCTTTGCGTCGTTCAACCGCTGCAAATGCGACGCCTCCAACCCCGCAACCGAGAAAGCCGTCAGGTCGGGCGCAACGCCCAGATTGCCGTCCTCGCCCGCTTCGTGGCAGTTCTCGGTCATCCACCAGCGTTTGCCGTACTTCTTGATCGTATAGCCCGGCAGCTCGATGGGGACCGACACGGTGATCGCCGCGAAATACTCGCGCACCTTGCTCGCGCCCAGTTCGTTTTTGGCCACCACCGACACCGACTGGGCGGGAATCACCACGTCGTCGTTGACCACCCTGACGGTGATGACGTTGGTTCCCTGACCGTCGATGATCGAGATTTTCGACTTCTCCTGCTCGGCGATCGTCCATTCGTAGGTCTCGGCCCACTGAACCTTCGAAACCGAGAAGGTGAACTCTTCGCCGCCGTTGCAGGTGAGCGTTGCCGGCACCTTCGTGATCGGCCCGGGTTTCTTGGGAACGGTCATCTCCTGGATTTCCTCCTCGGTGTCGCGTTTCACGGCCTCGGTGCAGGCGACCAGCGCCGCAGCGGCGGTCATGCATGCCGCGGCCATCATGTATTTTCGGATGTTTTTCATCGTTTTTGCATTTTAAGTTTTACAAAGTGTGAACCTCGGGATACCCGAACGGATTCTCCACATACCAGCGGGCCTTGTAAATCTGGTAGCCCGCGCGGTTGAACAGCCGGTTGCCCTTCATGTCGCACACCTCGGCCGACCACCAGTTGCTCCCGCCCGACGTGGGGCGCATGACGATCGTGGAATACCCCTCCGGCCCCGTCGAAATGCTCTTGATGGTGTTCTGCTGGAAGATCTCCACGTCGAGGAACTTCTCCGCCGCGCAGTCGAACTTGTAGACATGCTGATTCGTCGATACATACATCGCATCCTCCCCGCAGACGGGCGCCAGGTCGTGGGCATCGGTATTCCCCGCCGCCATATCGTAAGAGCGCACCTGCGTCAGTTCCGGAGCCGTACGCTTCCCGTTGTAGGCGAGCTTGAGCAGCTGGGCGCCCGTCGCCGTCCAGAGGCAGCCGCGCTTCCGGTCCCAGACCACGTTGTGGGCCGAATGGACCGGCATGGTGAAGGCGGGTCTGGAAACGTAGCTGTCGGCGCCATTGTACACGTAGACGCTCAACAGGTTGCCCGTGCTCGACGCCACGACGACATTCCCGTCGGGCAGCACCTCGGCCGAGTGGGGGTTTCCGCCCGGCTTGGCGTAGAACATCGCCTTCTTGTCCGCAATGCGGATCAGCGCCACGCCGCCGCCCGAAGCCGTGACGAGCACGCACGTACGGTTGTAGACCGGTTTGGCCTCGTCGGGCAGATCGAACCACGCCTGTTCCGCAGCCGAAAGCCCGCTGTCGGCGGCCGTCCACTCCCAGGCGACCTTCCCCGTCGGCTGGTCGATCATCACGATCCGGTTCTTGGCCTGCTCGGTCAGAATCATCACCTTCGTGGCCTTGTCCAGGTCGATCGTCTCCTCCTTGTCGTCGCCCGGCCGCCAGGGAACGTAAGGTCCCTCCTCCTCGTCTTTGCTGCAAGCCTGAAGGAGGAATGCGGCGGCCAGTATCCACAGATATTTTTTCATAATTGCCAGTTAGCGGTTGTCGGATTAATAATTGGGATTCTGTTCGAGTTTCTTGTTCAGCAGGATCTGGTCCGCCGGAACGGGCCACCAGTAGTCGCGGTCGGGGTCGAACGCCCGGACGGCGATGTCCGTGCCCGCATAGTCCTGAATCACGGCGTTCATCACCAGCTCGGCGGTCATCCAGCGGCGGATGTCGTTGTAATAAAGCCCCTCGCCGGCGAATTCGACGCGGCGCTCGTGGCGGATGATCTCGCGCATTTCGGACTGGCTCTTCGAACCGTAGGCGTAGGTGGGCATGCCGACGCGGCCGCGCACGCGGTTCACGGCGTCGTAAACGGCATCGGAGGGCGTGGCGTCGACCTCGTTCTGCGCCTCGGCGAACATCAGCAGCACGTCGGCGTAGCGGATGAACATGTAGTTGGTCTCGCCGTTGCTGTCGTCCGAATCGCGCTTCTGCGCGTCGTAGATCGTGAGTTTCCTGTGTGCGAAGCCCGTGAACTGGCACACCTCCCCGGCCGGGCAGTTGGCCTTGCCGAGGAACGTGCTCCCGGGATAGAAATTCGTCGCCGCGAAACGCGGGTCGAGGTTGTCGTACTTGCCCATCGTGGCCGCACCGTCGGTCGTCGTCCGGTAGTCCATCACCAGATCGAGCAGCGGTGCGTTGTTGCGGTACTGGACGCTGTAAACGTTGAACGAATTGACGGCCGTGTTCTTGGTCTTCGAGAATTCGATGTTGAAGACGCACTCGCAGCTGTGCTCGTTCGCCGGCAGGAAGAGTTTCCGGTAGTCGCCGAACAGGTCGTAACCCGCCTGGGCCTCCTTTTCGATCACGGCTTTGGCCGCATCGGCCGCAGCCTGCCATTTCGCGGCGTCGTTCGAGGGGTTGACCAGCTTGCTGGCCTCGAAAAGCAGCAGACGGGCCTTGAGGGCCATCGCCGCGCCGCGCGTGGCGCGCCCCTGGTCGGCGGCTTTGGTCCACTGCCAGTCGAGCAGTTCACGGTCGATGATGTCGTTCAGATCGTCGAGAATCGCCCGCACCACCTCCTCGCGCGAGGCGCGGGGCAGCGAACCGTGCGCATAGACAGGCTCTTCGAGGATCAGCGGCACGCCGTTGTAATAGGTCACCAGCATGTAGTAATAGAGCGCGCGGAGGAACTTGGCCTCGCCCTCCATCTGCACCCTGCGGTCGTCGGCCACGGCGGCGGCAGGCAGGCGGTTGAGATGGGTGTTGCAGCGTCCGATGCCCTCGTAGCACTTTTTCCAGCGGTTGGCGATGATGCCCGAGCTGTTGGCCGTGTGGGTCCCCTGGGCGATGACGTTGTATCCGCCCGCGTTGTTGTAATTATAGGCGTTGGGCGTGCAGGTCTCTTCGAGCAGCGGCGCCGAGTCTCCGAACAGCGCGCTGTTGGTCAGTATGTTGTAACAGCCGGTCATGGCGGCCTCGGTTCCTTCTTCGGTTTCCCAGAACGTCTCGACCGTATATTTGTCGGTGGGAATGGTGTCGAGGTTGCAGGAGGCCAGCGCCGCCGCACCGCAAAGCATCAATCCGATTACTGTTTTTTTCATGTTTTTCCGTATTTGAAGCGATTAGAAAGTAATGTTGAAGCCGAAGTTGATCGTCCGCAGCGAAGGATACTGCATCAGGTTGGTCGACGAAAGGTCGATCTCGGGGTCGAACATCTTCAGCGGGGAGATCGTGAAGAGGTTCTCGCCGTTGACGAAGATCTGGCACTGGCTCATTCCGAGCTTCGAAATCCACCTCTTGGGGAGGGTGTACGAGAGTTGCAGCTGCTTGCAGCGCAGGTACGACGCATCGTAGAGCCACTGCGTGTTCTTGTAGTCGTGCATCTCGGGCGCGCCCGTGGCGGTGTGGAGGATCGGCAGGCGGGAGTTGTGGTTCTCGGGGGTCCACGCGTCGGTCGCCCACTCCTTCAGCACGCCCGCTCCGTTCCAGAACGGGGCTGCGAGGTTGCCCGAAAGATAGGTCTTCACGTCGGCGACGCCCTGGAACTGCGCCGAAAGTTCGAGTCCCTTCCATCCCAGCGAGAAGTTGAAGGCGTAGGTGATGCTCGGCGTGAGGTTGCCGCAGACGGCGCGGTCGTCGTTGTCGATCTTGTCGTCGTTGTTGAGATTCTTGTAGCGGATGTACCCGGGCTTCACGCCGCTGCCGACGGTCACCGAATTGGCGATCTCCTCGTAACTGTTGTAGAAGCCGTCGGCCTGGTAGAGATACCACGCGTCGATGGGTTCGCCCTCGCGGATGATGTTGAAGGTCTTGATGTACTCCTGCCCGTCGAGGTCGACGACGATGTTCTTGTTGTAGCAGAAGTTGCCGCCGAGGCTGTAATGGAAATTCTTGACCGCGCTCCGCCACTGGAGGTTCAGCTCGACGCCGTCGTTGGCCACCACGCCGATGTTCTGCTTCGGGCCGTTCAGGTTGCCGATCTGCGCCGGAATCTTCACGTCGCGCAGGATGCCTTCGGTGCGTTTCTTATAGAGGTCGACGCTGAACAGCAGGCGGTGGTCGAAGGCCTCGAAATCCAGTCCGAGGTTGTAGGTGCGGGTGGTCTCCCACGAGATGTTCTCGTCGACGAAATCCTTGATCGCCGCGCCGCCCGACAACACGTCGCCGAAGCTGTAATTGTAGCTCTTGTTCGCCAGCACGGCCATCAGGTACTCGTAGTTGCCGATGGCCTGGTTGCCCATCTCGCCGACCGAGCCGCGGAGCTTGAGCACGTCGACCGCCCGGACGTTCTGCATGAAATTCTCCTTGTCGATGCGCCATCCGACCGACACGGCGGGGAAGAAGGCCCATCGGTTGCCCTTGGCGAATTTCGACGAACCGTCGTAACGCGCCGTCACGTCGATCAGGTATTTCTCCTTGTAGTCGTAGGTGATTCGCCCGAAGTAGGAGAAGAGCAGTTCGAGCGACGATCCGCCCGAAATATCCTCCATCGTGGAGCCGACCGACAGGGCGGTGAGCTGGTTGTTGAAGTAGTCGCGTTTCTTGGCCTGGAAGTTCTTGCCGTCGTAACGCTTGTACTCCGTGCCGACCATCACGTTGAAGTTGTGGTTGCCGCCGAAGCTCTTGCCCCACGAAAGGGTGTTGTAGAAGGTGTAGTTGATCGCGTTGTTGTCCCAGTCCTTGGCCGAGACGTAGGCGCTGAAGTTCTTCCGCTCAAGAGTTTTGGGATTGTAGGTGTACATCGCGTGCTTGAAGTCCTTCGAATAGTGGTCGACCTTCACGTAGCCCAGGTTGGCGTTGTACTTGATGCCCCACGGCAGGTCGTAGCCGATGTTGATGCGCCCCAGAATGCGGTGAAGCTGACGTTTGGTGTTGCCCTCGTGCAGCTCCATGAGCGGATTCTCGGGGTTGTTGCGCCCGGGGGTCGAGAGCCACGTCGAGAGCCACTTGCCGTCGGGCAGCTGCGTGCCGAAGATCGGCAGGGCGCGGTTGATGACGTTGACCGTCGTCGATACGCCGTAGATCGGGTCGGTGTTGTAGCGCAGGTTGCCCAGCAGGCTGATGCCCACCTTCAGGCGCTTGGTCACCTGCGCGTTGATCTTCATGTCCCACGAGAAGCGTTCCGCGTCGTCGTTGGCGACCATGATGCCGCGCTGGTTCATGTAACCGCCGCCCAGCGAGTAGGAGATCTTGTCCGTGCCGCCCGAAACGCGGGCGTTGTACTGCTGGAGAAAACCGTTCTGGTAGCAGAGGTCGTACCAATCGGAGGCGGGATAGATGTACTTGTCGTGCTTCATGCCCTCCTCGTATTCGAGGATGTCGTCGCGGTTGTAGGTCACCGTCAGCTTGCCTTCGTTCAGTTCGGCCTGGTTGCGCATGTTCATATACTGAATCGGGTCGGTCACCACGTCGGGCACGTAGGTCGCCGACTGAATGCCGAAGTTGGCGCTCAGCTTCACCACCGGCGCGCCCTTCTTGGCCTGCTTCGTGGTGATGAGGATGACGCCGTTGGCGGCCTTGGAACCGTAGATCGAGGCCGAAGCGTCCTTCAGCACCGAGATCGTCTCGATGTCGCCGGGATTCAGCTCGTTGAGCGAATACTCCATGCCGTCGACCAGCACCATGGGGCTGGAACTGCTCATCGTGCCGACGCCGCGTATGCGGATCGTCGCGCCGTCGCTGCCGGGCTTCGACGAAGCCTGGTTGATGTAGACGCCGGGCATCGAATAGAGCGCCTGCGAGGCGTGCGTCATGGGCTGGTTCTCGATCTCCGACATCTGCCGCACGGCGACCGAGCCGGTCAGGTTGACCTTCTTCTGCACGCCGTATCCGATCACCACCACGTCGTCGAGGAGCTGGTTATTCTCCTTCAGCACCACGGTCAGATGCGTCCGGTTGCCCACTTCGACCTGCGCCGCGTCGTAGCCGATGAACGACACGCTGAGCCGCGCGCCCGCAGTCACGTTCAGGGCGAATTCGCCCTTCGAATTGGTCACCATGCCGTTCGTCGTGCCCTCGACCAGCACGTTCGCCCCCACGATCGGATCGCCGGCCTCGGTCTCGACGCGGCCCTTCAGCTGGTATTCCCGGCCCCGGCCTGCCGGGTCGGATTTGTAAAGCACGATGTGGCGGCCTTCGAGTTTGGCCAGAATTCCCTGGTCGGCGAGCACGCCGTCGAGCAGTTTCAGGACGTTCTGATCGTGCGCCTCGACCGAAACGCGCTTCCGGAGGTCGATCTCGCTCTCCCGATACCAGAACGAGTAGCCGCTCTGCGTCTTGACCGCTTCGATCACCTCGCGCACGGTGGCGTTCTTCAGCGTCAACGAAATCACGGGATTCTGCGCGTAAAGAGCCTGGGCCGCCACCGTGAACCAACACAGGGTCAGCAATCCGCTCAGTCTGCACAGCATCCGCTGGCCGAAAAGGTCCCGGAAGGACCTTCTGCTGGTAGAATTGTTACTCATAAGGATTGAAATTTAGGTTGTAGTGAAAAAAATCGTGAATCTCTATCGGTTTCTGTAAAGCTCGAAATGGTTCTTGCGGCTGCGGCAGAGGATGCGGCTGTCGGCCGAGATGATCCGCATGATTTCGTGGATGTTCTCGCCGTCGACGAACTCACCCGTGAAACAGATCCTGCACAGCCGTTCGTCGGGGATCGTGATGTCGACGTTGAACTGCCTTTCGAGGCTCCGGGCGATCGACGCCAGGGGTTCGGCCCGGAAGTAGAGCCTGTCCTCCTGCCACGAGAGCACCTGCTCGACGTTCACCCTGCGCAGCGACAGCAGTCCGGAGGTCCTCTCGAAGAATCCCTGCTCGCCGGGACGCAGCCGCACGCTCCGCGACTCGGGACCGCCGTCCACCAGCAAGCTGCCCGTCGCCAGCGTGATCTGGTAATTCTCGTCCTCGGAATAGGCGTGCACATTGAAAGTCGTTCCGAGCACCGTCGAGACGACCTGTCCCGTGACGACGACGAAGGGCCTGCGGGCGTCGTGCTCGACCTCGAAATAGGCCTCGCCGTCGAGTTCGACGTAAGTGATGTGCCCGCCGCGCGTGATGGCGTGGAACGGCGCTTCGAGGCGGATTTTCTCGACGATGGAAACCGGCTCGCGCACGTCGACATGGAACGAGTTGACGTAGTAGTCGCGGTCGGTGACGCCCGGAATCTCCCCGTAACGCTTGCGGTCCATGCGCGTGAAGCGCCCGCTCAACCCCTCGGCCGGGGTCGCCAGCACCGAATAGTTCAGCCCGTATTTGGCCTTGTACTCCTCGACCACGCGGTTCATCACCGTCACGGCGTCGTAGAGCGTCTGCCACGCCTCCTTCGAGGTCGCATGGCCTTCGCCGTAAATCGCCACCATCGCGTTGTGTCCGCCGATGAAGCCGATGCCCAGCGTGCCGTGCTTGAGCACGTCGCCCACCTCGTCGTTGGGCTGCAACCGGCCGCCGCCCTTCCAGACATCGTTCGACATCATAAACGGGAACTGCCGCGCAAGGGCCGTGCGCTGGAAGCAGTAGCGTTCGTAGAGCTGCTCGGCCATCATCGTGGCGGTCTTGCGCACCGATTCGAGGAAAATTTCGCGAGCCTCCTTGCGGATCGCGTGTTTGTTGCCGTCGGGAATCATGTCCCCGGCCTCGCGCATCGCCTCGATGGCCAGCCGCGGCAGGTTCATCGACGTGAAGGAGAGGTTGCCGCGCCCCCACGACGACTTTTCGCCGTGCAGATTCTCGAAGACGCGCGTACGGCACCCCATCGTCGCCACCTCGTAGCGGAAGCGGTCGGGGTCGTCGATGCGCCACTTCTCGTGGCGGTTGAACGGTGCGTCGAGGAACATGAAGTTGGGGAACAGCGCCACCGACGTGGTGCGGCACGCCTCGATCAGCAGGTCGAAGTTCGGAGTTTTGAACTTGATCTCCCCAGCCAGTGCCTTGTCGAAGTCCTTCACCGCTGCGGCATAGTCCTCTTCGGACCACGAAACGCCCTCCTTGACCTTGAAAATCTGGATCGGGAAGACCGGCACTTCGCCGTGCCCCAGCCCCTCGATCGTGGCGGAAAGCAGTTCGCGGATGACCATGCGGCCCTCGGGCGAAAAGTCCGTGCCGTAGTTCACCGAGCTGAACACCACCTGGTTGCCGCCGCGCGAGTGCATCGTATTGAGGTTATGGATGAATCCCTCCATCGCCTGATGGGTCTCGCGGCGCGTCGTGTCGTATGCCTGCCGCCAGATGCGTCGGATGTCCTCGTCGGCGACCTCCACGCCCGACTGGCGCAGGGCGGCGAACAGACGCCCCACCGCCGTCTCGCAGGGTTCGATCGTCGGCACGTGTTCGGCGACCAGGGCCTTCAGCTCGGCGCGCTCCAGCGTCACGCCGCCCCGCACGCCGCACAGGAACAGCGTCATGTCGGTCAGGTGACGGCGGAAGGTTTTCAGCACGCCCGGAGCCATGAAATGGTCGAACGCCGGGATCGACTGCCCGCCGTGCTGCTCGTTCTGGTTGGTCTGGAAGACGATCGTGGCCAGCGTGGCGTAGCTCTGGATCGACTGCGGCGTGCGCACCGAGCCGTTCTTCGTCGAGAATCCCCGTTCGTAGATGTCACCCAGATCGTACTGAATGCACGTCGTGGTCTTGGTGGGATAGTAGTCCAGGTCGTGAATGTGGATGTCCCCGTCGCGGTGGGCGCGGCCGTGGCGCACGCCCACCAGATATTTCAGGGCGTAGTCCTTGGTGATCTCCGAGGCGAAGGTCATCATCTGCCCCGCGGGCGTATGCGACGACATGTTGGCGTTCGAAAGGTTGATGTCGTTCTTCTCGACGGTCACGATGCCGTCCATGACGCTCTTGATCGACGAGCGGCGGTCGCGTTCGACGTTGCGCCACTCGCGGTAGATGATATAACGTTTGGCGATCGAGGGGTTGCGTTTCATCAGCCGCTCCTCGACCATGTCCTGAATCTCCTCGACCGAAATCTCGGCCTTCGTAATTGCCGCCGCCACGTCGGATGCGATCTGCTCGACGGCCTGCCCCTCGTCCGTTATGCCGCCCGCGCGAAAGGCCTTCGTGATGGCGCGGACGATTTTATCCAGAGAAAAAGGCTCGGTTTTACCATCACGTTTGATGATGGAAATCTGCGTGTAATCCATTGTAATATGAGTATATACGTTTCACAACAGGCCCCGTTTCCCCGCAGGGCCGACATTGCATGCGCAAAGGCAGGTCTTCTGACTCGCACCGACCCGCAGGCGGCCTTCCCGTCCCCAGCGGGACAGTGGCTCGACGATTCGCCTGCGGCATTGAAGTGCATACAGCAGCGGGAACTGTCCGGGATTCGCACCCGATTCCCTCTTATCCTCCGCCCCGGCGGGACGAAGGATACCTTTGCGGGTCACAAAAGTCTCCATTATTCCCCGACTTTCAAAATTCCGGAGCAGGAAGTTTTCAACATTTTGTGAAAGGCTCCGAATTTCGTATCTTCGCCCCCGCAAACCGGAAAATCGTAACTCCATGACACAGAAAATAACACACGTCTGCCAGGGAACCTGCTCCCGGCAAATCGACGTCGAACTCGAAAACGGCGTCGTCCGAAGCGTCTCCTTCACGGGCGGCTGCCACGGCAACCAGCAGGGAATCGCGGCGCTCGTGCGCGGGATGACGGCAGCGGAAGCCGTCGCCCGGCTCGAAGGCATCGACTGCCGGGGCCGCGGCACGTCGTGTCCCGATCAGCTGGCAAAAGCGCTGAAAAAGGCGTTATAAAACGCCCCGGCCCGGCCGGGTACGGATTTTGCACTCCGAAAAGCGTTCCAAAATGCAAGACTATGTATTTTCTATGGTATCTGCTGATCGGACTGGCCGCCGGATGGATCGCCAACCTGATCGTCAAGGGAGGAGGTTCGGGACTCTTCGTCAACCTGATCGTCGGGCTTATCGGAGGCGTACTGGGCGGCTGGCTCTTTTCGCTCTTCGGATGGGTTCCCGTCGGCACGCTGGGCAGTCTGGCGACGGCCGTCATCGGCTCGGTCATCCTGCTGTGGATCGCCGCGCTCATCTCACACCGCAAGATCCGCTAAACAAACGTATGCACGAAAAAGGCGGTCGCATGACCGCCTTTTCGTGTTGAGCTGCCGGGATTCGAACCCAGAACGACAGAACCAAAATCTGCTGTGTTACCATTACACCACAGCTCAAACATTCGCTCGAAAGCGACTGCAAAGATAAACAAAAAATCGCAAAAACCAACCCCCGGATGCAAAATTGGCAGGGACAAAACCGGACCTCTGCCGGATTTTTCGTATCTTTGCTTCAGTTACCCTGTAAATAAACGCAAACGATATGATTCCGACAATGATTCTGCTCTTCGTGGTGGGCTATCTGTTCATCGCGCTGGAGCACAAAACCAGGATCGACAAATCGGCCGTCGCCCTGCTGATGGCCGGAGCGATCTGGACCGTGTTCAGCCTCCTGGGCAACGACCCGCACATTCAGCACGAGCTGGTGGACCAGCTGGGCGACACGTGCGAAATCCTGGTCTTCCTGATCGGGGCCATGACCATCGTGGACCTGATCGACAGCTACGGCGGCTTCAACGTCATCACCGACCACATCACCACGCGCAACAAGCGCAAACTGATGTGGCTGCTGGCGATCATCACCTTCTTCATGTCGGCCGCACTGGACAACATGACCACCACGATCATCATGGTCATGCTGCTGCGGCGGTTGATCGCCAACAAGAAGGAACGGTGGATTTTCGCCAGCGTGATCGTCATCGCCGCGAACAGCGGCGGCGCCTGGTCGCCCATCGGCGACGTGACGACCATCATGCTGTGGATGCGCGGCAACGTCACGGCCGCCAACCTGATCGCCAACCTCTTCCTGCCGTGCCTCGTGTCGGTCGTGATCCCTGCGGCCATCGCCAGCCGCTACGTCGCCGACCGCCCCGCCGCCGCGGTCAGCGCCAAGGCCCTCGCATCGGGATGCCCCGAATGCATCGGTCCGCGCCTGCGGCTATTCATCCTTATCGTGGGCGTCGTAAGTCTGCTGTTCGTGCCGGTGTTCAAGAGCCTCACCGGACTGCCGCCCTACATGGGCATGATGGTGTCGCTGGGATTCATGTGGATTCTGACCGAAATCATCTACGACCGCAAACGCAGCATCCGCAACATGGAGGAGTCGATCCAGCCGCGCGTATCCAAAGTCCTCAAGCACATCGACATGCCGACGATTCTCTTTTTCCTCGGCATCCTGATGGCCGTGGGCGCGTTGCAGACCGGCGGCGTGCTGACCGACATGGCCGACTGGCTGGACAAGAATGTCCACGAAGTGTTCACCATCGCGGGCGCCATCGGCATCCTCTCGTCGGTGGTCGACAACGTGCCGCTGGTGGCGGCCTGCATGGGCATGTACCCGGTGGCCGACGTCGCAACGGCTGCGGCGAGCGCCGACCCGGCTTTCGCACAGAGTTTCGTGGCGGACGGGCTGTTCTGGCACCTGCTGACCTACTGCGCCGGCGTGGGCGGCAGTCTGCTGATCATCGGCTCGGCGGCCGGCGTCGTGGCGATGGGACTCGAAAAGATCAATTTCGGCTGGTACCTCAAACGCATCTCGCTGCTGGCCCTGTCCGGCTATCTGGCGGGCATCGCGGTGATCTGGCTCGAACACGTCCTGATCGGGCTTTGACCGAAAAGTTCCGGATGCGTCGTGCGCCCAGAATATTGCCGATCACGGGTTTGCCCCATAACAGTATAATCAGAGGTTGGATAAAATATTTTTATCCAACCTCTGATTTACAGCCAAATTATCAGCAGTTTGTAAGTCAGGAACTCCAATATCAATTTAGTAAGAGTACCCTTGCGGAATCAATGCCAGATGTACCCCGGAAGATGTGGATAGACCATTTTTCAACACCCGACATTCGATATCGTGAAGTACGGGTTCATCGGTATCCGACGCAAAATCAGCGGTGGGAGCGGACCCCGAAACCGCTGATACAGCTGCATAGGCATTTACCAGACCATAACCCACAAATTGGTTCCATAATCCGTTCAATCGAAGCGGATCGACACCATAAGTGTTGCCGCCGATCTTTCGGGTAGTTTGTTCGATAATATTGCGTACCCGCCATACCGAAAGATCGGGATCCGTTGCCCATATCAAAGCCACGATGCCGGAAACATGGGGAGCAGCAAAAGATGTGCCCAGCACACAAGTATATCCACCGGTCACATCTGTTGTCCAGATTTCACGCCCGGGAGCGACAACATCCAATGAAGAACCATAACCGGAGAAATCCGATTTGTACCCATTCCGATCTATTGCACCTACTACTAACGTTGCAGAAGGTGCTCCCGCTGCCGGCTGTGATACAGCACTGCCTTTATTGCCCGATGAAAAAACAACGATGCATCCTTTACCATGAGCATATGTTACAGCATTATTGATTTCGGATATTGGAGAAGATGTATCAAATGACCATGAATTATTAATTACGCGCGCACCATTATTTGCGGCAAACCGAATTGCATTCGCAAAATTGGTCGTGGTGGAGGCAGCTATGCCAAGCTCGTTATCAGTATAACAAATACTGATGGGCATGATTTTCACTCCGGATGCAACGCCTGCAATGCCTTTGCCATTATTAGCCGTGGCTCCGATAACACCGGCAACCTTTGTGCCGTGATCTCCGTATAGCCCACTTGGAATTCCTCCCGTGTGAGCGTTGTAACTGACATTATACAAATGTAAATCATCATGGTTATTAAACACCGTTATCGACAACCGCAACGATAATATCGTTGATATATGGAAAAGCAAAGGCATTCCTTGCGTTCACATAATTGATATCGATCCCCGGATAAGAGACGTTTTTCAGATTCCATTGATAGCTGAAATAGGTATCGTTCGGAGCGGCGTCGGGCATCGACTCAACGATAAACTCGGGTGTTGCATACTCAAACGCGCCCGATTCATACATAAAATTCGCCATTTCGAGCGCATTCCCTTTCGACTCCTTTGTACACGAAAGATAATAGATACTCGGGTCGAATTTGTTTTCTCCCAATATCTCCAGATTATACTCTTCCGCGATTTTTTGAAGTTTGGCAAGGTCTTGCTCTCCTGTCAGTTGTACGCTGAATACATTCGTTATGCCGAGATCGGCTCCATCGCTTGTTTTAAAATAGGGAGCCTCATACACTACATCCTGCGGGTTAATCGATTTTTGTTGGGCGTTATCCAGCGTAAACGACGTAAGACTTTTTTGCATGCGGAACTCTTTTGACGATCTTATGCCCAGCGCAGCATAGTTATCAATAGTTCTGGTATTTCCCCTACGGATATTTACGGCCGATTTGCGAACACTTTCAAATTTTGCGGTTTCAACCAAAACATACGACTTGTTCTCGTTGACCGTTAGTGGGATTTTCACACCGTCACACCAAATAATAATAATAATCAGACGAACCCACAGACGCACGGGTCGCGGGAACGTTTTCTTGATATTCCTCTGACAAAATGTCATCCTGGCAACCATAAAATGTTATGACTGCAATGATAAGAGAAAGCAGCTTTTTCATGATATAAGAATATCTAAATTATGATTTTGTTGACAGTAAGCGTTTTTTCGGGAAGTTTGTCGTATAGTCCCCAGAAATAAAAAATAGTCATAATCGCCGGAGTCCCACCCTTCAGTTGCTTATACACCAAATTCAATGTCATCTTATCGGATTCGGTATCGACGACCTGCTTCTCGAAAGAGTATCCGGGATGCCCCATCCAATGCTGTCCAATAATAAGGGTATATTTGTCAAAGTCGATTACTGGCAGCTCGACCGAAGGAGGTGCAACGGCCTCGAACTCTTCCATGCTGTTGATCACAAAACATTCGATGTCGCGATCATCGATCTCGCTGAAATTGAATTCCGGCTCGGGATGCGAACTGGAACTCGAAGGCAGATAGGTCTTGAAAAAAGCCGATACGTCCGCGGAGGCTGTGACGGGAGGAGTGCCGATATATTCGGATTCTTCCGAGTCGTTGCATGCGACAAACCCACCCAGTAGAAGCAGGGCTGCTGTCAAAGTCAAAATGCGAGTTTTCATAGTTTGAAGTTTAAGGATGAAACATTGAAGGCAGGTTCGCGAGAGTCTTACGGATAATTACAATATGTAGTTGTAATGGATGTAGGGCAAAAATAACGAAAAAAATCAATTATGCAAATTCAACCGCCAATAATTCAGCAAGATTAAGTAGTATAAGCACAGAAATTTACAGGTATCGGCCGACTTGAACAGAATTGTACACAAACGAAAAGGATCGAGCCCTGTCCAAACACAGAGCCCAATCCTTCGATCCGGCATAAATAACTACAAATCAAGCTGTACGTCTTTTCGCAGACGCAGAAGATCCGGAGCTTTTCCGTTACTTCACCTTGGCCATGAATTTTTCCCGGTCGACGATGTAGCGGACATGGATGCCCTCGCCGATCAGCCCCTCGGCGTCGCGGGCCCCGACGTTGAAGGTCAGTTTGCGCCCCTCGACTTCGGCAAGCACGGCCGTGGCGGTGATTTCGGCGCCAAGCCCCGACGGCTTGATGTGCGTGACGTTCATCTCGGCGCCGACGGTGGTCGCGCCTTCGGGAAGTTCGCCGGCAACGGCCGTCATGGCGGCGTTCTCCATCAGCGCCACCATCGCGGGGGTGGCGAAAACCGCAAGGTCGCCCGAACCCATCGCGGCGGCCGTGTTGCCGGCGGCGACGGTTGCGGCGCTGCGGGCGGAAAGTCCTTTTTCAAGCATAATATTCGCTGTTCGTAATTCGTTTATCGCGGTGAATCGTTATCTTTGCCGGAGACACCCCGGCAAACCGGATGCAAAACCGCACGGGGTTTCGTCCGGACTCCGCCGCAAAGGTACAAAAAATTCGCCGCCGTTGAAAAAATGGATACTCCTCATCGCCCTGCTCGCCGCCGCGCTTTCCCAAGCGCAGGCGCAGGGAGGCCGTGGCTTCTGGCATCAGGAGTGGACGGTCGAGAAGGGCGATTCGATCCCGCTGGTCCACGTCCTGCCGGTCTACGTCTTCAGCCGCCCGGTCGACCTGCGCCGCTACCGCCGGCTGGTGGACGCCGTGAAAAAGGTCTATCCCATCGCGCAGATCGCCAAGGCCAAGATGGCGGCAATGGAGGAGGAGTTGTGCCGCCTGCCGACCAAAAAGGCCCAGAAGGAGTATATCAAACAAATCTACCACGAGATCAAGGACGAATACACCCCCGTGCTGAAACACATGACCCGCACGCAGGGCCGCGTGCTGCTGAAACTCATCGACCGCGAAACCGAATACACCGCCTACGAGGTGTTGAAGGAGTTCCGCGGCGGTTTCGTGGCGGGATTCTGGCAGGGCGTCTCGAAAATCTTCGGCCAGAACCTCAAGTCGGAATACGACAGGGAGGGCGAGGACCGGATGATCGAGCAGATCGTGATTTATTACGAAGCCGGACTGCTCCGGTAGCAACGGAGGGGCCGGGTAACGGAGGGCCGTTCCGGAATCCTGCTCCTAAAAATTGAACGACAGCCCCACACCCAGCCCCATATAGGAGCGCGAAGGCCGAAACTCCCCGGCCCGGAAATTATCAGTCAAACGGCAATGGTAGGTGAAGTCGCCGAAAAGATTGAACCGCCAGATCGGGATGATCAGCCGCGCACCCGCGTCGAACGTGCAGGAGAAACGCTGCCGGACGGTATAGGGCCGCCACGAAGGGTCGGTCGTCGAATAGCCTTCGGTCGTGAACGGCCCGCACATCAGCCCCGGAGTGAAACCCGCATGGACCTCGAACCCCGAGGGCAGGATCGCAAGCAGCACGTTGAGAAACGTACTGCCCACGTCCGCCCCTCCGTCGGAATAAGCGCCGTAAGGATCTGCATAAGAGCCGTTGTAGTAATTATTCTGCACGCTCCGCTCACGGCTCTCCCGGCGCCAGGACGAGGCGATACGCCCGGTCCGCCAGGAGAATTGCAGCGGCACGGAGAAATAGTTCTCGGCATCCTCGTCGACGAAGACGTTCAGCCCCGTTCGAAAACCGATATTGTAAAAATTATAACGGGCATAGTCGATCGAAAAGGCCTGCAATTCGGGTCCCCGCCCGTCGCCCACGTAAAGCTGCGCCCCGTAGCGCACGCCCAGTTCGTTGTCGAATGTCTTCGGCACGGCGGGGCTCTCCCGCCCGCCCGGGTAGAACGAGAATTTTG
>OGRH01000733.1_pt1 | contig 24774 bp, 20 predicted proteins | sample 1553461 | NCBI WGS metagenome assembly OGRH01 (sample SAMEA2580092, study PRJEB22360) | human gut metagenome | biome: human gut; feature: human-associated habitat; material: faeces | place: Denmark | collected 2008/2010
CCCCAGCCGTTTCCCCAGCCGTTTCCCCAGCCGTTTCCCCAGCCGTTTCCCCAGCCGTTTCCCCGTCCGTTTTCCCTGTACTCGGCGGTCCTGATCTCCGCCCGGCCGGATCGCTACAAATTTCGGAAATTCTTGTCGATATATCCCTGGAAGGCTTCCTTGTAATTCTCGCCGATCGGTACGTACTCCGTGTCGTTGAGGAAGATGCGCCCTTTGACGTAGGCCTTGATCGTGCGCAGGTTGACGATGTACGAACGGTGCACGCGCATGAACGACTCCGAAGGAAGCGCCGTCTCCATGTTCTTGAGCCGGAACAGCGTGGTGATGGTCGTTCCGTCGGCGAGGTGCATGCGCACGTATTCGCCTTCGCTTTCGAGATAGACGATGTCGCTGATCTTCACCAGCGAAACCTTGTAATCGGCCTTCACCGAGATATACTCCTTGTCTTTGGGCAGCGCCTCGGATTCCCCCTCCTGCGGCGGCCGTTGGTTGTGGCGTAGCTTGTAGAGCGAATTGGCCTTGGCCGCCGAACGGCTGAAATCGGCGAAGCTGAACGGTTTGAGCAGGTAATCCACCGCGTCGAGCTTGAATCCCTCGACGGCGTACTCCGAATAGGCCGTGGTGAAAATCACCATCGGGCGGTCGATCAGCGCGCGGACGAAATCCACGCCGTTGAGGTCGGGCATGTTGATGTCGACGAAAATCAGGTCCACCTTCTCTCCCGCGAGCATCTGCTGCGCTTCCAGGGCGTTGTTGTATTTTGCGACGAGGTCCAGATAGGGAATTTTCGAGATGTAGCTTGTCAGCTGACGCAGAGCCAGCGGCTCGTCGTCGATGGCGATACATTTAAGCATTGAGCGTCGGGATTACGAGTTTTACGGTATAGGTCTTTTCCTCCTCGCGGATTTCCAGCGAGTAGTTCTTCGCGCCGTAGATCAGTTCGAGGCGTTTGCGGACGTTCTCCAGTCCGATTCCCGCGGGGTGTTTGCTGCTCTGGGCGGCGTGGCGGCTGTTGGTGAGCGTGCTGGTCACCTGCCCGTCGGCGTATTCGATCTTCAGGCGGATGAACGACGGATGGTTGTAGCTTACGCCGTGTTTGAAGGCGTTTTCGACGAAGACGATCAGCAGCAGCGGCGGGATCGACAGTTGTTCGGGCAGGTTGCCGGGCGACTCCACGCTGATATTCACGGCGTCGGTGTAACGAATGCGCATCAGTTCGATGTAGTTTTTCAGGAACTGGATGTCGCGGTTAAGCGAAATGATCTCGCGCCCCGACTCGTAGAGCACGTAACGCATCATCTTCGAAAGCTCGATCACGGCGTTCTTGGCCGACTCGGTGTCGATGTCGATCAGCGCGTGGATGTTGTTGAGCGTGTTCATAAAGAAGTGCGGGTTGATCTGGTATTTCAGGTAATCCATTTCGGCCTGCAGGTTCTGGCGCTTGAGCGCCTCCATCTGCTGTTCGTCGCGCATCGACTGGTATATCAGCTTGATACCCGTGTTGGCTCCGGTCATAAAGAATCCCAGCACCACGTTCCAGTACATCTCCAGATTGGAGAACGACGCTTTGCGGTAGGCGTCGAGCGCTTCGGGATCGTTTTGTTTGAGGAGGTGGTCCGTGAGGTGGTCCTCGTAGATCTGCACCAGCCAGAAGACGCTGATGATCAGCGCCAGGTTGCTCGCGAGGTATTTCCCGTATTTTCGCCGGAGCATGTAGCGCGGGGCGATGATGGCATTGTGGATGAGAAAGATGATCAGATAGGGGGCGATATACCTCCAGGCAGTCAGCACGTTTTCCAGGTTGACGTGCATTTCGGACATCATCTGCGAGTTGAGGACCGGGACCAGGATGATGGCCGTCCAGACCATCACGTAGAGCAGGTTTTCACCGATAGCTTGTTTTTTCTGGATTTTCATGCTTCAAATATAGTGAAAGTCGCGGGCAAAGCCAAACTTGTTTGAGCTTTGCCGCGACGCATCGAGCTTTGCCCGCGACGCGCCGATTCAAAAAAACACCCGGCTTCCGAAGAGCCGGGTGTGAAAGAAAGCAGGTAACCGTACTAATTAGTGACGCCTCATTGTTAGAATGGATTCAGTGACTATGAAGAATTTTGGGATAGAGAATCCAATTGGTTACCTGCCTGTGCCTTATTTGTTTAACAGCGAGGGCTCGTATAGATAGCGTTTGATGCTTCGTTTCGGGGTTTTTTCGAACTCGTTGGGGTAGAGTGCGATGCCCGAGATCCGCTCGTAGGCGGCCAGCTGCGCGTTGAGTTCCTGAAGGTTGTTCTGCATGATCTGCGGCAGGTCGGCCTTGTCCACGCCCTCGGCCTCGGCCTGTTCGTAGTCGGGGACCACGAGGGCCTTGATCTTGCCGTTTCCGGCGTCGAGCACCAGCGATTCGAGCACGAGGTACATGTTGTTGAGCTTGTCCTCGATCTCCTCGGGATAGATGTTCTGGCCGTTGCCCGAGAGGATCATGGTTTTCGAACGGCCGCGGATGTAGAGCGTGCCGTCGGGGTCCATCGTGGCCATGTCGCCCGTATGGAGCCATCCCTCCTCGTCGAGGACCTTGTGGGTGTCCTTGTCGTTTTTGTAGTATCCCTTCATAACGTGCTCGCCGCGGACGAGGATTTCGCCGGCCACGCGCTGCGGGTCTTCCGAGTCGATCCTCACTTCGAGCAGTCCTTTCAGGAACCGGCCGCACGAACCGGCCTTGAACTCGTTGTCGGGGGTGAAGCTGATCAGCGGGGCGCATTCGGTCATGCCGTAGCCGATCGTGATCGGGAACTTGATCTTCATCAGGAACGATTCGGTCTCCTGGTTCATCGGCGCGCCGCCGACGATGAAGATTCCGACGTTGCCGCCGAAGGCGTCCATCAGTTTCTTGCGGATCACCGAGTAGATGGCCGAATTGAGCAGCGGAATCTTCATGGCGATCGACATGGGGCCTTTCTCCAGCATCGGGAGCACCTGCTTGCGGTAGACTTTTTCGAGGATCATCGGCACGCAGCAGATGATCGTGGGTTTCACGACGGCCATCGCTTCCAGCAGGATTTTCGCCGCCGGAATCTTGCCCAGCAGGGTGATGTGTCCGCCGACGGCCAGCGGCGCGAGGAACAGCGTGAACCACACGAGGTATTCGCGCGCCGGGACCATCAGCTCGCCGGGCGTGCCCAGCAGCATGAGCAGCGGTGCGTGGGCCAGCGGCAGGAACGACAGCGTGCGGCCTCCTTTCTGGAAGTACCGCTGTCCGGTCTGGGTGTTGATTGTCGTTGCGGCGAACATCACGTTGCTCGTGAGGTTGTTCACCGTGAGCATCACGCCCTTCGAGTAGCCGGTCGTTCCCGAGGTGTAGTTGAGCAGGACGACCTGGTCGTTGGGTATTTCGGGATATTTGATGTCGTTGACGCTGAATCCGCGCGGATACTTGGTGCGGTAGTTCTTCACGATGTCGCGCTGGAACTTGGTGAGCGACTTGCCGTCGCGCTCGTAGATCGCGTGGAAGTCCGTGAGCGAGAATACGGCTTCGATCTGCTTGATCTGGTCCTCCTCGATCACGTCCCAGAAGTTGTCGCCCAGGAACAGCAAGCGGCTTTCCGAGTGGTTGATGATATGGATGATGTCCGCAGGGGTGAAATCCTGGAGGATCGGCACGATCACTGCTCCGTAGGTGATGGTTCCCATGTAGGTGATGCACCAGCGTGGGTTGTTGCGGCCGATGAGCGCGATTTTGTCGCCTTGCTTGATCCCGGCTTTCTTGAAAAGCAGGTGGATTTTCGCAATCTCCTTGGCCATTTCATAGTACGAAAAGGTCTCGCCCTTGAAATAGTCGGTCAACGCCGACATCTCCCGATTCTCCCGAAAACTCGTTTCGTATATTTTCAGCAGGTTTTCCTGTAACATGACGCTTGCTTTAGGTCTTTATTGCGGCGCAAAGATAACGTAAAAATTTATTTTGCCGTATGCCGGCCGCAGGATTTATCCTTTTATGCGGATAATTTCGTCGAAAAGTCCGGAGCCGGTTATTCCCGATCGTGCTCTTTGCCGCTCTTTTTCCGCTCCTCGTCGTCGAGTTTCACGCGCCGCGGCTTCCAGATGAAGGTCTTCGACTCGGTTCCCGCCTTCAGCCGTTCGATGTTCTTGCGGTGGGTGTAGATCAGCAGGATGGCGATCACGAACGAGAACACCACGAAGGCCGTCGATCCGTTGACTTTGGGCGATATGAGGGTGAAGACGGGGAAGCAGCATCCGGCGACCATCGAGGCCAGCGACACGTAGTGCGAGACCATCAGCATCACCAGCCACACGCCGAAGCACAGCAGCGCCACGGGGGGATAGATGCCCGTCACGGCGCCCACGAGCGTCGCGACGCCCTTTCCGCCGCGGAATCCGGCGAAAATCGGGAAGATATGGCCCAGCACGGCGGCGAACACGGCGACGATCTTGAGGTTTATCAGGTCGTTCTGTCCGATCAGGTCGTCGTACTGCATCAGTTCGATGATCGTCACGGCCACGAATCCTTTCAGGAAATCGAGCGCGAAGACCGGCAGGGCGGCCCGCCGGCCCAGCACGCGGAGCATGTTGGTCGTTCCGGCGTTCTTCGAGCCGTGCTCGCGGATGTCGATGCCGTAATATTTCTTGCCGATCCATACGGCGCTTGGAATCGAGCCGAGCAGATAGGCGATGATAATCATGGTGGTAGCCGTATATATCGTCAGAATCATCTTTTTCGCGTGTTAACTTGTTCATGCAAATATAGTCAAAAAATCCGTATGTGGAAGCCGGGGGCGAAAAAACCGCCGCCGTATCCCGCATTTCCGGAGAATTTAGTATCTTTGCATTCTAAATGAATTAATGTATGAACACAAAGGCTTTGCTCGAACCGATGGGCTCGTGGGCGTGGTGGCGCTCGTGGTTTCTGATTTTCCTCGGCTGCTCGGTCATGGGCGCGGGGTTCGTGCTCTTCGTCAATCCCTACAAGTTCGTGCCGGGCGGGGTCTACGGCATGGGTATCGTGCTGCATAACATCTTCCCTTCGGTCCAGGTCGGTACGTTCGGTTACATGTTCGACATTCCGCTGATGCTGATCTCCATGCTGGTCTTCGGCGGCGGTTTCGGCACGCGCACGGTGCTGGCGGCGCTCTATACGCCGGGCTTTATGAACGTGCTCACGCGGCTGGTCTACCCGAATCCCGAGGCGGTCGAGTCGCTGGACCCTTCGCTGCTGCTGGGCGGGCGGCTGGACCTCTCGAACGACCTGCTGCTGACGTGCGTCATCGGCGCCGTGGTGATCGGCATCGGGCAGGGTATCGTCGTGCGACAGCAGGCGACCACGGGGGGCACGGACATCGTGGGCATGCTGTTGCAGAAGTTCGCCGGGATCAAGTTCTCGACGGGCATCCTGCTGGCCGACGGGTTCGTCGTGTTGTCGGGACTGGCCGTGATCGGCTTCGGAATCGGCACGGGCGAGGCGGCAGCGAACGGCTGGATGCTGACGCTCTATTCGCTCATCACGATCTACATCTCGTCGCGTGTGATCGCCTACCTGCTCGACGGCGCGTCGTACGACAAGCTGCTGTTCATCATCAGCGACCACCACGAGGAGCTGAAACGGTTCATCATCGACGACCTCGACCGCAGCGCCACCTACATCAAGTCGAAGGGCATGTACACCGATTCGCTGCGCGACATGATCTTTCTGGTGGTGAGCCGCAAGGAGGTGCGCCTCGTGCAGCACAAGATCAAGGAGATCGACCCGAAGGCATTCGTCGTGGTGACGGATGCCTACGAAACCTTCGGGGAGGGCTTCAAGCAGTTCCCCGAGAAAAACGAGATACAGGCGGAATAGGCTCCGCCAATTAAGAATTAAAAATTAAGAATTGAAAATTGGGATTTAACGTCAATACATTACGGCCTTTGGAGGGCGCCGGGCGCAAACTTTTCATCGAGACCTACGGCTGCCAGATGAACGTCGGCGACACGGAGATCGTCGTTTCGCTCATGCAGCGCGAAGGCTATGTCTATACGGACCGCATCGGCGAGGCCGATGTCATCCTGATCAACACCTGCTCGATCCGCGACAACGCCGAGCAGCGCATCTGGGGCCGTCTGGCCGAGATGAAACGCTACCGGCGCGCGAATCCGGGTCTTGTCGTGGGCGTCATCGGCTGCATGGCCGAACGCCTGCGCGAGAAGCTGGTCGAGGGACCTGCGGGCGTCGATGTCGTGGCCGGGCCGGACGCCTACCGCGACCTGCCCCGCCTCCTCCGGCAAGCACGCGACGGAGCCCGGTCGGTCAACGTGCTGCTGTCGCAGGAGGAGACCTATGCCGAGATCTCGCCCGTGCGGCTCGACCGCAACGGCGTCAGCGCTTTCGTGTCGATCATGCGCGGCTGTAACAACATGTGCTCGTACTGCGTGGTGCCCTACACCCGGGGAGCCGAGCGTTCGCGCGACCCGCAGTCGATCATGCGCGAGGTAGGAGAACTGTTCGGCGCGGGCTACCGCGAGGTGACGCTGCTCGGCCAGAATGTCAACTCGTACCGCTGGGAGCGCGACGGGAAGACGACCGACTTCGCGGGCCTGCTCGAGCAAGTGGCTTCCGTCGATCCGCTGCTGCGGGTGCGCTTCTCGACCTCCCACCCCAAGGACCTGAGCGACGAACTGCTCCACGCGATGGCCAGACATCCGAACATCTGCCGCGCCATTCACCTGCCCGCCCAGTCGGGCAACTCCCGGATACTGGAACTGATGAACCGCAAGTACACGCGCGAATGGTATCTCGGCCGAATCGAGGCGATCCGCCGCATCCTGCCCGACTGCGCGATCTCGACCGACCTGATCGCGGGATTCTGCACCGAGACCGAGCAGGAACACCGCGACACCCTGTCGCTGATGCGGGAGGTGGGCTACGAGTTCGCCTTCATGTTCAAATACTCGGAGCGGCCGAATACGAAAGCCGCGAGGCACATGGCCGACGACGTGCCCGAAAACGTGAAGACGGCGCGGCTGGCGCAAATCATCGAGCTGCAGAACGAGCTGTCGCTCGAAAGCAACCGCCGCGACGTAGGCCGCACGTTCGAGGTGCTCGTCGAAGGAGTCTCTAAGCGACGCGACGACCAGCTGTTCGGCCGCACGTCGCAGAACAAGGTCGTCGTATTCGACCGAGGCACCCACCGGGCCGGAGAATACGTGACGGTCCGCATCACCGGCTGTACGTCGGCCACGCTGACCGGCGAAGCGCTTTCGGTCCGGGACGGCGGGATGCCCGGACACTGACCCTCTGCGGTTCCGGAACCGCAGAGGAACGCTGTCGGAATCGTCCGCGACGCCTGCCGATTCCTGCCGTACGGGAGACGAGACGGTATCCTCCGGCCGGAATTTCCCGGCAAGTATTTCATCTCACGAAACAGAGGCCGCGCGGCTCGTCCCGCACGCACCTCTTCCGCTCAAAACGGCCCGCCTTTTTTTGACCGGAAAGAATAATAATTATATATTTGCATCGTAATTTCTTTACAAAACTTAAAACAGAAGAAAATGGCTTACAAAATCAGCGAAGATACCTGCACCGCATGCGGTACTTGTATCGACGAATGTCCGGTTGAAGCGATCTCCGCAGGAGACGTTTACAAGATCGATCCCAGCGTCTGCACCGAGTGCGGAACCTGCGCCGACGTCTGCCCGACCGAATCGATTCACTTGGAATAAGTCCGAACCGACCGCAATAAAACCGTTCCTCGGGCGAGGAACGGTTTTATTGTATCCCGACCCGCTGCATACCGATGGATATGGAAAAAATCTACCGCAAAGCCCTCGCTCTCGATTTCCTGACCGCCGACGAAGCCCTCGTCCTTTATGAATCGGGGCCGCTGGACGAACTGATGTCGCTGGCATGGGAGCTGAGGCAAAAGCACGTGCCGGGCCGCACGGTCACATGGCAGATCGATCGCAACGTCAATATTACGAACGTCTGCATCTCGGGCTGCAAGTTCTGCAATTTCCACTGCAAGCCGCACGACCGGGAAAGGGCCTATGTGACGACGATCGACCAGTACGTGCGGAAAATCGACGAGACGCTCGCTCTGGGGGGCGACCAGTTGCTGCTGCAGGGCGGACTGCATCCCAAGCTCGGCATCGACTTTTACGAGAACCTGTTCCGCGAGCTCAAGAGGCTTTATCCCACGCTGAAGCTGCACGCTCTCGGCGCACCCGAGGTCGCCCACATCGCCCGCATCAGCTCGCTCGACGACGAGACGACGCTGCGCCGGCTGATGGACGCCGGCCTCGATTCGCTGCCCGGAGCCGGGGCCGAGATTCTCGATAACGGCGTGGCCATATCGCCCGGAAAGCCCGACGCCGACCGCTGGCTGTCGGTCATGCGCACGGCCCACCGACTCGGACTGCCCACGTCGGCCACGATGATGTACGGCCACGTCGAGACGCCGCGCCAGCGCGTCGAGCACCTGATCAAGATCCGCGACCTGCAGGCCGAATGCCCTCCCGGCCGGTACGGATTCGTCGCCTTCATCCCGTGGATTTTCCGCAGCAGCGGAACCCGGCTCGAAAAGGAAGGCGTCGACGCCTTCTTCTCTCCGCTCGAATACCTGCGCATCATCGCGCTGAGCCGCATCGTACTCTCCGATATCCGCCACATACAGGCATCCTGGCTCACCGTAGGCAAGGAGACGGCTCAGATCGCCCTGCACGGAGGAGCCGACGACATGGGCTCGATCATGATCGAGGAAAACGTCGTCTCGTCGGCCGGAGCCCGCAACCGGTTCGATGCCGAAGGCATCCGCCGCGCGATCCGCGAGGCGGGTTTCACGCCCCGGCTGCGAGACCAGCTCTACCGGTTCAGGGAATAGACAGGAATTTCCGTCCTTTGTCGGCCTTCTCCGTCAGCCTTCGTCGCTCCGAACAAGAAAAAAGCGTTCCTATGAAGCCGGATTCCGCCGCTTCTGGAATAAACCGGATCGTACGAGGCCCGACCTTCCGGCTCCGAAACGAGGATGAAAGAGCCGGAAACCTACGGAGGCGACGTCAGTTCCGTATCCATGTGCCGTCTTTGCTGTTTAGCACAGTCTTTGCAATAATCCACGCATACATTTTCCACTAAAAACGCAAGACGATGAAACAGGAGACTGCGGAGGTTCTGAACCTCGACGTACAAAAACTGACCGAAATGCTGAACCAGGCGCTGGCCGAAGAATGGCTCGCCTATTACCAATACTGGGTCGGGGCCCGCGTCATGGAGGGCCCGATGCGCAGCGAGATCGAGTCGGAGCTGCTCGAGCATGCCGACGAGGAGCTCGAGCATGCGGGAAAACTGATTACGCGCATCATTCAGCTCGGCGGGACGCCCGTGCTGAGTCCCGACGAGTGGACCCGAATGGCGCGCTGCCGGTACGAAGTTCCCAGCGACCCGTACATCGAAACGATCCTCGAGCAGAACCTCCGCAGCGAGCGCTGCGCGATCAAGCGCTATCAGGACATCGCCGACTTCACGAGCGGCATCGACTATACGACCGCCAAAATGGCCGTCGAGATACTCGAAGACGAGCTCGACCACGAGGAAGATATACTCTCTTACCAGCACGATATCGCCGCTCTGAAAAGAACGATCGACAAGATGATCCGATAGTCTCGGACTCGGCCGACGCCGGTCGGGGCGCTCTCCGTTCGCATCGGGGAACGCTCCGACCGCCGTTTTTTCGGGAAGCGCCGAAATCTCCGAGCGAAAGCGCGGTTTTCCGTACGAGGAAAAACGTATCTTTGCATCGTACAAAACCGCATGCCATGAAATACCTGTTCTTGCACTACCCCGCCTGCGGAACCTGTCGCAAAGCGGCCCGCTGGCTCGCCGAACACGGCGTGGAAGCCGAATCCCGCGACATAGTCCTGTCGAACCCCGGACGCGACGAACTGTCGCAGTGGATCGCCACGAGCGGGCTGCCGGCACGCAAATTCTTCAACACGAGCGGACAGCGCTACAAGGAACTGAATCTGAAAGAAAAAGTCGCCAAAGCGTCGGACGGGGAGCTGATCGCTCTGCTTGCGACGGAAGGAAAGCTCGTCAAGCGACCGTTGCTCGTCGGCCCCGACTTCGTGCTGGTAGGCTTCCGCGAGGAGCAATGGCAGGAAAAACTGCTCGGCCGCTAAACGACAACAGTCTACGGCCGCTCCCAAAGCCGTGCGGCCGAGTCTGCCGAAGCCTTCCGATCCTATCCGCCTTGCAGAATAAGCATCCCTCCGAAGCTTTCCCTGCAGAAAAGGCGTAATTATGCTGCAACGGATACCGTCACGCGCCCGCGCTTTCCCTGCATCGTACCGGCGGACCGGAACACTGCCCGGACAATGCCCGCGAAGGCATGCCTCCTAAAGCCTACATATAGCCAAGGTCCGGCATTCCGATTGTTATCCTATGCCGGCACATTCTCCTGCCGGAAGAGGATTCGCGCCGCTCCGCCTTAGTCCGGCACGAATAAGGAAAGGCCGGTTCTTATGTATCCGGCACAGCATAGCCCCGTAACGATCCGGACACGACTGTCGCCAAGCATGTTGCGACCGTTCGACCCGTTCCGGGAAACCATGCACGATACGACCGGGCTGTCTCCGTACATCGAGACGGACTTTCGCTACGGCCGGAAACCCGTCTCGATCTCGTCCGAAGGCATCTGCCTACCCCACCCGAAGTTCAGCCTCCCGAGCCATTCGGTCGCAAATCGCCGAAAGAACGGACTATCTATGAATACGGATAGCCCGAATGTACAGCGGGGCCCCGTCCGTTCCATCGATGTCGAACCGCATCCGGCCTCCAGCGCTACACGCATCGGGAAACTTTTCCAGCACGGACGCCTTTCCCTCGCTCAGATCGAACGTAATAGGAGTCCAATCGGAAGCCGCAGGGAACGAAAGCCCCGGGATCGATCCTCCGGCAATTATCTTGAGAAAAAGCTCTACGGTACCGCCTTTTTCGCATTTGTATTCAAAAGAAAGATAGTTTTCGTCCGAAGCGATCGCCCGACTCCTGACCGCCGTATGAATATACGGATCGACGCCGCCCTTTTCAGCCTGCAACAGATAGGCGAACCCGGTTTCGTAACTGAAATAATCCGTCAAATCCTCGAACCGTTCGAGATCGGACCGGGGCTCCTGCAGCTCGATGAACAGAGCCGAAGCCAGCTCGTTTTCATGGGCGTTTCGCTCCCGCATATGCAACTGCTTTATCTCCAACACGGCACCGGCACCTCCGCCCAGCAACAGCTGCATGCGCGAGCCGATACTGCCCCATCCGCACTGCTCGACCGCCTGCCCCATATCGAATTCGTAGAGGCGCCAGTCGGAAGAAGCGGTCAGCGGCTCGATCCGGACCGGAGTCTGCGAATCTTCGTCGAGAACGACCGAAAGAGGCACGTCCCGATCGCTCTTGTACATGAAGGTCAGCACCGGACCGGGTATAGCGGCAGCTATGCGCTGCGTAGTCACCGACGCCTCGCCGCTTGTCGCGGTCCAGCGGTAGGTGTAGCCCTCCGACGGCGACGATTCGAGCTCCTCGACCGCGACTCCGCTGCTCTCCTTCACGTAGAGATAACCTTCAGGAAAACCGCTGTCGTCGATTTCCCAGCCGTCGGTCCGTATCGCATCGAACGCGCTGCGAATCTCCTCTACCGTCCCTATATACAGATAAACGTCGTACTCAAGCACCAGCCCCTTCGCGACGGCGAAGTTACGGATCGGGGCGAAATAGGAACATCCGCCTCCGGTCGGCCCGGAAGGCCCGTCGAAACGATAAGTCGTCGAGAGCGGCGTGCCCGGCGTATACACGCCTATGCCCCAGTCGCTGTCGTCGACATAAGCGGCCCAATGTTCGGTCCGCGTCCGCTCCTCGTTCGGCCAGCCCGGCACGTCCCTGCGCAGCGGACCTCCGGTCCAGGGCGAGGAACCGTCGTAGTAGACCAGATTCTTCAGGGCATAATCGACGAAAACGGCCGGCATCTCCTGACTGGTAGCCGGATGATCGGTCGCCCCGGGCCCGGTGTTGCGGAACGTATAATGAATGCGGGCGATCCGGCCGTCGAGCGTGATGCGCTCTTCCATCTCGCAGTCCGTCACGGCCTCGCCGGTCGCCCAATGAACGGGCGTCGAGACGACGCGAATACTGTTCTCGGTAATCTCCTGAGAAATAACCCGGGCTTTCTCTCCGCGACATCCCCCGCCCTGAATCGGATTCCATACCCAACTCTGGCCGTTCCAATCGCTGCCGTCGGCCTCCCCGTAATAAGACTGTTGGATAAACCGGCCCTCGTCGGCATGATTGAGCAGATTGCGCTTCGTATTCACTTCGGAAAAATGGAAAACGGCTCCGCCGCGATCCATATCGACGCCGAGCTGAACGATCCCGTTGTTGATATAGGTCCCGTTCACGCCCTCCTCGGGCCAAGGTCCGACATGCGGAACGGCCTTGACCGAGACGGAATCCGAGCGCCGGCCGTCGGCATACACGGCGGTCACGGAAAAAGCGTATTCGGTTCCGTTGGCCAGTCCGTCGACGACCAGATAGTTGAACCCGACGTGCATCGTCCTCTGCCCTCCGCCCGGATTCCAGCGGACATCATACTCCAACAAACCGTCGCTTACGGGTTCCGTCCAGCGCAGAGCGACCTGTCCGTCCCCCTCTTGAGCAGTCAAGTTTTCGGGAGCGGGCGCCGGAAGCGGCTCGCCTCCCCCGGTCCGATCCTCGGTACAGCAAACGAGCGCCAGGCAGGCCGCCATCAAGCAGAAAACACATAACAAACGCTTCATAGCACGAAATTTAAAAAACGTAAACGGATGCGCAGGCCCCTCGTCCGAAACCGGATCGAAAAACGGGCGGCTTCGTGAACAAAAATAGTAAATTCCCCATAAAAAGCAAGTATAACGGACAGATCGTCCGCACCTTTCACGGACCGCATCGTCACAGCCGGCCGATGCCGCAACGGCAGAAAAACGCGCGACAAGCCGGCCCGGCAAACGCGGTTCTGCCGGATTGTCTGCGCTCGAACCGCCCCCCCGTAAAGCCTCGCGGAACGTCCGGTCGCCCGCACATAACGAGTTCGCCGTCGAGCAGTCCAGCTGCTCGACGGCGAACTCTATTCGGACGTCCGTCGCAATTCCTTACGGAACCTCAATTGACTTTCTTGCGGTCGTCTTCGCTCTCGTCAGGTGCCATTTCGATCTGCAGGGCGACCATGCGGATCGCCGCCATAGCGGCCTCGTCGCCCTTGTTGCCGTACTTGCCCCCGGCCCGGTCGATCGCCTGCTGCAGATTCTCGGTCGTCAGCACGCCGAAGGCCACCGGCATGTTCGACGACAGCATCAGCTGGGTCACGCCCTGCGTCACGCCCTGACACACATAGTCGAAATGACGGGTTTCGCCCTGAATAACGCAGCCCAGCACGATCACGCCGTCCACATCGGTATACTCGGCGAAATACTGGGCTCCGAGCGCCAGTTCGAATGTTCCGGGAACTTCCTTGACGATGATATTCTGCTCCTCGCAACCCGCCGCGCGCAGCGTACGGACGGCCCCTTCGAGCAGAGCGCCGGTAATCTGCGGATTCCACTGGGAAACGACGATTCCGAACTTCATGTCGGCCGCCGACGGCAGCTGCGGGTCGAGCCGGGAGAGATTTCTGTGTATTGTTGCCATATCGCTTTTTCATAAAAAAGGTTGCCGCCTTGCGGCCGCAACCTTCGGATTATCGAAATGATCGCAAGGCGCGTCGGCCTTACATCTGCTGCTGGATACGCCCGATATACTTCTGTATGTCGCGCGCCTCCATGCTGGCGGGATAGTCGTCGCTGATCCTCTCGTAGGCAGCCAGGGCCTTGGCGTAATCGCCGAGCTTCTCGTACACGCCTCCCGCCTTTTTCAGATAGTAGGGTGCCGAAAGCGAGTTGTCGCTCGCGGCAACGGCCTTCTCGTACATCCGGACCGCCTCGGCGTAATTCTCCAACTGCGCGTAAGCATCGCCCTGCAGGCCGCAGTTCTGCGCGGCCAAAAGCGCCTCGGGAACCGACTTGGTCGAGGCGGAATATTCCTTCAGGTAATCGAGCGCCTGCTGATACTCGCCCAGCCTCAGATAGCAAATTCCGGCATAGTGACGCGCCAGATTGCCCTCGTCGGTCGAGCCGTAGCGGTCGATCACCTCGAGGAACCCGGCGAAGTTGCCGTCGCCGTTGAGCGCCAGCGCGAACGAGTCGACGGCGAACTGCTGCTCGGCTACGAACATCATGGCCGCCGCCTTTTCGGCACGCGGACCGGAGATCAGGTACTTATATCCGAAAAAACCGCCGACCACCACGACCACCACGATCAGCGCCGTAAGCAACGAGCGGCCGTTGTTCATGATAAAACCCTCGACCCGGCCGATAGCCGACTGAATAGCCACTTCGGGATCCTCGGTCTGCGATTTGTGTTTCTCCGTCATAATTGCTTCAGAAAATTAAAGTGAAAGACATACTGAAATGCAAAAGTAACTTTTTTTGGCGAATATAAAACTATTCCGCCCCTTTTTGTCGTTATTTTTAGACGCCGGCTCTTCCGCCCGCCCCGTTCTTCCGCCGTCGGAGGACGACGGCCCCCGGCCGCTCCGAAGCAAGGACCGGCCTTGGACGTTGCCGAAAAAATGCCTACCTTTGATCGCAATCGCGGGCGGATTTCCCCCGGCAACACTTTCTGTCCCCACATGTACCTTCAGCGACTTTCCCTGATCGACTTCAAGAACGTCGGCGAGGCCCAGATCGAGCTCTCGCCGCAGATCAACTGCATGGTCGGCGACAACGGGACCGGCAAGACGAATCTGCTCGACGCGGTCCACTACCTTTCGATGTGCAAGAGCGCTTTCGGCCTGTCCGACACCCAGTGCGTGCGGCACGGCAGCGAGGCGTTCCTCGTGGACGGTCGCTACGGCGAGCCTGCGACAGATCGCACCGAGCGTATCGTATGCTCGTTCAAGAAGGGGGGCCAGAAGAAGCTTTGCCGCAACGGCAAGGAGTACGAGAAGCTGTCGGACCACATCGGCCTGATTCCGCTGGTTCTGGTCACGCCGTCCGACACGGCGCTGATCAACGAGTCGGGCGAGGAGCGCCGCAAATACCTCAACAGCTTCATCTCCCAGCTCGACCGCGAATATCTCTCGGCGCTGGTGCGGTACAACCGGCTGCTGGCCGAGCGCAACAAGCTGCTCAAACGGCAGCAGTCGCCCGGATTCGAGGAGCTGATCGAGGTCTTCGACGCGCAACTTTGCCCGCTCGCCGCGACGCTTTGGCAAAAGCGGAAGGAGCTCGTCTCGGAACTCGCCCCCGTCGTGGCCGGGTATTACGCGGCGCTGTCGGGCGACCGCGAGCGGGTCGGCCTCGGCTACCGCTCGGAGCTCAACGAGCGTCCGATGGACCGGATCCTGCGCGAGACGGCCCAGCGGGACCGGATCAACCAGTTCACTTCCGGGGGCGTACACCGCGACGACATGCTGATGAGCATAGGCGACTACCCGCTGCGCAAATACGGCTCGCAGGGACAGCAGAAGTCGTTTCTGGTCGCGCTGAAGCTGGCGCAGTACGACATCGTGGCCGCTCGGTGCGGCTCCCGGCCGGTCCCGCCGCCGGGCGGCCAATTGTCGTTCAGCTCCCGGCCGATCCTGCTGCTGGACGACATATTCGACAAGCTCGACCTGCAACGGGTCGGCGAGCTGATCCGCATCGTAGCCGACAAGCGGTTCGGCCAGATACTGATTACGGACTGCAACCAAACGCGGCTCGAAGGCATATTGCGCGAAAGCGGGTGCGCGTACAAGCTGTTCCGGGTATCCGGAGGAATCGTGGAGGAATCATGAGGCGCAGGGACCCCGTACGCATAGGCGACGCGCTGAACGACTTTTTCAGCTCCACGCCCGTCATCGCCCGCAAGATCGCCGAGGCGAAGATTCCCGACCTGTGGCCCGTTCTGGTGGGAAACGTCATCGCCTCCTATACGACGAAAATCGAGCTTCGGACGGGCGGACGCCTGTTCGTTCATCTCAGTTCGTCGGTGGCGCGCAACGAGGTATTCATGCGGCGTTCCGCGCTGATGGACGCGATCAACGAGGCCTCGGGCATCCGGATCGTATCGTCCGTCATCGTCAAATAGCTTTTCGCCCGCCCGCACACAAAACGCCATGCCCTTCGGCCCCCGTTCCGCGCCGCGCGGTCGGGGCTCTTCCGCGGTAAAAAACGGACCGTGCAGGAAAGAGCGTTCCTGCACGGTTCGGAAAAGATCGGCCGGAACGGGACCGTGCCCGAAGGCTTGCCCCGAGAGCTGCCGGCCGTATCATTTCTCCTGTATGAGGGAACTGTAATCGGCCCACTTTGCCCGATAAACCGCTCCGGTCCCCTGAGGAACATAGATTTTGTAGGACACCGGGTCCCATCCGCCGGGCTTCGGGAACACGCCCCGCTGCCCGCTCTCCAGCACGGGAAAATCGCCGGAGGAAATATCGTCGAACAATACGGTAACCGACTCCAGCGTCATCTGGTCCCAACTGCTTCTCGTATTGAACGCCATGTCGCCGATACGCCGGATGCCCCGGCCGATGACGACCCTCTTCAACGCCGTGCACTCGGCGAACGCCCGCTTTGCAATCTCGGCGACACCGTCGCCTATGACCGCTTCTTTCAGGCCGGTACAATAAACGAAGGCGGCCTCGCCGACGTAAGTCACGCTGGCAGGTATATCGATCCTCTCCAGCGCGCTGCAACCGTCGAACGCGTTGTATCCGATCGATTCCAGCCCCTCGGGCAGGGCGATCTCTTTCAGACGATCGCAATAGGAGAAAGTCCTCAACTCCAATTCCCGGATTTTATTTCCCTCGAAAACGACCTTCTCCAGCGGCGAGCCGCCGTTGCTTTTCCCCTCGAACGCCGAAGCGCCCAACAGCTCCACGCTCCCGGGAATGACGACTTCGGTCAGCCGGGTCTTGGAAAATGCGAACTGGTCGATCTCGACGAGCGTTTCCGGCAGGACGATCTCCTCCAGCCCGCTGTTATTGAACGCATTGCTTCCTATATACTCGATCCCCTCGGGCAAGGTCAGGCTTTGCAGCGCGGTCTCTCCGCCAAAAGCGCCGGGCTCCACTTGCGTTACCGTGCCCGTATAGCCCCACTTCCCCTCTCCGGTAACCGGATCATAGGAACTCAGCCCGTCGATAAACTCGCATTCCTTGCCCCGGAAATACGGATCGCCGGGGAAAGACTCGTTCGTCACGCGCAACTGCTCGGTCGCCCGGTAGCGAATATACTTCGCTTGCTTTACGACCAGCTTGCGCATGATGGTGCGCTCATCGTCGGATGCGAAAACCAGAATCTCGCTCCGCGGATCGGCGACCGCCGCCGGATCGTCCGGCGCAGAGACGAGGATTCTCCTGTCGCCCTCATCCACGGAGACCTTGTAAGCGCTGTGCGAAATGCACTCGATGGCGACCTGCGCTTCGGCAGGCGTCAGCTCGTAACGAACTTCGGCCGTTTCTCCCGCCCCGCAGGCAATCTCCATCTCCTTCACCTTTTCCGTATCCGATTTTTCGAACAGCAGGTCGAACTTCTCCCGGTAGCGCGGCAATCTGATCCGTTCCCCGGTCTCGGCCAGCGTCAGAACAACAAAGTCCGGATCGGAAACGTCGATGTCGCTGAACATCGAATCGCCGTCCTGACCGGGCCGTCCGTCCTCCCCCGTAGCCTGGCCCAACCGTACCCAGTCGTCGTCTCCGTAGGAAACGTACCAGTAGCCGTTCTCGATCTTCAGCTTCGGCGTGTTTCCGTCGTCGCCCTTATCGCCGGCGGTCCCTTTCAGAGAGGCAAGCCATTCCTCTTCCGTACCCCGATAACCGTTTTCCACGGCCAGCTCATAGGCAGACAAACCGTTATTGCCGCTGAGCGAAGCCAGCCACTCCTCGAGCGTGCCCCGGTAACCGTTCTCCACGGCCAACTCGTAGGCAGACCGACCCGCCGGCCCCTGCGCCACGACCCGGTCGCCGCGACTGTCCTCCAGCCACTCGCCGTCGAGCGTCCAATAGTAAAGGCCGTCCGTGTCCTGTTTCACGCCGATCACGGGAGTCGCTCCGCTCTGTCCGTCCTTCCCGTGATAGATCGTAACGGGACCGCTCCGGCTGAAAGAGATCGTGTAGCCGATCGTCTCGCCGTTCTCCACGACGGGAGCCACGCCGGTCACGTAGTCATTGGCCTGCAACGCTTCGACGATCCGCTGCAACGAGGCGATGTTGGTATTCATCCGATCGCACAGCCTCTCCAGCGCGGCCAGACGCGAGCCCATATCCTCGTTCTTGTTCCACATGGCCACTTCGTCGTACTCCGTGCAGGACGCCAAGGACATCAGGCCGAAAATCAAAAGGGTTACTATCTTTTTCATCACGCTCTCCGAATTTAGAAATTAACGCCCATCCTGATCAGGAAGCAGCGGTTCCTGACGTTTTTGTATCCGATCATCCGGCTGTCGTTCCCGTACACTGTGTCGGACTTGTCAATATCGATCAGTCCGGCTTCGTAAGCGACTCCGAGGCTGAAGCGACTGAACGCCAAGTCCACGCCGCACGAGAATCCCATGTCGTGACGCGAGAATCCGCCCTGACTTCCGAAAACGGACACCGCCTCCCGACCGATTTCGCGCTTGCCGCCCACGCCGACGGCATAATAGAGTCCCGCCCCGGGTACGACGGCCCATCGCCTGCCCAAGGAAACGGCATAGTCAATGCCCACGGGAATCTGCAAGTAATTCATCGCGGTACGGCTGTCGTCGAATCCGTTGATCTCGTATCCCTTGCCGATGAAAATCAACCCCGTCCGAAAATAAAACGGCAACCGCCGGCTCAGCCCGACCCGATAGGTCACGCCCGCCTCGTAACCCGGTCTCGTCGAAGAGGAGAGCCCGTAAGAGGCAATCCACGAAGCGCAGTATCCCGCATGCAGTCCGATGACGTGCTTAGGAAACGGATGAACCGGACCGGAAATTCTCTCCATGGGCGACTCGGTAGGCAGCGCCGTCGCATGGGAGACCGAACCGTCGGCCGAGCCGGTCGCATCGAGCCGAGGAGCCTCGCCGTTTCCGGATATGCCGGACACCGTCCGCTGCGGTTCTTTCTCGGGGCCTTTCGCCTCGACGCACAGATAGAGAGCGGTATTGCTGCTGTTGCGCAAATCGGGAAAAAAATGTTCCAGCATGTGTCGGTAAGGCTCTCCCCCCTGCAAATCCATCAGCCGCTTTTTCCGCCCGTCGACGATCTTGCCCTCGGCGTCGTATATCCATACGGGCGTACGATCGAGAATATCCAGCACCTCGCTGCGGTAGGAAACGTCGGAAGCGGCGATCCGTTCCCGAAGCATCCCCCATGCGATGCCCTCGGCATGGTGCTCGACCAGCGCAGCAGGAACGTTTCCCTCGCGGACAAGGTAGGCTTTGAGCTCCTCCGCCCGGCGCTCCGACAGCCGCTCGTTGGCTTTCGCCGTCCCGTCGGGGGAGGCATACGAGCGGATAACGATCTTTCCGACGCGGTTCTCTTTCAGCGCCCTGTCGACCGAATTCAGGAAACGATCCAGCCGCGCGCGGTTATCCCGGAACGACGGATCGACGTCATGAAAGCCCCGACGGTAGAAAACCCGCATCGAGTCCACCGCTTTCTGAGCTTGCACGTTGCTCGCGGCAAGCACGAACGCGAGCCATAATAACAGACATTTTTTCATTCGGCGTCATTTTAACGTTGTCGTCTTCTCGTCCGCCTATTGCAGCGGATAAACACGTTGGAATACAGTCCGGTATGACTGCAAAAGGCATACGGGTATCCTATTTATTCCTTCGTTTTTACAAGTGACGCGATCAAAGCTCCGTATGAAGCGGAGGAAGATTTCCTCATGAGCCTAAAAAACCTATAGATACGCCGATTTTTGTTTTTTATCGTCGTTTTTATATTTTTGCAGTTGTAAACCAACGATTTAACGAACATATAAATCGAATCCGAGTAAGGGCTGTCGGAACGATTCCGGCAGCCCGTTTCGCAACTCGGCAACGGGAAACGATAAGCGAGAAACGCATTGCAGAAACTTAACCGGCAGCAGGGGAAGCGATCGCAATCGAACAAAAAACAAACTGCAACGCACAGAAAACCGCCGAACGAAAGCTCAACGGAAAAGACAAGGGTACGGGAGAACGGCAAGGTCAACGTTTCCTGCGGACGGAGCTTTCACTATATGCGCCTGACAATCGTCAGGAAGGGAAAAGACAGGACCGAATCCGGAGACTTTTCATCGTTCTCTTTGCGAGCATCGCTGCCGACGGACGGAATCGTCGCCGGACGGGCGATCCCCCAAACCGCATAAAAAAGCAACAGATCGAGAAATCGATCTGTTGCTTTTTTCGATAGGCTATTCCGGAGGAAAGCCTTCCGACAATCGTTTTCCGCCTGCCGGACTATTTCTTAGCCTCTACCGGCTGAATGTCGAGCAAGTCCACGTCGAAAACGAGAACCGAATTGGCCGGAATGCGACGGCCCATCGGACGGCTGCCGTATCCCAGATTGGAAGGCACCCACAGCTTGATCTTGCCGCCCTTGCCGATCATCTTCAGACCCTCGGCCCATCCGGGAATCACGCGGGCCATATTCAGTTTGGTCGTGTCGCCTTCGGCGGAACGATCCTCGATGACATTGCCCTTGCGGTCGGACAACTTGTAGGTCACGAATACATTGTCGGCCGAATCGGGCTTCGCGCCCTCGCCCTCGCGTACGATCTCGTACAGCAGACCGGACTCGGTTTTCTTCACATTCTTGTTATCCTTCTCGACCTGAGCCAGGAAGTCCGCGTTGGCCGCGCTGTCGATACGCGGCTTGCGCACCATGTAATACTCCTGAATGAAATCCATGGCCTGCTGACGGGTCATCACCGAAGTGTCGCCCTTGGCTACGTCTTTCATCGCAGCGACGACGGTAGCCAGATCGAACTTCATCTCCATGACGCTGTCCATGTTCTTGACGTACTCGCCGAGCTCCATGCCCATCGTATAGGCCAGCGTGTCGGTTACGTTCTTGAGATTTCCTCCCTTGGTGCCGCACGAGCTGAACACGAGAGCTGCCGCGCCGCCTAAAATAAGTAACTTTTTCATTTTCTTAACCAATCATTATTTGAATTGAATTGTTTCTCGCTTCCGCGTACCCGCGCGTCTTCCGACTTCGCGGCGGGAATGCAAACATAAGCAAATTAAGTGAATAATACTGCATATTCGAAAAAAAACATCGAATTATTTTACTCCGTCTCCGAAGCTTTTCCCCTCATCAGAAACCTCATGCCCAACAAGCTGACTCCGATCGCGGAGAACGACGCCGCCAGCACGGCGATCTTTCCCGACGCCACGTAGACCGGATCGCCGAAAGCCAAAGTATTGATGAAAATCGACATCGTGAACCCGATTCCGCCCAGACACGAGACGGCCAGCAGGCCGCGCCACGTAGCCCCTTCGGGCAGCGCTCCCCATCCGAGCCGCACGCACAGACGGCTCAACAGGAAAATGCCCAGCGGCTTGCCGAGCACCAGACCCAGAAAAATGCCCAGTCCCTGTCCGGAAGCCAGCACCCGCAAATCGCCCAGCCCGTCTACCGTCACGCCGGCATTCGCCAGCGCAAAGACCGGCATGATGAAAAACGCGACCGTATGATGCAGCCCGTGCTCCAGCCGCTGAGACGGACTGATCGACTGGAGGGCCACCCGGCTCAGCCGCTCCAGGGCCTCCCTCTGCGCGCGGTTGGACAACACCTCGGCCCCCTCCCGGTCGTGCCGGCGGAAGTCGTCCATGCAATGACGGCTCTTGTAGCCGAAATAGCGCTTGGAATAGCGAGGCGTCGCAGGAATCGTCATCGCGATCAGCACGCCCGCAATCGTCGCATGGACGCCCGAATGAAGGAAAAGCACCCACAGCAGGATACTCGGAATCAGGTACAGGCACATCCGGTAGACATTCAGCCGGTTCAGCACGAGCAGCAGGGCGAATACCCCTCCGGCCGCCGCCAGCAGGCCGTAATCGATCCCCGTCGAATAGAAAACGGCGATCAGCACGATCGCCCCCAGATCGTCGACGACGGCCAGCGCCGTCAGGAACACTTTCAGCGAAACGGGCACGCGGGGACCGAACAGCGACAGCACGCCGAGCGCGAAGGCGATGTCCGTCGCCGTCGGCACGCCCCATCCCGCGGCATACGGCCCCGACGGATTGATCGCGAAGTAGATCAGCGCGGGAAAGACCATACCGCCCAGCGCAGCGGCCAAAGGAAGCGCGGCCTGCCGGAGGCCCGACAGACGGCCGGCGATCACTTCCCGTTTGATCTCCAGCCCGACGTAAAAGAAGAAAACGGCCATCAGCCCGTCGTTGACCCACGCCTCGAGCGGCTCGTCGAGGGAGAAACCGTCGAAACCGATCCGCAGACGGGCTTCGAGCAGATGGTGATAAGCGGACGCGGTCCACGGAAGATTGGCCAGCACGAGCGCCAGCACCGTAAACAAGATCAGCACCACGCCTCCGGCCCACGGGCTGCGGACAAATTTCCGCAGCCGGGCAAGGCGATTGTAGAAATTGCGCTTATGCCTGAAATCGAATGCTCTGGTCATCGCTCCGGTATATTCCGTTCCTCGCGCCGCGCGAGCCGGCGCTCAGGCCTTCCGCCACGCAAAAGGCGTTCCACAGATACTGTTATCGTACGAATGCCGCCCGCCCCCGAACGATCCGGACCTCAACGCTCCGCGTCCGGCCGACCGCACCGCCCTACCATAAGACGCCCGTCACTCCGACGACAGCACGAACAGACAGAGCTTGTACAGCATTCTCGCTCCCACGTTGGCGTCCCACTCGTCATCTCCGGAAGGAGCCGGAGCCACCTCGCACAAGTCGAACCCGACTATCCGGCGCCCGGACGCCACGACGCGCGACAACAGATAGACCGCCTCGTCGAAAGTCAGCCCTCCGGGCACGGGCGTTCCCGTATGGGGGCAATACTGCGGGGTCAGGCCGTCGATGTCGAAGCTCACGTACACTTGCTGCGGCAACCGGGCGACGATCCGTTCGCAGAGGGAATGCCAGCTTTCGCCGGCGAACTTCGAGGCCGACAGCCCCGGCCCGTCGAACATCGTCACGCGCGGATCATCCGCCGCCAGACGGGCCTCCTCGTCGCAGAAGTCCCGGACGCCGACCTGCACGAGCGACGCAAGAGACGGAGCCTCGCGCAGCGCGTTGAACATGATCGAGGCATGCGAGCGCACGAAGCCCTCGTAGGCTTCCCTCAGGTCGGCATGCGCGTCGACGTGCAGAATGCCGAGCCCCGGATGCCTCTCGGCGACGGCCCGGATCAGCCCGAGCGGCACGCTGTGCTCCCCGCCGACCACGCCCACCGTCTTGCCGGCATCCAGCCAGCGGCAGGCCTCGGCGTACACTTCGGTCTCGAGCCTCTCCGCCCCTTCGTTGACGCGCCTCAGCCGCCGGCGCAGCGATTCGCTGTCGGGCGATCCGCCCGTCTCCCAATGCTCGATCACGCGACGCGCCTCTTCGCGCAGCATCCGGCTACGCAGCGGCCATGTATCGTCCAGTTCGGCCGTGCCGATCCCCCGTTTCCATGCACCCGGACAATGCACGTCGTACAAGTCGACCTGCAAGGACGCGTCCAGTATCGCCCCGGGACCGAGCGCCGTCCCTTCGCGGTAGGACACGGTGACGTCCCACGGCACGGGAATCAGCACCAGAGAGGATTCCTCCGGCGCAAAGGGCAATCCGAAATAGCTGCCGTTGGCTATGCCCGGACCGTTCGGATCGAAACCGTCCGGGATACGGGCCGTGTTTTTCTCTTCCATAATCGTCGCTTCTGATCCGGCAGCGGCCCGAAACCCGTCGTTTCGCGCCGGGCCGCCGGCAAAGTTAGCAAAGATAAACGATCCGTCCTACTCCCGATTCCCCGGCCCGATCCTCAGCCGGAACGCAGCCGCGCCGCCGATTCGTTTCCGGAGCGTACAATACGACGGCGCTCCGTTCCGTTCTATAGACAGATTTCCGATAGCGTTGCGATAACGGGGTCGGGGAATTTTTTTCATAATCATTACATTAAGTTGGGTGACCCCGCCGCGAGCTTTCGCGGCGGGGTTTTTCACTGCAAATCCGGCGAACGAAACGGTGTTCTTCAATCCGGATATTCCGCAGCGGGAGCACGCCGCAGGCCCGATCACCGCGCACTCCGAAACCGGCCTCGATCTTCCGGCCATCTTCCCATGCGCCGCCCATCCGGAACGCCTAAGGAGCGCGAGCCCGCAGAAACGCTCCCGGGGCAAACAAGTTTCGGAAGTTATTGCTACCTTTGCGGGCACGATAAATGCAGAGCGCTCAGGAGATGACCGACAAACCCCACATCATTGCCGACTGCGACATTCCGTTCCTGAAAGGCGTACTGGAACCCTATGCCGACATGGAGTACCTCAAGGGAAGCGAAATCTCGCACGCCGACGCCTTGCGCGCCGACGCGCTGATTATCCGCACCCGCACCCGCTGCGACGGACGCCTGCTCGACGGGACCCCGGTCAGGCTGATCGCCACGGCCACGATCGGGCACGACCACATCGACTCTCCGTACTGCCGCGAACACCGGATCGAAATCCGGACGGCGGCGGGATGCAACGCCCGGGGCGTACTGCAATGGGTCGGCGCGGCGCTCGTCCACCTCTCCC
>OGRH01000780.1_pt1 | contig 23879 bp, 26 predicted proteins | sample 1553461 | NCBI WGS metagenome assembly OGRH01 (sample SAMEA2580092, study PRJEB22360) | human gut metagenome | biome: human gut; feature: human-associated habitat; material: faeces | place: Denmark | collected 2008/2010
GGCGCCGTTGCCGGCATAGTCTTTGACCGGCGTGGACGGGAACACGCAGAGATAAGTGCTGTTCGGGTCTTTGACCCACTCCACATTTTTCGTGGTGCAATTCGTAACCGTAACAGAGCAATGCTCGTTAAGACCGATCAGGCCGCCGCAGTTGTAAGCGCCGATGATCTTGGTGTTTTCAACGGAGCAATTTGTAAAGGAATGGCTCTTATCCGGCTCGGCAAGATGACCGACCAAACCGCCGACTTTTCCATATCCCTTTACTGTGCTGTTGGTCACATGGACGCCATCCATAATCACATCGTCGCAATATGCGCGGCCAATTACAACACCCACCTGATTTCCGTAGTATTGGCCATTGATGGAGACGTTAGCGCTATCAAATGTAAGGTTCTTGACTGTAATCGGATTTTTTGTCAAGCCAATGAATCCGCAGGCATAGGGATAACCATCTGGAGAACAATTTCCACGAATCAACAGATTCCGGATGACGCCGTTCTGACCCTGAATGGTGACCTGATCCAACGGACCGGGGCCGTAAGAGCTGCCCCAAGCATTGATAGGCTCCCAGAGATAGGCGCTCATATTCAGTGTACCTGAGATCGTAATGGTGTATCCAGCAAAAGATTTGCTGTTGTTCTTAATCTCTGCCGCCCACCATGCCAGCGCCTCCGGTGAGGAAATTGTGAGCGTTGTGCCGCTTTCTACATAGCCTTCAGGCTGCTCTGTCACAACTTCCTGCCAGGATTTACCGACCGGGCAAAGAACGCCACTGGAATCGCCCTCAATTCTGCCGGGCGCCTGGTCATCGGAAATCGTCAAAGAACTGGTTGTATCAATGGACAACTTGCCCACATTGCGGATGACGTTGGTCTGATTGGCAATAAAGTTTGTCTTTGTTGCGGTCAGTGAACTCCCAGGAAGATTGTTGTTGACTGCGTAGCTTGTGCTGCTGGATACTGTACTATTGGAGATACTGATAGAAGGATTGCTGCCATATTCTTCAGCAAGACCATTCAGGATTCCGTTGTCTGCACCGTAAATGGTTGAAGCTGAGACAGTAACGCTGCCGTTCAGATTGAAGATGCCTGCTGCGACATTACTGTACAATTCCGCGCCCTGAATGGTCACAGTGCCTTGGTTTTGAAGGACCGAACTGGATGATGAGAATACCTTTGCATTTGAAATTGTGAGGACAGCGCCTGCAGCGTTCACAATTGCCGTACCAGAGGCGTTGGTTGTACCACCGTTAATGCGCAGCTCGCCGCCTTTAGAAATACGAAAAGCATGCTCTCCAGACTCGATTGTTCCGTTCCCAGCACTGTCAACAATTGTGCAGGTGCCGTAGACCAAAACGCCCCAGTTTGCTGCCGGTGTATTCAACGTATGGCCGTTTAAATCAATTGTAATATCACTGTTTTTCGGAATTTCCAGTGGATTGCTTATCGTAAGGTCTTCGCTCAGTTGATAGGTGCCAGAGGCCAACTCGCCGCCCTCTGGGGGCAACGTCAGCGCTGCGTCTTCTGCAAAGGCCGTGACGGTCAGCAAGGCCATCAGCATTGCCAACGTCAACAGGCCACACAAGATTCTTTTTTTCTTCATGCCGCATCTCTCCTTTTTTGTCTTCCCCATTAGGCTACACAAGATTCTTTTTTTCTTCATGCCGCATCTCTCCTTTTCTGTCTTCCCCATTCTATCCCGCGAATGCCTCACACCATCCGCCGCCATAGCTGAATGCAGCCAGCGCGGTGTTCCCGGAAATCGCGCCGCCACGCATCGTGAACTGAGGGCTGTCACCGCTCAGACCCACGCCGCCGCCATGAACAACAGCATCGCCAGATCCAGTGCCGCCGGTAACGGCGCCGCTGGTATAGGCATACTAGTGGGGCACAATCCATCCATTCTCGCCAACAGAATCGGAAGAATAGCAGGTAGTCCAGGTACCGTCCTGATGATCAATGATCTTTGCGGTAAATATCCCATCGCTGTACACGCTATTGAGCAACGCGTCCATCGCCACTTCCACAGGTCAGCCAAGCTGACTGGGGGTTGTTGCAGATTTGCAATTGTACCAAAAGATCGGTAAAATTTCTTGTCGGTACAACCCCCAGGCCGCCCTTCGGGCGTCCAACTCCCTCAGAGGGGGCATGAGGGCCTGTACAATCCGTCAAATTCCGATTCAAGCTGCCGCCGTTTATTATAACACAATACAGGAAAAACGCAACCCAATTGTTGGAGAAATCTAAGGCAACACCGCACAAATGACCTTTTGAGGGCAAAAAGAAAATCCGGCAGACCTGCAACGCTGCGTTGCATTTATTTTTTGAAACTACAGAGCATTTTTAGGGCAGTTTTTCACACACTCCATACATAAAATGCACTCGGTCCCATTCGCTCTATTTCTTGCGTTGTCGGTCATATCAACATCCATAGGACCCTTCCATCCATCAAGAATGACCGGAGTAATATAATTCAATTTGATGTCTTCTTCCGACATCTGTTTCTTGCCCAATATGGTCATGTCAAAACCTCCTAATCAAGTTCTTTGGTGTTGGTTAGTCACGAACCGTTTCAAGAATATCTTCAATCCGGCAATCCATTACCTCGCAGATACGAAGAAGAACATCCGTGGTTATGTTGTCTCCTTTGCCGAGCTTTGCAAGGGAGGCAGAATTGATGCCGGCTTTTTCTCTCAAATCACTCTTTTTCATGTTCTTGTCAATAAGCATCTTCCAGAGTTTATTGTAGCTGATGCGCATATTGGGAAACCCTCCGTATCTTGTGAAATATAATAATACGGCGGGTATGAGGAATTGGAATTTACGCCGCTTCGCAAGCGAAACGACATGAGTTGGAACGGAAACCCTTCCGAGATCAACGAGTGGCTCTTTAATCAGTTCTTGGAGCATATATGGACTTCCATCCTCTTTTCGGCCGTATGTGACCTGATATACCCATGATTTATCCTTTTGCTGATAGAAGCTGCCTTCTCCGTTTGAACGACGTGCCATGCTATCAACCTCCAATTTCTTTGTAATATTTGGAGATTTGACGTTAATTCATAATCGTATGCGAGGATTTCATCCACTCATAAAAGGGTTCCTTTGGAACGCGGAAAGAATTGCCGATGCGAATGACCGGAAATGACTTGCTGTGGATCAGATTGTACGCAGCGTTGATGCTGATGTTCAGGATCTGCTTGATATCCTGTACAGTCAAGGTTTCATTTTCTCTCTTTTCCATAGTGGAATCCTCCTCATACGAAGTAAAATATGAACTTTTCAAGGTGCAGAAGCTGACTCGTATAGTTATTTTACGACAGCCCTGCGGGAAATGCAATGATGCCGCGGGTATCGCGGCGGCATTATTTTGAAAGATGTTTCTCTTTTCGTCTTCCTACCGCCGAAGAATACCGTCAGCGAAAGCGTACAGATTTGCGAGTTCCTCCACAGCCTGTTGTCTGAGCCGCTGCACGGTTCTGGGCGTCGAGCCCATGCCGTCCGCAATTTCACCCCAGGGCTGCTGTTCGAAATAATACCTACGGATCACGTCCTGCTGCCGCCCGTCCAGAAACCCTATGTAATGCGAAAGCCGATCCTGCTCATGGCAGAGATCGGCGTATTTGGAGATCAGTTCTTCGACGCTTTCTCCATTGAGCTGCGCGGCAGCGCGCTGATAGGACATTGCAATTTCAGGGACGCTTTTGGGATAGGCATTCGTACCGGCATTGTCCGCATCCCGCTTTTGAAACGTCATGACCTCAATCATTTCCGTCGGCGTAACATGGCTGGCATACTGTATTTCGTACTGAAGCAGTTCTATCTGCCGCATCATTTTCTGATAGTTTTCCAGCCGATCCAGCACTTCGTTCAGGTATTTGTTGTCCATTTGTTATCCCTCCTAAACCAAAATGCTGCCCATCTGGTATGCGGCAGCATACAAAAAACAGATGCTGCAGCCGAGCACTGCAACATCTGTTTTCTATTTTTTCTATTGTAAGGATAACACAGATACCTGCGACAAATCAAGTGCCGAGCGTGCGCGATTTTAGGCGATTGTGCGACAGAAGTGCGACATTAAATGCGTAATACCTACATGGAATTCCGTCAACGTTTATACATAAAGCACATTCGACGCAGCACGAAGCGTTTCAATGTAAGTGCCGTTGCTATCATATACGTCTACAGTAAATATCACTTTATAATAATAGCCAGATACCACATAACGATTTCTGGTAATTGGAAACGCATCAGTCGTTCCATCATATCCAGGGCCGTTATAATCCCAGGATTTCTCAATAGACCAGGTTTCTTGATTGGAACTCTTGCACAAAGCTAGAGATGCATCTATTGTGCCGTTTCGATATTGGGAATATAAACGAATTGTGCCTTTGCATTCAGCAATGTGTGAACTTGAAGAAATCGACAGCGCCGCAGAACATAGGGCGGATGTATCGTACCGCAGAGGGGCATAATCAACTGCTCCAGCCATAACAAAAAAGCTGGGAATGACAAGGCAAACCACAAGCACGAATGCAATACTTCTCAACGTTCTTTTTTTCATTTTAGTCTCCATTCTTGAGATGATTTTTACTCTTATGATCGGATAATATTCTCTGTCACACTTTGCAGCACATCAAATGGGATGTCCTCTCCATAGACAATAAACATCAAATTTGACGTGTCTTCTAACCAGAAAATCTGATAGTAATTGTTTTTATGAACGATTGACACTCCTTGCCCGTCAAAATTTTCTTCGCGAATCTCGGCATTTTCAGTGTCAATTGTGACTGTGGCCGCATTGGTCTCGCTAATATAATATATCGACACTTCAAATTCTTCGCTGTGGCCGTTTTGGAAGTGATAAATACATGACGTTTCGCTTTCTTCGTTAGTGATGAGGACAAAATCTGCTGGAACAGCATTTAAGACGCGTTCTTTATTATCTTCAGCAGCTACTTCCTTATTGTTTTGCCCTAAAGATAATTCATAAGATGTCCCAAAATCAAATGTCTCAACAAGATAGTTGAGCGTTTTTACCCGAACTGTTTCCGATGCGGCAAAGACACCAACAAACATAAAAAGCGGTATCAGTATCCACAAAGCAACTCGATTCAGTGTTCGCAGCGTTTTCTTTGCAGCTTTTTGAATCTGGGCTTTTCGATAACTCTTTTCAATCGTATGCAGGCAGCGCTTGCTCAAACTTTCGGGAACGGCTGCGTTCGGATCTGCAAGAAGCTCCTCATTTTTCTGCATCAGCTCTTTTCCGCTTGCCTCTGCCACTCTGTTCATAAGTAGCGCGAAAAAGGCATCTTCGTATTGCTCATACAGTCGTTCATCTTCATTCATAATTTTTACCTCCTTCCCGGAGCTTTTCTACAAATGCACGTCTGGCCCGGGTCAATTTCATTCTAACACTGGAAGGCTTACAACCGAGCATTTGTGCAAGTTCTGCGTCTGACAGATCCATCAGATATTTTCCGTACAACAACTGCTTCTCTTCTTCCCGCATTTCCTGAAAGGCGGCCAGCAGCTCTTCCTGTTTTTCCTTTTCCAAGTACCTCACCTCGGCTCCGGGGATATGAGCCTGGGGAAAATCCTCTGTTAAGTCATCCAAGGGGATGCAGCGAGCAGCTTCCTTTTGATCTCGTTTTATTGTGTTGATCGCAGTGTTGCGAACCGCTGCTGCAATATAGTTTATTTGCGCATAAGGTGGTAACCGTTGAAGCGTTGCTTCATTCTTCAGCAAGGAGAGCACCGCCGTTTGTACGATATCCTCCCGCTGCACCGAAACCTCCGAGTATTTTCCAGCGATATAATACATGAGGCGTTCGTGTTTAAGATATATGTCTTCCATGAAGCATGGTTTCTCTTTTTTCTTGCTCATGTTTGGTTCTCCTGAACATTCATATACTAAGACACGGAACGTGCCGTTTTGCAACAAAAAATTTTGCAGGTATATTGCCACATCAAGTCAGCGTCTTTGCGACATTAGTTTTACTATAATAAAATGAATTTTTCAATACAATACTATTGCGAATCTAATATTTCGCACATTTTAATTTTAGAATAAGTATAATGTCAAAAACTGCGAAAGAAGGTGTGAGCTTGACGAAATTTGGTGAAATATTGGTGCAGCTTCGTCAAGAGAAGCATCTTTCGCAAGCCGAGCTGGGACATATCATCTATGTTTCCGGCGGAACGATTTCGAATTATGAAAAGGGCGTTCACTATCCGGATGTTGAAAAGCTGGTCAGGCTGGCAGACTACTTTAACGTTTCTATCGATTATCTTCTGGGTCGATCCACCTCAAAGCTCTCGCCCGATGTGTTTGCGCAGACAGTTTCGGATGACACAACTGTTGGTGATGTCGTTCAGTCCCTTCAACGCTTGTCTCCTGCCAGAAAGCGTGCAGCCTGCACGATGGTTGCAGATATGGAGGTAGCGTCTATGATTCACATTGCCAGAAAGAGGGAGCGAGCTTGATCCCGTTTTGCATTCTTGTAATCGAAGACGATGACGACCGCGAATTTATGGCTGCGCTGTTTATCCAATATCAGCGGCTTCTTTACAAAGAGATCCATGACATTCTGAAGAACCCATGGAATACGGAAGATGTTCTGCAGGCCACATTGGTCAAGCTGATCGATAAGATCCCGGAACTCCGAAACAAGGAGCAGCCGCAGCTGATCGGATATATCAGCGTGACCGCGCGAAATACGGCCTATAATTTCTTGCGCTCACAAAAGAAAATCGCCCCTTTCTCTTTTGATGAGTATATGCAGCAGTCTGAGCCAATTGCTGAGCATCGTCAAATGGAAGAACTCCTGATTTCAAAAGAGGAGATCGATGAATTGGTGCGGCGCTGGCCGCAGCTTGATGCCAAAAGCAAGTATCTGTTAGAAGGAAAATACATACTCGGCAAAAGCGATGAGGTTATGGCCGAGGAACTATCCATAAAACCCGCCAGTGTCCGAATGGCACTGACGCGGGCAAGACAATGTGCATATCAGCTTCTTACGAAAGAGCAAACCCCGAGTCGTTCATGATGAACGGTTCGGGGTTTGTTGCATTTGGCCGGCTTTTGTGTCTGATATTTTGGGGATGAATTGTCTCTGAGCGCAGAATGGTCTGCATTGTCTACCTGCACAGAAAAACAGGTTTTTCTTGTATTGTCTGACGAGTCAAGCAAGAGGACGTGCCGCAAATTCTTTCCGCGGCACGTCCTTATTAAAAATACAAGAAAATCCAGAACACAAAATCCACCCAACGCATTAAAAACGCGAAAGTTTTCGACAACATTTCCCACAAAATGTGATATAATTCATATACTACTATGGATGTGAGGGACAACTGTTTTGAAAGAAATAGATACGAAACAGAAGCTTATTCTTCAAAAATGTGATGACTATGTTCAGAGCGCAAATACTCTGTTTCATTTCATGCAGCGGCACGAATATCTTTCTGCGCTTTTGAAGCGGCGTGCGTTAGTTCCCCGTTACTGTCAGGAGAACATTGCATATCTCAATTTAGAAATAGGCGGCCATCCATTTGACGAGATTTATGTGCTCCAGAAATGCTTTTGTGATATTCCATTTCACAAACTCACAGAGGCTTTCGAGATAAGCAGCGACGAAGACGCTCTGCAAACTTTTGACACGGCTGATCGTCTTGCATTTGAACGTTCGAATACGCATCCAGCATACTATGGCGGTTATGCCATCGCCCTGTCCAAGCAGTGGGGTGAATCACACGGTTTGCAGCCTGTCCAGTACGCGAACGGGATGTCCGATTTTACAAATTCACTTTCCGAGGTCATCAATTCAGCATACGAAGCAGATGACCTGCCAGACCTATATGTAAACGATATTTTACGGCGTTTGTCGTTTATAAAACCTCTCCGCGGACTCATGCGCAGGCGTTTTCGGGACACTTGGATCAATGTGCAGAAGAATTTCCACGATGAACGCGAGTGGAGGTTTGTTCCGCCGCAGAGCGCATTAGACGCGCTTCAGTTTGACAGTGTGATTGCAAACCCGACAAAGCTGCGCAAGATGGAGGGTTTGGCTGGGCTCAACAGATATCTTGAACGTGAAGCGGCGCGTCCTGCGTGGCTGGAGTTCTCATTCGACGATATTCGATATTTGATCGTCCCCACGATCCAGGCTCGAATCGAACTGATTAAAGAGATTCTGGCGCTTCCTTCGGATGGTTTTTCCTCCAGCGAATCAGAGAACATTGGCAAAAGTGTGCTGATCAGCAAAATACTTGTACTGGACGAAATCAGAAAGGACTGGTAGCTATGGGGCGAAATAGACTGAAAGATGTTTTCTCCACCAATCCTCCTCTTCCCGAAATCAAACTGCTCTTTCAGAATGCAGAAGCGGAGACACAGTTTGAGAAGGCAATGTATCTTGCATGGGATGAAGGACATCCTGTAAATGTGGAGGGTGTAAGTGGAATTATTACCTATGACTCCAGCAGCGATCGAAAGATGCCGTTTCTATTTGAAGATAATCTCGAGGGCTTCATGGTTGGGCCAAGCAGTGAAACGCGGGCTTTCGATATTACCACGCCAAAAGGCATGAAGAACGTTTCGTTAGAATGCTTTACATTCTCAAAGAGAACAATTCTTCGGACGAATAAAGATTCCATTATTTCTCAGGAATTTACATTCACCAACACAGGCGAACGTACTTACAACGCAAAAATTCTGAAAGAACGTGCTCAGTCAGTCTCGCAGCTAGCCGATAGCTACTGCATAGCGATTGGCCTTTTGGAGCATTTTATGCCAGACAAAGATGTCGAAAGCACTGCGGATGCAGAACATCTGCAAGGCATAAAAAAAGCCTTGCGCTTCACATATCGTTTTTATATGCAGCTGTGTGCATTAGAAAAAGTACTGCAAAGGGTCATTAAGCCAACTGACATTGAAGCAGGCGTTGACGAGATGGCAAAAGTCAATGAACTGTATCTCCTTTTGGTACAAAAAATTCCGCTCCACTTCGATGGACAGATTAACGTCACAGAAAATAACAGCGTGAACCTTATCAGTAACCCCGGCGCAACACTCGAAGTCGGGAAAGAAATTCTCATTACGTTCTACCGTGAGCAAGACGTTTCTTTCTGCGGCATATCTGTTCACTTATATTTCGTGAATATTCTAAAACACGCGATAATTAAAAAAATCATTGATGAGGGTGAACAGAAGCGATTGATATACGGGGAAACGGACAGCAACCCCATGCAGTTGTTTTTTACCGCATTCCTTTCAGAGCAGGAAGCTGCCGAAGAACACGCAAATGCGAAGGATAAGGAGGCGGAATATACAAAAGCCCGTACGGCAGCGGATTACTTTCATGTGATAGATGACTCGTTCAATCCATAATCGCATGGAACGGGCCTTGCGCATATCAATCTTCAGCTGACGCAAGGTAAATCAGAAATAATTTTCCGTCGAGTGTTGCATTTGGTCGGATAAATGGTCTTAGTATATGAATCCATTCTAAATCTTTCTTAAAGTGGCCACTTTATAAAGATAGGTAGTAGCTAATCATTTATATGGTCAAATAGAAAGGAGCCAAGCAAATGAAACACAAGAGAATGCTGACAGTTGTATTTTCGTTGATTCTTGCGCTAACACTATCGATCTGTAGCGTATTTGCCGACAATTTCTCGTCTCCGGAGCTCCCCTCCGATGAAGAACTCCTCACGCTTGTTGAGGACTCGGTTAACGCCTATAAAAAACAGTATATTATTCATTCGGTTGATATCGCAAACAAATGCATTCAGTCCACGTCTCAAAACGGATATACCGTAGACTTTACCGTCGCTCTTGATGTTGAACTGAACTATGATTCTGCACTTCAATTACCACATGTGCAGGGAATGCTTGCGTTGCTTGGAATTGATGCAAGTAGTACATCTACTGACGTGTTTTTGAATAAATTAGACACAGATACATTAGATGTTGCAATCAGTAAGATTGCTCAAGGCCAAATGTCTCTCTCAAATTCTGTTTCCGAGAAATCCGCAAAGATTGATGTGGAATCAGCAGAGCGGATTACTAACACTGTAAAAGAAGAACTGGCCGATTTCATCTTAGAACTTGAGGACTTATATATTGGCCAGAGGGAGCAGATCAATTTAATTCTTAGAGCGACTTTTGATAGCAATGATTCCCCCGTTGGAGTCTCCGCCGTTGCATATGATGGGACTACATATAATATTCAAGAAATCGAGCCTGCCAGCAATGCAGAAATGAGAGCAAACGGGAAGAATCAACTCAATAAATTTGTATCGCTCGCTATTGCAAAAGAAAACACGAGTCCGAACGAAATCAACGCTCTAGCAAACTCCGAAGTCTATCATCGTGTTTCTGCTCGCGAATATGCGAACAAGTGGACTAGTAATCCTTCTGGCGGTGCATTCAAGAATATTTTAAAATGGAAAATTAGAGACAATCCTGATGCAACTGAGGAACCGTATTATCCGGCAAACAACGCAGACTGTGCCAACTATGTATCGCAAGCGATTTATGCAGGCGGGATCGATAAAACATCAAACGATGTGAACGACAAATATCATTGGTTTGCCAGTGAGTATGGCTGCTCTATTGCGTGGGAAAACTGCGAGAGCATGTATTTTTATTTTACTCATAACAATTATTGGACAGCGTCCGACTATGCCAATTGCAATGCAGGCGGGATCATCTTCCTAAAGGACACTTCGGGAACGAGATACCACGTTGTAATGTGTGTTCAGAATAATACAGTGACGAGACTGTATTCCGCACATACGCAAGATGCGTTAAAAGTTCCATACACAGGAAAAGCTTCGTTTGGTACATCATGCAACTCGCTCGAATACTGGGTTTTCACAAACTCCGACACAAACTAATTTCAAAAATGGAAATCCTCATATTTTCTATTTGAAAAATAGGAGAACGTATGAAAAAGCAACACCACCTTATTTGTATAGTCGCTTCACTTTTGTTCTGGTTGGTGGGGTGCAGTGCCATTCAAATCAAAGATATCCCCGTCTCAATTTCCCAAGCGCCATTGGAGAACGAAGAAATTTCAAATAGTGAACAGGCCGAATCTCCTCTGGAAGCTGAAGACTCGACATCTGTTACAATTACAGAAAGCGGCGACTTTTCAGAGGCTGAGCAATTGGGCTTTGCCGGTGCGAACATCGGGCAGGGCGGGCTGATGGCCGGAGACGGCGAGTGGGTCTATTTCCGCAGCGAATCTGACTGGGGCCTTTACCGGGCGCGCACGGACGGCAGCGAGCAGACGCAGCTGCTGCCGCCGGAGGACTATGCGCCCAGCAGCATCAATGTGCTGGGTGGCTGGGTCTATTTTTCAAACTTCCGGGATGGGTTTTCTCTCTGGCGTGTGCGCACGGATGGAAGTGAAGCGGAAAAGCTCGTGGATGGTTATTGCCATACGTTCCTTGTAACGGAAAGCGGTATTTATTATGACTGCCGCGATGAGAACAACGTCATGCGAACCTTTCATGCAGAACTGGACGGTAGCGCACAAACGCTTCTGTACGAGAGCTGTGCGCCGACCACGTACTATGAGGGTAAGCTGTATCTGTATGATTTCAGAAGCGGAACGCTGTATGCATACAATACCGAAGCAAACGAGCGCGAGATCCTGTTTGAAGGCAAATACGATGCGGCATTTTTCAGCGCAGACGACACAGGCATATATTTCTGGGACGATATGTGCGATTACTGCCATCTTGACCCCGAAACGAAGGAGATCACTGTCCTGCATAAGGGCCCCATCGGCGATTATTTCAATTACTATGACGGCACGGTCTATTATGTTGCCTATGGCGGCGAGAATTACGACTATGATTGCTGCTACGCGATGGACGTGAAGACAGGCGAGCAGAAAGCGATCCTCTCGTTGTCGCCAGAGATGTACGACGCATTCGGTGATCCCATCGGCATCACGCAGGTCGACTACCGCAATGGAAATTATGACGCAGACAGCATCCCGACGAACGAAGAAGGTTGGCCGATGGCGCTTAACGAACTTGTCGACGGTCTGTTTGTTGTGAACGGACAGGTCTTTGCACGCGGACGGCTGGCACGGACAGGAATGGCGGAGATATGGGTTCTCTGTGACGGTGCGGGCGGCGCAGTGTGGGGATAGAATGTAGTTCTTGCATGTCCCCAAAGTTATAAAGAATGGAGAAAACCGCTGGTTACCCAGCGGTTTTCTTTAATATCCTTTAAGCCGCTTTCCGAAATCGCAGGCCGGTTGCCCGCACGGACAGCTCCTGCGACAAAAGGCGCAGCGTTTCAAATTCATCGTCGAGGCCGTCCAGCTCCCGGCGGAGAATTTCTTCGTAGTGCTGCTTCTTCTGCTCCAGCGTGGCAATTTTGTTCACCCACCGCTCCATGACGGCGGGGCTTCTGCTGCCGCTCTGGATGAGGTAGTCGGCCTTCTCCTGATACAGCGCGATCTCCTTTTTGACCGCGGAATAAAATTCCTCCGTCATTTTATCGCGCTGCTTGGCATCGTCAATGATATAAAAGCTGTTGACACTCAGGGCGCTGTCATTCCGGTTCAGCTCACTGAGCTGCTCAATGAATGTTTCAAATGTGTCCACCTTGTCCATGTGCTGCCGCGGGATGAAATAGAGGTGCCCGGTCGAGCTGACCTTGGTGGCCTCCAACATCCGCAGATAGCTCAGGCAGATCGTCTCGATCTGTCTGCGGTTCGCGCAGATCTGATAAAGCTCAAACAGTTCCTCCGCCCGGCGGCAATAGTTCAGGGGATCAATGTCGGCGTCGAAGCCAATATTGTCATACCCAAACTGATTGTCGCGCCGGTCATAGAAGATGTTTGCCAGCTTTTCATACTGGTTCGTCCGCTGGTTGAGCGTTTCCTTGACCAGTTCCCGGGAATAGACGTCCTCGGTGTGCGCGTTGTCACGGCAGAAGACTGCGTAGATATGATGCGCACCGGGATTCTTTACCGTGATCCGGTCTTTGATATCGCCCGTCGCGGAGCGAAACGCATCCGACACGGAAATTCGCTTGCTGCCGGAATACGGGATGCTCAGATCCTCACAGAGCTGCGCCAGCGCCTCCTTCTCCACCAGAATGTTGGCAAGTGAGAAATAGAGAAACTTGCCCAGCACGGAGGTCTTGTCGCCGTTGGCTGCGCCAAGGATGTCCTGAAAATTCGTAATATTTGTCATACGCAATTCCTTTCTTTAAGCCGTCCTTCGTTTCGTCCAGTCCAGCAGATAATCGTCCACACCCTTAAATCGCGGGTTCCATGTACATTGGTAGTACCGGATACCCGGAATCGACTGCACCTCGCGGCGCAGGGTGGTGATCGCCTGCCGGACCTGCGGATTTGTAAACTGATCCATGTCCATCGCCTCCATGACCTCCGTGACGCCGAGCGATAAAAGCGTCTCCCGCAGTCCCTTGTGGGCGTTCACGCCGCCGAGACACACAAAGAGCGCGTTATTTGCAAAATAGCTTGCGATGTCGCCCTTGAGCGGCCCCTCGGTGAGATAGGCGCGCTTCTGCGTGGTGTCGCCGGTAACGTGGATCCATGAATAGCTGCGCGTCCCGTTTTCCATGCGGCTCGGCCGGCTGGACAGCCAGCGGTATTTTCGCGCCGCGTCGTCGTCCAGCCGGATCTTCATACCCTGAATGAGACCATCCTTGTTCCGCACCGGAATGAGAAATCCATTCGCGCCTGCCAGCGTCCATGCCCCGTCCTTTGTGTAAAAGCCGGGTAATCCGTGCAATTCGTGGTCGCACCGGAGAAGCGATGCCAGCAAGCGTCGTTCGGATTCCGTTTCCGGCATGGATCTATAGCCGTTCCGCTCAATAACTTCGTCAGGAAGTCCACGCTCATGGAGGTTTTCTCTGTGCCGGTCGGAGAGGGTCAGAAGGGACAGCATCTCCGAATACGCCGCATGGCGCTGCTCCAGCGCATACGGTTCGCGGCTCGTTGTGTTTGGGGAACTGGGCTGCAAGGGCAGCTTGTAGACGTTGCTCTTTGCAGCCAGCTCCAAGTATGCTTCTTTGTTTGTCAGACCATTCAGCCGCGCATACAGCGTCACGCTGTTGCCGCTTGCGCCGCAGAGATTGCAGCGGTACTGATCGGTTCTCGTGTTCAGACTCAGATGATATTTGCCGGTTCCGTGGTCACCGCAGAAGGGGCAGCTTGCCTCAACTTCCTCACTGTGAAGCGTTCGGTCTTTGAGGACAAGCCCGCACCGTCTGGCGGCTTCCAGGATCGGCAGCTTCTGATATGCCAGACGGTGCGCCCCCTTTCTGAAAAGTAAGGTTACGCCGCCTTCGGCATTGCAGTGCTGCCAGCCCGCACGGAAAGCTCCGCATTACGGACGCATTTGGCGAGGATCATCTGACTGGTCGGACGGATGTTGCTGAGATCGTCCACAGATTCCATGTTGTCGAAGAATACAGGGTAATTACGGCCTGTGAGCCGTTTCACAAGCTCCGACACTTCCGCGCCAGCCCGGATCTTCTCAGAGAGCGAGAGCCGGTCGTAGCGGCGGCCGTTGTAGGTAAAGCGGAACACGTCCTTTAATTCTCCGGTCGTCTTGACCACATCGTAGAGCGAGATCTTCACGCGGTTCAGCGCGAGTTTGGAGAATGTCATCTCCGCGCGCTTGCTCATGTAGAGGATCACGTCTTTCATAACGATTTTCTTTTCCGTGATCTCCTCCTCAATGGCCTTGATGCGCGTATCAAAGTCCTCCGGTGCAGCGCTCAGAACCTGCTGCGCGGCGGCAAGCTGCACCCGGCAGTCTTCCAGCGACGCTTTGCATTCCGCAAGGCGTTCGCTGTCCGCGGGACTCAGCGTACCGCATTCCATGCTGGTGCTCAGGTTCTGGATGCGTCTGCGCAGCTGCTCCAAGGTCTGCTGGCGCTGCATATTCTGCTGTGCGGCAGCGGCTTGAAGCTGTTCTCGCTTCTGGTTCAGAGCATTGATCTCCGCCTGATATCTTTCAATATCTTCGGCTTTAAACTGCTCAAACGTACTTTGACTTTTCTGCTCCAGCTCCTGAAGCTCTGCGATCTGGCCTTTCAGCTGCGTGCCGTCGGCAGCGATTTTCTCCGTTTCCGCCTGTAAAGCCTGACGGAACGCCGGATATTCTGGCTCTGTCAGCACGCGGCGGCAGACCGGGCAGCTTGTACCCGGCTGAAACCGCTTCAAAAGCGCGGCATTTTGCTGATACTTTTTCCCCAGCGCCTGCACCTTTGCCGTATCCTCCGCCAGCGGGCCTGTGTATTTTGGCTGGTAGACCTCGGACGACCGAGCGCCCAGCTTTGCGTGAAATTCTTGCAGCTTCGCATCTAGTTCTGCCGTATCCGGCGTTTCCGGCGCTTCGCCGGAAAGCTCCTCGTACTGCTCGCTGGCCTGCACGAGCTGCTCCTGCAACTCCTCTAAATTGACGTTTTCAAACCGCCGTGCTTCCAGCGATGCAATTTCACGCTGCAATTCCTGAATCTGCGCGGTCAGTCTGTTGGAGAGTTCTTTGCTGCTCTGCCGCTGCTTCTGTGCCAGATCCAGCTTGCCGCTCAGATAAACCGCATTTTGTTCCAGTTCCCGGATCTCCTCCCGGCGATTCTTGAGAAACGTCTCAGGAGACGGGAGCTGCATACCGGACAGACTCTGCTGCGTCTGCGCATTGAGCTGAGCCAGAACGTCGGCCTGCGGAATGGGCGGGAGATACCGCTCCAGCAGCTTCTTTCCATCCTCGCCGAGTTCCTCGATAAAGTACAGGGGATTGAAAATGGAGAGAAACACATCCCGTTCACCGAACATCTCGTTGAGATCCGTCTGCCGGATGGCGTAGCCATCGTAGGTGATGCTCATGCGATCCTTCTGCCGGCTGCGGGTCAGCTCATGCGCCTTTCCGGTTTCATCCGTAAAGCGCATCGTGATCTGCAGGTCCGGGTTCGTCTCGTTGTGCAGCCGGTCAATGCCGCGCTCGCCGAAAAACGGAAGTCCTGTGACGGCAAACGCAATGGCGTCCGCCAGACTGGATTTGCCGCGGCCGTTGCCGCCGGTCACAATGGTAGGATTGCCAAACGTGATCTCCGTTGGTTCTTCATAGCATTTAAAGCCCGAAACGGTCATGCTGCTGATGTGAAAGCCTTTGATTTTTTCCATTCTGCCTCCTTACGCTGCCTGCTGCACGACCTGGTAGCCGTCCAGCGTATAAAATGCGACGTTTCCCTGCTTCCGCATGGTAATCTGCGCGTCATAGAGCTGCGCACCGGGCATGAGCATGGGATGACTGCCCTGTGCGTAGACCTTCGCCTGCTTGCCCTCTGCGTTTTGCAGCACGGCGCAGACCAACGGCTGACCGGACATATCCTGCTGATTGCTCACCGACAGCACAACGTACTGGCAGACCTGTCGCGTCGTAAACGGGAGCGGCTGAGACTGCGGTACTTGCTGCTGCGGCATTTGCTGCTGCTTTTGCGGTGTGGCCGTCGGCGCTGTATTCTGCGCCTGCTGTCCAGTCTGTCCGTCGCGCTTGTAGCTGAGCTGTGCCTGCGCTGCGCCCGGAGATGTGGGAAGCTGATGCAGCTTGTCCAGCAATTCCAGATACGCGGCGTTCAGCTTCGGCCGCTCGGTATCGCAGATCACATAGGAGTTGCCCTTCTGCTCGATCTTGACCCAGAGCGGCTTCGTCATCTTGTAGAGGACACGTCCAATGCCCCATTGCACGGCGGAGCGTTTCATGGAGTCCGACAATCCACCCTTGATTGGTTCGATGTCGGAATCCTCCGCGCCGTCCCACTTTGTAATGAAGCCTTTGCCCTCAAAATAGATGGAAATGCCGCAGATCTGCGCGTCCTTCTTTCCGTTTCCGTGCCACGGCTTGTAGTCGTTGTACCAGTTTTCCGGCCCCACGACTTCATCCAGACGATCCTGAATGGCGCGGTTCGTGACATACGGAATAGCAAGACCGCTGGTCTTGTCTTTCGACGTCACCTGAATGCGCCATTCCAGATCCTCTGCCGCAAATGGCCGGGCCAGTTCTTCCCGGATGGTTTTTGCGCCTTTTGCCATATGTTACCCTCCAATAAAGTCTTTCAAGGTCTTCCCGTTCGGGATCAGCACGTCGGAATAGTAATACGACGGGTCTTTGTCTTTCAGGTGCTCCAGCAGGTCACGATATTCCATGTGCAGCCGATTATCCATGACATCGAAAGAATCGTCGTTGTTCGGCAGACGCAGAAGATATCCTGGCAGATTGGAGATGCCGCTGGGCGACTTATAGACTGGCAGCACATTGTTTCCGGTGCAGAGATGAAAGGTGCTCTGTGTTACGTTGGAAAACGGATAGCAGAACATTTCTGTGCTGCTTTTCAGTTCTTCATCCGCAACGACACCAAGCCGGCAATTACTGACCTTGCCCTGTTCCGAGATCTGAAACCCAAAGACGAGCTTCGGCAGCGGAAATCTTTCGTAAAGGGTATTATGGTATGTGATATCTGCATAGCGCTGCTGGCAGAGCAGGCAGTACCGTTTTGCGCCGCTCTCACAGAGCTCGACGGAAAAGCAGCCCCGTGGAAGCAGACCGCTCGGAACGAATGAAACATGGTTTGTCGCATGGATGATCGCACGGAACAGATCCTCCGGGCAGATATCCTTTCTGCTGGTCACGCCAAGGATATCCTGTTTCAACACCACGGTCGCCCGCAGAGGATCGACCTCAATGACCAGCTTCTGTGTTCTGTCCATCATGCAGCCCTCCGTTCTGCGCACAGCGCATGGGCCTGTGCTGCCTCGAGTGCTTCTTTCAGTGCGCACAGGTTCTGGTCAAAAAACGTGAAAATATCGAGCAGTCCGTCGATCAATCCAATATAATCATTAAATTCGTCGTCATGCGCGAAAATAATGCCGCTGGAATACTTTTTCCCGGTTTTCTCCTTCCAGTCCCAGTTGTAGCTGTAGGAGTTCAGCCAAAAAGCCTTCGTCATGCACGTCTCAGCATCGCGCCAAAACGGGTTTTCCTCGGGCTTCATGCTCAGCAGCGATTCATACTGCCTGCAAAGCCGGAAGTAGGTAGTCATGTTTTCCGACGAAAAATAATGATAATATGAGATCATATCGTATTCAGGATCTTGCTTCTGATTGAACCTGTGAAAATCAGATACAATGTCCATAGCTGTGTCGATAAACTCATAGAAGGAGTCCTCCCTCAAAATGTGTCGGGGAAAAGCATTTGTAAAAGCATCGAACCGTCCGTGGTCATAAAAGGATTTTGCGATCTGGATCGCTTCAAAGATAAGATCAAGCTCCATAGTTCCTCCTTAACAAAACTGCTTCGTTTTTTGGGCCCGAGCAGGAAGCGAGACGGCTCCGTCTGCAAGGACGCAGCTATAATAGCTGTCCGGCCAGTTGTTCAGAAAGAACTCTGCAACAGGCCATAGATCTTCCAATTCAAATTCCTCATAGCAAATATCCTCCACATATATGGTCTGGTCAGCCAGGATCGGAAGGGCCACGCGGTACACAAGGTACGGGTTCAGGCGTTTCTCCTGACCGGACCGCTGCGGCGGAGATTTGCGTTCTTTTGTCCCGCAAAGGAGCGTCGTCAGAACAGACAGATCAGTTTGGATCATGTGTGTCCTCCCATACCAGCTTCACCACACAGATGGCATAGTCCTTCATATTGCAGAGGATTTTCTTATGCTCCGCCTCATTCAGATATGACCGGCCTTCCCGCAGGAAATAGATCCCGCAGTCCGGCATCAGCTCTCCAAACATGCTGGCGATGTGCCACTCCATGTGGGAACGCGCTTCGGCGGTATCTCCCTTGAGATAGGCCGTACACATCTTGGTATCTCCGACGGTCTGCTCGTTCCCGATCTCCAGATGCTCCATGAAGCCGTCCAGATGTGCCTTTGCGCGCTCATCCAACTGATGCTTCGCAGATGCGTAGAAGTACAGGAACAGCGCCGGTTCGTTTCTGCCCAGAATGACGCTGTATGGACTGGACACTTTCTGTCCCCATGCGCCGCCGGACGGTTCGAACCGCGTGCAGAGCTTTCCCATCTGCGGGAGAATCAGCTCCGTGACCTGCTGCCAGACAGCTTCGCGCGCCGTCCGGTCATCTGCTTCTGTGACGGGTGCAACGATTGCAAGATTTGTAGTTAACATAATTCCTCCTAGCTCAACGCCAAAAATCCGTTCGGCGTCAGGACGTTGAAGATCATCTTATTGCTGACGACCTCATGCACCTCTGCGCCGGTATGGTTTCCGCGCTGGTCAAACTGTTCCTCGCGTTCTACATTTTTGACTTTCACAATACGGCCCTTGATGATGTGCGGAGTATCACATTCAATCAGCCCGTTGATTATCCCGGAGCCGCCGATGAGACCGATCTGCCCAATGGAAAGGGGCAAAAGTGGATGCTTTTCCGTGCTGTCCAATGCGCTTTTTGCGTTCAGCAGCCGTGTAAAGCTGCCGGAGCGCGTCAGCTGGCGTTCCAGCTCCTTCTCGTTGAACCGTTCGCCGCGAAAGACCTCGACGGTCTTTGCAACGTCGGGCAGTACATATCGGTTTTCCTCCAGCTCCGTAATGCACGGGATCATCTCCGGGGTCAGCGTCTGCGCACCCAGCCGGTCGGCTGTTTCGTCGTCCTCCGTGGGTTTTCTGCGAAGCCCCAGCACGACCGCCTGATGGAATCTGGCAAACTCGCCGCTTGTAAATTTCCAGACGGAAAGGTCGGAAAAGTTCTCTGCGAGGATTTTACAGATATCCGGCATCAGCCGGTAGTACGGCACGATGTAGATGAGCAGGCCGCCCAGCATGAGTGTACGGATGCTCTGCACCAGAAACTGCTTTTCGCTGCGCACCCGGCTGCCGCCCTCGGCCAGAACAGACAGATATGGCGGATTCAAAAACAGCACATGGAACGCCTCGCGGCTGATCTGGCTGTGAAAGAAGCTGCCGAAGCCGACGCGGTGCAGCCTTGTCTGCGCTTCCTCCGCGCGGCTCTCGTCCAGCTCCACGCCATAGGCGTAGCAGTTATTCCCCTGCGCCAACTGACGCAGGGCCTTGCCGCAGCCGCAGCAGGGGTCCAGCAAGTTCGTGGTCACACCCTCCGGAAATTTGATCCCCCGCAAAAGAAGAGCTATATTATCCGGGTCTGTTGGGTAATAGCCCAGCTTAATGTTGTTCATCAGCCGACCTACCACCGCAGCATTGGCCTTTTGTCCCACAGGAAGGGATGACGCGAAGCGGCTCAGCGCCTCGTAGACGCTCTTATAGCCGGTGCTCATCAATGCAAATCCTGCAAGGCCCTGCCGAAGCTGTCCGGATACTTTCGCAAGTGCGTATTCCTCCATTTCCATGAGGAAAAGCCGCGCCTGTGCGAGTGTTTCCACCAAGGTTTCCCGCGTTCTACTCAGTTCCGCGTAAATGTCCCGTGCCGCAGCAAGGTCGCTTTGGCGGCAGCGCTCAATCCTCGCCCGCTGCAAAACCATGCTTTTGGAGAGCTGGATGATCTTGCCTTGAAGCTGCGCAAGCTGATCCAGAGCATACGGCTTTTGCGCGGAAAGGTTAGGCAGTTCGCTCATAACGGCACCCATCCTTCCGCAAGGCACTCAGCGTCTCCAAAAGCTGCGGATATGACCAGGTTTTCAGGTCGCTGCTGGTGAGAAAATGATTGTATCCGCCTTTGAAGTCCCTGCTGCTTCGGATCGTCCGATAGCAAAGCACCTTCCCATCCGCGCATAAGCGCTGCTCGATCCACACCGCAATGCCTCTGTCCTCCCACATTCCATAAAGGGAGCATGTTCCCGACACCGCGATGCCGCCGCTGTTTGCACTGACTGTAACCTCGTGCAGTCCAAGATCCTTGGCAAGGGCGCGGAGGAATACCTTCCCCACATTCAAAAAAGCTTTCTTACTTCCATTGGGTCCGCTTTCCCTCTCGCCAAAGATGCAACCTAAATCAGAGGTCAGCAGCAGCGCAAGCTGCCTCATGTGACCTTCCTGCGATTTGATAGACATGTTGTATCCTCCTTTATTTCCGGATAAAAGAGGGCAAGGAACACGATCTGTTCCTTGCCTTCCGTTCGGGCGGCTCACGCCGCTCCCTTCCATTCTTTTTCGTGTCCCGCCGCCCGCAGTTCCATCTGCATACGGGCAAGGGGAATCCGCCGCTCATAAAATGCCAGCAGGCGCAGTCCGCCGCCTTGCGTCGGAACACCGCGATAGATCTTTTCATAGAGCACAGTGCGGCCGTGTTCCTCTACGCGGGTTCTGCTTTCCACTTTCACTTCACACATAGGCAGTTAAGCTGCGGGGCGAAGGATGCGCTCGTTTTCGAAATCGAAAACAGGCGCGTTTTCCTCCGGTGTCCCGGGAATCAGCTTGAGGGTATAACCCTGCTCGCGTGAGAGCTTAAAGAGCCCAACGATACGGTTGAGTTCCTCGTCCACTGTCTCTTCCTGCTTTTCTTCGACTTCCGGCACACTCTGGTCAGATGCAGAGAACTCCGCGCTCCCTTCACTCTGCACAGTTTCCGTGTGGCCTTCCTGCGCGGGCACAAATTCAGCGTCCAGAACTTCAGCTTTCTGCCCGGGCGCGGTCAGCGCCGTCCAGAACGAGCGCAGCATGGAGGCAAAGAGTGTACCGAAGAGGGTGCGCTTTTTCGGCGTGAGATTCACGACCTCCTGCGCCACGACCTCATCCACCTCGCTGATCGCTGCCGTCAGCTTTCCCGTTTCCACATAGGCTGCGGAGAGGAAGCAGGACACGGCGGCACTCTCGGAGGCAAACACCTCCGGCGCCTGCACACGCTTGGCAATCAGGCGCTTGCAGATCACGGTGCCGCTTTCCACATCGTCGATGCAGACGGTATCCGCGTTGATGCTGCCGGCGTCGATCACGCCGCTTCCGGTGATGCTCTGCGCCTTGACGCCATAGGTCACATGAAGGCGGCCATGCACCACCAGATGCTCCGTTGTTAGAGACTCATAATGGACGGTTTCTCCCTTGGGAATGTAAACAGTTTTCATCTTGTATTCTCCTTTTTCTTTTTTAGATGGCTATGCCATCTTTTTTCTTTTCAAGCTGCCATTTCTTCTTTCAGCCGGACCGGCACCACGAGGGCAAAATCACTGCGTCCCGCAGCATCGATCACGATGGGAGCATAAGGACTGCTGAGATGGATACAAACCTCCGCTTCCCCCTTAAACTGCTTCAGGGCATCCAGCATATGGTAGAGATCAAAGCCGAGAACCATGTCTCCGCGGCCCCTCACCTCAATGCCGGTTTCAAATGCTCCGCCGGACGCCGCAATGGAAAGCCGTTCACCCGCAAAGCGCACATAAGGCTTTGCCGTGAGTGCAGAGCACTCCTTCAGGTAATTCAGTTCCCGCACAAAGTCAGCCGTTTTGACAGTCACGCTCTCACGATACCCTTTAGGAATCACCGCATCCACGTTATAGGTATCCACGCCCTGTAAGCGGGCAAGCATACGCAAATTGCCGCTTGCAAACAACACATGGCTGCTTCCGATCCGCACGGTCATATCTTCCTTGCCGAAAGCGCTCAGGTGCGCAAGCACATCGGCGCGCACCAAAAAAGGCTTTGGGAAAGAAACACTTTCCAGCGTATCGCAGGCAAGGCGGGTTCCATCCAGTGCGTAGACGCGATTCCCGCAAAACTGCACGCAGATCGCGGCGGGTCTTGCACTCACGCTGGGCTTTTCCGCAGCATAGCGCACACGCTCCACACAGGCGGAAAGCCTCGCGCTGCTTACTGAAAATGCATCGCCCTCCGGAGCCTGCGGCATATTCGGATAATCCGCTCCGTCGTAGACCTCAAATTCCGCGCCGCGGCGTTCACAGCGGAGCAGAACCTTTCCGACTTTCTTACTGCCGTTCTGCGTTTCGGAAAATTCCATCGTCAGCTCACCGGCAAAGTGGGAACAGGCGCGCAGGATGTCCTTGGTTTTTCGGAAAGCAAAGAACATATCATCGCCCGAAGCCGGGAACTCTGCCGTAAGCCATGTTTCGAGATCTGTTGCCGTCAATGTGCAGCGCCCATTCTGAATCCGGAGACAGACCTCCTCCAGAATGGGTATTGCGCACTTTTTGAGGATTTTACTGATTTTGCTCATTGCATGGGAAAACTCTTTTGCGTCAATGACTGCACGACTCATGCCGCACGCCTCCTTGTCTTCTTTTCCAGCACCGTCTGCATCCGGATCGTTTGGGTGGAAAAATCCGTCTGCATGGCATTGTTTTCTCCATGTGTCAGAATGTTATAGACCATGATGAGCACAGCGGTCGCCGCAGTCACATTGGCCACAATACTCTGCGGATCTTCCTGTGCGGCTTCCGCGCAGCTGATCTCCGAAGGAAACAGGTCGGTCTCCTTCAGCATTTCGGGATGAATGCCACCGATGGATTTGCGGATCGTTCTTCCGTTCCTTCGCACGCCGCACACGACCTGTCCGGTATACTTTCCGTTGCCGCTGTCGATGTAGATGAGTTCCTCGCTCTGATGAAAAGCCTGATGGCAGAGCTGCCGCGTCTTATTGTTATCCACGCAGCCCAGCAGCAGTACCATTTCCTTCGTCCGCTTGGTGGAATAGGGACTCAGCTCCCATTCCTTCGGCTCGATCAGTTCCATCAGATCCGGCAGCTTTTCGATGAAGTTTGGAACATACTCTGTCTCCATTCCAAGCACAGTGGAATACCGTTCCGCCAGCACGCGGGCTTTGTTTTCACCCAAGTCTGCGGGGACAAAGTTCTGCCGATCCAGGTTCTTTGGCTCGACAATATCCCCATCGCAGACAACAAAGCGGGCAGGACGATCCAGCATATGAAGCAGG
>OGRH01000798.1_pt1 | contig 23439 bp, 14 predicted proteins | sample 1553461 | NCBI WGS metagenome assembly OGRH01 (sample SAMEA2580092, study PRJEB22360) | human gut metagenome | biome: human gut; feature: human-associated habitat; material: faeces | place: Denmark | collected 2008/2010
ATAGAGCGTTGCGCCGTCACCGGCAAAGGAACCTGCCGTCAGCGTCTCACCCAGCCTGCCGTCCATAAGGCTAACAGACCCCCCTCCGCGTTCAGGGTACTGACAGTAGAAGAATCCGTCAAATTCCACGTGGCGCCGCCTGCAAGATTCAAGACGAGGTCGTTTGTCGCCAGATCTTCGATGGAGTCATCCGAAGTTGTTCCCATAAACGTATTGGCAATGGACGCCGTAAGAGTGCCTCCATGTAATGTCGCGAGGCTGCCTGTTACCGTATCCGCTGTAAGCGTAATCTTTGCTCCCGTATTCACAGCCGTGACAGATCCCGTTACATTTCCTACGTCTGCCGTAATGGAAGCAGGTGAATCATCTTCGGCATAGAGATTGCCGATGACAGAGCCCGCAGTAAGGATAATATCAGAGTCAATGGCACTTACATCGCCTGTCAGCGTCCCACCGATTGAAGCCTTGATGAGGCTGCGGTCCGTTGCTTTGAGGTTCCCAACAAGAGAATCCGAAAGAGTTGCCGTCAGTGTGCTGTCTGGACCTTCTGCACTAAGGTCGCCCTTGGCAGAAGCCGCTGTGAGCGAAAGGGTGCCCGCACTTTTTGTAATCTCATTAGGTTTTCTGTCCCACTTGGCCGTCGCGTTTCCCGTATAGACATCTGAAACAACAGCCGTTACCGTACCAGCATCGGCCAAAAGGTCACCAGTCAGGGTCTTTGTCACCCCAGCCGTACCGATGGCGACCAGCGATCCTTTTCCTTCTGCCTTGGCTCCATTTTTTAAGGTAATCTCCTTGCCGTCGAGCTTCACTTGGGTATTTACGGTACTGCTGAACCATTCGCTGGACTGGACCTTTCCTGTTACGGAAAGGGACTCTGTTCGGCTGCTGCCAAGGACCAGTAAACCGCCGCTTGACGCTCTTACAGGAGACATAAAAGAATCCCATGGTTTTTCTTCCGTCTGGGATATGGTTACTCCATCCACGATGAGGGATGCCAGGCTTCCATAAGCATCTATCTTGCTATCTAAGGTCACGGCATCAGCGGTAATCGTTGTCTCAAGAAATTTCGGTGAAGATGGATGACTCCATACACGAATCGGGCCATGACTTTCTACAGAACTTGTCCCAGCGCCACCGATGGTGGCCGTTCCACTCCATTGATGATAATAATCGAGGTTTTTTGTACCAAGAACAATATGCTGGCCCTTGACTGTAAAATCTGACGCTCGGATTGCAATCCCGTCCCCCACATGAACGGATTCCGTTGCGTCACTGCCAATCGTTACGGAACTTCCATTTACTGCATAGATATATTCATGTCCTATCTCATTCGTCGTGCCGCTGTCGGTTGCTGCTTCATCCTTAAAAACAATCTGTTTTCCCAGCACAGTCAAGGAAGCGTGATTTAGCGTATTTGTTTTCTTAAGGGTAACGAGACGGGTCTCTTCCGTACCGAAGGTTGTCTCCCCCTCATTATATGTATTGACCGCATCCGTTGTAATCTGGGAACCCCGAAGCGTTGTAGCAGCTCCTGCTCCAACGGTGCGAAGCTCTCCGGAAACCTTGACAACATCCGTACTTTCCGAGCCGATTTGAACCGTGCCGCCTGCATAGGCCGTACCGGTGTCATTCGACGGGATGATCCCACCTTCCGTATTTCCGTTAAAGATTCCCTTTGGTACGGTAACGGCGATGTTTTTGCCGGAAAGGGTCAGGGACGCTTTTGAGCCACCAGCCGCGGACGATCCGTCAACTGCAATGGCAGCCCCATCATCCGAATTTTCTACAGCTATCGTAAGGGACTCTGTTTCATCACTGCCATAGCTATAGGACGCACCATCTTTGACCGCTATGCTTGTCGTTTCTTTGATTTCGATAGGATCAGCCGCATACGCAGTTCCTGATGATACGGTCAGCAAAATAGCAAAGGTCAGCAGTGCTCCCCTTTTTCCACTTCTTCCCTGCATCTTTCTTCCTCCTCTACAGCAACAGGTCAATTGGAAGATGTCAAATCTTCTTTTTTTTACCTCTTTCTGCTAGTTATCTATTCTTTGATTATAACATATGGAATCGCTTATGATAAATTTCTTTTGATCATAGTATATGTCAACAGGTTCTCAAAAGACCCCTATAAGATTGTGCCGCAGCCTCATTACAAACAAAAAATGGAGCTTACGTGGCCAATGGCTGCGCGGCTTTCCGTATCCCCATCAATTCCCCCGTTTCTCATTCCCACATATGGAACCATAAGAGATTTCTTGAGAGCACTCCTCAAGGCTTTTCGCAGCGCCGCGCTCTTCGGGACTTCTACGGGCGTAACCTTCCTGAAAAGCCGGCTTCCAGCTTACCATTTTGCAGGCCCGCAAGGACCCTAGCCATGGCTAAGCAGCCTTCTTTTCCCCAGCACCGGCCTTCTTTTTTCATCCCGTAGGCATACGGTCTGTAGTTACTCACGCGCGTCCCATAGCACCTCACCGATTTTTCCAGTCCCTTGCGCATAAAGTGAAGACTCAGCCTGTCCCAGTTTCTCGTTAAATCGCCGCGAAGGCGGCAGAAAGGTTCAGATGCCCTTATTCATCTCAAATTCGTTCTTGGCCCCCTTTATTATGTTGATGACAGAGACAATCGATTCCATGGGAGACCTTCCTTTGTTTCGATAAGCAGTGTCTGGACAACACGCTTTCAACAATCGCAGTCTCCCCTTTATTATGCAAATATGATCTGTACCTACCGAGAAACATGGTACGCTTAGTTCATTAAGAGTGCCCCCATGAAGGGCGCACAAAAGGACTCAAAGCAATGAAAAATGCTTTGAGTCCTCTTCTAAACAATCATATTTTATTTCGTAATCAGAAGCTGTAACGGACGCCGAGGCTCCATTGCCATGGAGCCGCTACATTGCCGCCGCATGTCTTTTCAGCATCAATGTAGAGATACGTTGCTTTGTTAAGGTTCAAATTGGCGCCAATGCCCACTTCCCACCAGCCGCCGCCAATGTCATCACTAAACCGTTCCTTAGCTCCCTTATAGGTCATGTTCGTTATAGTGTCACCATCAAAGTCGTAAAGGTAAGAAGCTTTGGCATAGAGGTGACCAGCCTTGATGTCCCTACCTAAGACCATGCCCAGACGGCCAACTAAGCTGCCAGCACTGTCGCTATAGACTTTGACGCCGTTTTTGGTCAAGAAATCAGCTGCACTGACACGCCCATAGGTCAGTTCGGCCTGCGGTTCGATCCAGAGGCCGCCTTTTCCGTGGAACCGTTTACCATATTCAGCACTGACACTGAAGGCGTCGTTGTCGTAGCTGGCACTGCCGGCACCGTGGAAGGTTTCATAGTCCGTATCTATATGGGTATACTTGGCAATAAGGTCGATGAAACTTCCATCATCAGCAAGGTAGGACCCATAGATGGCAGCGCCGTCATGGTCGTTATCCGCCGTGCCGCGGTAGAAGGACGTCGTCCCGTCGGTCTTGCTGTAGGCAGCACCAACGGTCCAGTTGCTGCCGACTTTCGTATCCCAGCCCACTTGATAGTAGCTATACTGGTTCTTCATGCTTCTTACGCCGTATTTTATCTGGCCGCGGACCATACGAACCCAGAGACCTTGCTGGCCTTTGCTGTCACGCAGTTCACCCAAACGCTTATACATATCGTTGTTTTCCTGACGCCAGGTCATGAGGTTCATTGCAGCAAGCGAGGCAATGGCCACGTTCGTCTTATTCGGCGTATAAGTTAACTTTACCTTCCCATCCGTCGCGTTATGTTTGGAACTGTCGGCGCCGCTTTCGTCGGTCTTACCGGAATCAGTACCACTCGTGCCATCTTCGTGCTTTGTATCATCCGTCTTATGGGCATCCTTATCAGTCTTCGGATCAGTATCTGCCTTATCTCCCGAGCCCGTGTCTTTTGGCGGTTGTTCGTCGGTCTTACCGGGATCAGTTTTATCCGTTCCATCTTTGGGCTTTACGGCATCATCCGGCTTGGAAGCGTCTGTATCCGCCTTCGGATTGGCATCTGCCTTATCTCCTGAGCCCGTGTCTTTTGGCGGTTGTTCGTCGGTCTTACCGGAATCGGTTCCGTCTTTGGGTTTCACGGAATCGTCCGGCTTGGGAGCGTCTGTATCCGCCTTCGGATCGGCATCTGCCTTATCTCCTGAGCCCGTGTCTTTTGGCGGTTGTTCATCGGTCTTACCGGAATCGGTTCCGTCTTTGGGTTTCACGGCATCGTCCGGCTTGGAAGCGTCTGTATCACCCTTGGGGTTGATATCTTCCTTATCGCTTGCATCCTTTTCTTTTGGCGGTTGTGGCATCTGTACTTTGCCATCCACCACCTCAAGTTTATAGCTGCCAGCGAGGACACCTTCAGCAGTCGTCACGTGGTTAGCTACACTTATGCCTTTTTCATTTCGTGTAATATCAGCAAGCTTTTGGGCAACTGTATGATCCTTCTGGATGTCATCGGCCATCCCACCCGTTCCGTGAACGGTCAAGTCTGTTTCATCAGATTTTTTCTTGATGGTCATCGTATGATCCAAGGATTCCGTATTCACCGTAAGAGAAGTTCCATAAACGTTGTCAACAATGATTTTCTTTGCTCCGTCGCCAAGGTTAATGATGCCATCCGTGCTATGAACACGATTCACGAAGGAATCACCGGTTACGTTCCAATGAGCCCCTTTGCTGAGAGAAAGAGAAAAGCCACTGATTGGTCCGTAAAAAGGATTCCCACTGTCAGGAGCAGCAAGGTTCTCGACACCCTGGCCATCCTTCTGGTAGGCACATCCTGTCCAGGATGATTTGCTTCCTGAAAGATTCAGGTTGATATAAGAATTAACCAAACTCTTATCAACTTTGCCTTCAGTTGCCTTGTCCAGCGTTTCAAATTGAATATCACCATGAATTACCGTCGTATGGGCACCATCCACATTGATGTTGACTATCGAATTCTCGCGGACATCGATAGCCGTAGGGGCCGTAATCATCGTATCGCCCGTAATATCGATTTTTCCGTTGGCGAAGCCGTAAATAGCTGTATCAGTAGCCCCTGCAGCCGTAAGCTTGATGGTGTCAGCAACAAGAGCAATGGAAGCCACATCTTCCGGTACCGTTTCATATTGGGTGGTATGTTGAACATAAAGTGCCCCACATGCTTCCTTGTTTGACGTAATAGAAATCTCCTTAGCTTTCAGGGTAAGATGGGGAGCCTTATATTTCGAAGGGTTCGAGGTAATAGACCGAACGGCGTCCTTATTTACACTGGTTTCAATGGTCATTTTTTCCGTAGTATCACTGCCGACAGTAACATTGGCTCCATCATATGCCATGACGGCATCAGACTTGATGTTTCTTCCCGTCACTACGAGGTCAACGTGAACATCATTGCTTTTAGCACCAGCGTCATCACCATAAATGGCCCAATTACGGCCCTTAAATGTTGTAAATTCTACGTCACTGCCATCCTTACCCAATTTTACAACAGAAGTAGGATCAAGAAATTCATTGGCCTCTGTTTTCTTTCCATCAAGAGTACCCGGACCAACATAGGCTTTTGCCGCGCTGACAATCCTTGGCACAACTATAATTCCGCCCATCAATATCGCGCCCAAAACTGCTTTCTTTTTCCTATTCCCCATCTTGTAAATGACCTCCTCGAATATTTGCAAGCCGCATTCGTTCCTCATTCTTGATAAGAGTCAGATAATTTATTTTGTTATATAAAAAATAGTCTTTTGAAGTCCCAAAAGACATAAAGGAAGATGATCCTTGACCTCAAAAACTCGGTTAGTATATTGTCTGAAAAACACTTGGGTATATACCTCTTTGACGGGAAGATTTTACCTTTTTAATCGTAAAATTACAAGATTACTAGGTGTCATTTTTTACACTCTGTTGCATCTTACTTACGTTTCCTTAATAAAGTTGTTTTATTCTGAATAATCAGTTAGTTGTAAGATGACCGCTGTTACCCCTTTACGTTTTCTGCACGCTGCTTATCAATAAGCCATGTATCACGCGAATGGATTTCGAAATTATGAAAGTCCTCACCCCGTATTCCCTATGACCTAAAAAATGACCCCTATACCCCTTTACTATCGAAAAAGGACTCAAGGCGATTTTCTTCACTTGAGTCCTCGTAAGATTCGCCATCATTTTATGGCCACACAACAATCTATCATTTTCAATCCAGATCCGTCCGGAAACTCTAGCTCCTTTGCTTATCCGTCTAATCCAAGTCTCATAGCTAGACTCATAGTCAGCCTTATCTTAATCACTGTAAATCTTCCTAGAAACAATCCAAAAACTGTCCTTGGATGGATTTCTTCAATAAGACAAAGTAGAGGATGTAAGGTAACGATTTTCGGGGCCTATTAAGTGGCTAATTTGAAACGTATCCTAAGATATGCCAACGGATAATCGAGTAGGAAGGATTGCCAAATGAAAATCCCAATCTCTCACACCACCGTGCGTACCGTTTGGTACACGGATGGTTTCCTCGTTTTCATAAACGTGCGTTAATAGGCCCCCATGGTTATGTAACGAAGGGAGGCTATTTGTTTTACCTTGTGGTAACGCGGCATTCAAATTGTCTTGCGTCAAGAGTTACCCCAGCAGACTGCCCGCTCATAAGGTTGCAATGGTGTCGCTGTATTCGGCAATGGGTAGGCGTTCCCGCATATCCTTGCTGCTTGGCAGCTGCCTTTTGCGGGCAACCTTCTTCATGAAGTTTTCTGCTTTCAATTTCCTGTTTGACTTCCTTCATTGACTGACATCTCCTAGGATTCGGTCCGTCCTGTACTACGGCCTCGGCTGATTCCTCACGATAAATCTTGTTTGGGCCATGGCCGCCAACTTCACGGCTCCAGCCATGTCCGTGAGGCCTTCCCAGGTAAGAATCATATCCTTTTTTCTCCATTCACCTGCCGCATCTACCCTTTGGGATTCCGGGGCGTTATAGGAATTCAGTCTGTTTGGTGGCCTTCTCCATCCCAAATTGGCCTCATGCGATTTCTGTTCGTCAGGTCAGAGATTTGCCTGCTCCTTCCTTCGGGTTCCACCTTACGATGTTGCCTTTGATGTTCGGCCATGACTTTCCCACAACTAGGGCAATCCAGGGACTTTCACTCTTACGAGTGCGCCCATGCCGGGCGCACCAAAAATGGGCATGTGAACCGCAAAGGATCCACATGCCCATATATGGTACTTATCAGAAGCTCCAGCGCAGTCCCACATCCCAGCTCCAGTTCTCATCGTAGCTGGAACCATCGCCCCGTTCAAGGTCGAAATAGGCCTGCAGACCGTCATTGATCTTATAGGCGCCGCCCAGTCCATAGGAGAACCAGGTATCGCCATAATCTTCATGGACGCGCAGCCGGTCCGTATCCACGGACATGACCGTCACATGGTTGCCGCCAAAGTCATGGTACCAGTTGGCTTTTGCATAGACCGCAAAACGCGGACTTTCATACCCAGCCCGGGCTCCAATCCGTCCCAGGGCGGTGTTCAGGCTTTCGCCTTCCACGTGCACCCCGTTCGAATCGGTGAAGGCATCGTTCCGGAAGTGTCCCAGGACAACCTGGGCCTGCGGCTCCACAAACCAGCCCTTTTCGTCCTTTTTCTTGTAGCCATATTCGGCTCCGAAGGAAAAGCCCGTACTGTTCGACTGACCGTCAATGAATCGGCCAAGACCGGTATAACCAAATTCATTTTCATACCGTGACCCTTTGAGGCTGAGGTCAAGGTACTGCCCGTTTTTCCAGACTTGCGTATCGTAAAGGCCTAGGGTATAGCCCTTGAGGTCCCCTTTCCCTGACACGTAGGTTGCATCGCCATCAAGGTAGGCAAAGCCCACACCGATGACGTGCTCCTTCGTTTCCGTCTTCTTATGGAGCCAGTCGTAGCCCACTTCGTACTCATTATACTTGGAGTCAACAAGAAAATCGCTCTCGCGGCTGAATTTCTTGCCCTTGCCCCGAGCCCAGATCCCGTTATCCGTATTGTCCGTAAGGGACCCATCCGCTTCGCCCATGCGGCGGAAGAGCGTATCCATGTCGCTTCTCCAAAGAAGGTAGTTGCCTCCCGTAATGCCGCCAAGGTTCCGGCCCACCGTCGTGTGGTGCCCTTCGTCATTTGTCGGAGCCTTCGTAAAGCCTTTGAGGTACCAATCGGTGCTGTAGCCATCGGTTACGTTATCTGTCTTACTGTCCAGCTTCAGGTCGTAGTAGTGGAGAGCCGCTTCCGTCTCTGCGTCGCTCACAAAGGCGCCTTCTTCATCCCCTACGCTGGCCAATACGGTGCCCAGAGCCCCTTCCCAGGTATTGGACGTGCTGCGAAGATGCAGGGCCGTCGTTCCCGTATGGCTTCCCGTGACATAGAGATGGTCGTTGCCCGTATTGGTCGACCCATCAGCGTCAAGATAGAGCGTTGCGCCGTCACCGGCAAAGGAACCTGCCGTCAGCGTCTCACCCAGCGTGCCGTCCATGAGGCTAATAGCCCCCCCCTCCGCGTTCAGGGTACTGACGGTAGAAGAATCTGTCAGGTTCCACGTAGCACCGCTGCTAAGGGTAAGTGTCATCGTATCGGCATCGTCTGTCGTCTTACCTGTAAAGGTATGGCTGACAGTTGCCGCAAGAGTACCGCTATCGGAAGTCGTAAGGTCACCCGTAAGGGAGCCTGTAGTTAAGGTCAAATTGCCGCTTTCCGCAGCCGAAGCATCTCCCACGGCAGCACCTGAAACCGTTGCCGTAAGGGTGCTGCCGGAACCTGTGGAAGTCAGGTTGCCCTCAGCAGCTCCTGCCCTAAGGCTTAGCGTACCAGCATCACTAGCCACAGCATCTCCCGTATAAGTTCCGGAGAGCGTCGCCGTAACAACGCCTTTATCCGTGGCCGTAAGGTCACCTGTAAGGGTCTTTGTCACCCCGGCGCTGCCAATCGTAAGTGCAGCCCCATTTCCCGTAGCAACAGCGCCGTTCTGCAAGGTAATCGCCGAGCCATCAAGGGATACTTCTGTATCGGTCCCATCCACTAATGAAACAGAAGCAACCGTACCAGCAAGGGTAAGGGACTCGGTCCTGCTGCTTCCTAGGGCAATGGCACTTCCATAGAGTGCTGAAATTGGATACGGAGACACTTCTAGAATAGGCGTATCTCTCGTCAACAAAATTGTTGTTCCATCTACTACGAGGGAAGATCCTATCCCATATGTGCTCACAATTCCACTGAACGTCACCGTATCTCCCGTGACAGTCGTCAAGTTGCTTTTTTGGTGGTTTCGTGTTGTCTGCATAAGCAGCGCAGTATTTATGACGACTGATTCGGTATTCTCATCGCCAATGGTAACGGTTCCGCCATAATCGTGATAAATCGCAAAATGCTGATCATCATTTAGTCCAATGACAATCTCATTTCCCTTTAGGGTGAGGTCAGCATCCTGCACATCAATATCAGCCCCAACATCACCCCCAATGGTAACAGTTGCTGTAGTATCGTCACCAATCGTGACAATACTTCCATCGTATATATCAATAGATGGACTACTGTACAACATTCCGTCTAAATAGTAGCTTCTATTGCCAATCGTGATGTCATTGCCGAGTATCGTTGTCTTTGTATTGACAGAATCAAAAAGAGTATCCACATAGACAGATTCTGTGCTTTTAGAACCAATCGTCAAGGCCCCACCCCTATAGGTACCGATGCGAGATTGTACAGCGATGGAAGATCCCAAAAGCTTCGTGCTAGCGTCACTGCCTACAGTCTGGATTGGGCCGTTTACGATTAAGGAATCCGTACTGTCCGAACCAATCACTAAGCTGCCGCCTTCATATTCAGTATCAAAGGTTTCTCCTGTTAATTTACCATTATGAATACCGTCTTCTGCCGTGACGGAAATGGTCTTTCCATAAAGCTCCAGCTTGGAGGCACCCCCACTAACAACAATGGACGAATCATCGCTGCTATTTTCCACATCGATTGCAAGGGACGTTGTACTATCGCTGCCGATTCGAACGGAAGCTCCCTCTTCCACATGAATCCCCCGCGTTTCGAGGTCATAATTATAAGTGACGCCATCTTCTCCAACTGTATTATGGGTCAGGGAAATCGTGGAACCATCGACAGTGATGCTGCTGCCGGAATCAACAGCTCCAATCGGGCCTTTTATGGTAACCGTACCCGATGCATTTACAGCAAGGCTGCTGCCACCGTCCGCATAGAGCGTGTGATCCTCATCTCCCCCGCTTCCCGAATCAGCAGAAGGATTTGGGCTATAGTTCAAGGTCACATCGCCTGCAGTTAGGGTAACGGAAGACGCCGCACCGTTATCTCCATCCGTTGACAGCACTTCTCCCGTTGTCGTAAGGGAAGTTGTATTTGCAGTCCCTATGGTAATGGTCGCTCCGTTGGCTGCTGTTACCGCTGCATAATCGTCCCCCTTATTGATGGTGATTTCTTTTGCATAAAGATTCACCGTACTCTTGTCCTCGGCAAGGATTTCCCCATTTGCCGTCAACCTGTCATAAGGTAAAGAGCTTGACCCAATCGTCACGACAGATCCTCCGCTGGCGTCGATGGCTCCCTCACCATCGGCGGTTCCTGATGGGGTAAAAGTAATCGTACCGCTCCCTGTCACGGTGACCTTAGCCTTATTTGTTGCATAAAGTTCGTCCAGTGTTTCATTGGACGAAGTCACGTCCGATGTTCCGCCATGATAGGAACTTGCAAAAGCTTCTCCCGACGCTAACGCGAAGAGGACAGCCGCCGATAAAAGTACTTTTTTCTTATGGGATAAATACATCATCATTCCTCCTTGAATGTTTCTGCCAAAGTGAGAAAAAATATGTCCTCAAATCAATGCCATAGGGCGTCATGCCATCTGTTGTCATACTGTGCCCATGTCCCCCAAGGAAAAAGGGGACCGAATGAAAATGGGGTTTTGCGCACCACCTTTCCAACTCATATCTGTTTCTACAGGAAAAAGCCTTTTTTACCAAAAAACCAGAAAAAATGCCTGCTCCTCTTCCGGACATCCCAAAGAACGATTCCATAAGAAGACATGGCAAGTTTGATTCGTTATAAATTATTTGATCTATCTTTCTATTCTTCCCATTCATTCCTATATTTAGCATTATTTTATCAGATAATGATTATTTTTCCCTATTGAAAATAAGATTTCTTTGTAAACAAGATGACTATTTTTAATTTATGTAACAATTGTTACATAAATTGCGATTTTTAGTTCCTAAAAGGATGATTTCCTAGCCACAGCAAATATAGGCGAAGGGGACAGAAACTCCAGCGCAGTCCCACATCCTGGCTCCATTTCTCATCGTAGTTGGAACCGTGCCTCTTTCAAGGTCGAAATAGGCCTGTAGGATGCATTTTACCTCATAGGGGCCGCCCAGCCCACATAATAAAAACAGCCTCTCCCGATTCGAAGGGAAAAGGCTGTCGATTAGGTAACCATTGATTACATGAGAAAATTCTTCAATAAGCGATATAACGCCTCACAAACGGAGGGGTCAAAGGATAGGCCCCGTTCGTTATTATTGGAGATGATGCGGACAAACGCGCAGGGAACACGGAAACGTTTAGCAGTCATCCAAACTGCAGCGGCTTCCATTTCCTCGCAGAGGGCCCCCGTTTTTTCCCGTATGCGCCTGATCTGTTCAGACGCCTCGTTCCATTGATCACTTGAGGCGATGATGCCCGTGCGGTAGGAAGCGCCGCTTTTTTTGAGAAAAGCCTCCAGTATATATCGGAGCCTTTCATCCGTCTCAAGAAGCGGCGGCACATCGGGGAAGTCCATGGCAGCCACGGACTCGTGTTCAAGGCTGCCAAGCTCCATGAAACGCAGGCCATCACGCCCCAGATAGCGGGCGTTGGCATTATAAAGGGCACTTGCCAGCACCACGTCACCTACAGCAAGGTCGCCGTAACCGCCGGCCGTACCTTGGTTCACGATAAGGGAGGGCTGATAAAGAGCGCAGGCAAGAGCCGTTGCTGCACCAGCCGCGGCCGTGCCGATGCCGGTCTGCGAAATGATCAGGGGACGCGTGCCAAAGGTTCCTCGCCAAAAGAAAAAATCCCCATACACTTCAAGTTCAGCCCCTTTGAGGCGCTTGATGAAAGGAGCCACTTCCATTTCCATGGCGCCTTGGAGGACGATAGGTCCCTTCCCTTCTCCCAAAGATGTAAGCCTGGCATCAGACATGGGTTACTCCAAGGTCATGGCAAAGACCGTATTGACCGTAACGCTCACTTCATAAGGTTGGGGCGCAATGTTCGTTTCCGGTGCGGTGCTGTCGCTTGCAGTTTTTGCCATCATGAGAAGACGGGGAGAAGCGCCGAGGGTAAAGTTCGATTCACTGACACTGGCCTGACGCAGGACGCCAAGTCCCCGTCCACCCGCATTGGCAATGGTCTGGGCACTCTGGCGGGCATTTGTGACCGCTTCCGTCATGAGCTGACGGCGATAGACGGACTCATTCTGGAGACCATAGGAAAGGGATTCCACCCGGTTCACACCAGTTGAAAGCACACCGTCAACAACGGTTCCCAAGTCATTAAGATTCTTGACCTTGGCAGACCAAGAGGAATAGAGGCGATAGCCCGTCAGTTTCTGGCGTCCATTTTTTTCATAGGTATAAGTCGGTGCAACGGTGTAGCGCGTCGTTGCCCTATCAGCACTGGAAATCCCCAGGGCCGTAAGTTTGGCTAGGACCTTTGTTGACATTTGAGCGCCGCTGGCGCGGACGGCTTCAACCGTATCTCCCGTAGTTTCATAGGAAAACGTGACCGTTGCCATATCGGGTGCCACCATTTTGCGGGCCGTTCCCGTCACGGCAACCGTATCAAGAGGCTGCTCGGCATGAACCGTGGGAAGGCCAGTACTGAAAACACAGAGAAGAAGTGCGGCAGATGCTAAGAATTTTTTCACTTTGATTCACCTCATTACATTTGATGGCCTTATTATACCATGAGGGAGTGAAAAGAGTGTGAACTCTTTAACCAACGTGGTTGAAACAAAAGGGCAAAATTCCTGAGCATGGATTTTTCCTTTTGAATCTCTTGGGATCTGCCAGCTTTTTCCAAAAAGCAAAAGCCCCCACAAACGATTCCATATCGTTCATAGGGGCGTTTTGACGGATTCAATTCGATTGCCTTGGATCAGGATCTGGAACGGTTTCGTTCATATCGATCCCACGCAGGGCAATCATGACAGCGCTCGCCATGGCATTTTTCCATACGGGCTCGCTGACGTTCAACAACTTCTTGGGCAATGGATTCGAGGGTGATGTGCTTCAATTCTTCCCGACAGGCGCGGTTCATCTCTTCATAAAGCCGGTCAAAGACAAGGGACATCCCGCTTGATATGAAGCAGTCCATATCTTCCGTCCCGCTCCGCCATTTGGTATCGACAAAGGAAATGCCGAGACCATCCGCAATGGTAAGAAGCGTCGCCTTTTCAGTGCCCGATACAGCAGCATAACCGCCGACATGACCTTCCTTGGTTTCAACAAGGCCCAATTTCTTTAATTTTCCCATGATCTTACGGACCCTGACGGGATTCGTACAGATATTGCGTGCCAGTTCATCACTGGAGACCAAAGTGCCCAAATGGGTCAGATAAACCAAGGCATGAACAGCCACAATGAAATCACTTTTCACTCACATGACTCCTTTTATACAAAAAGGAAATGGACACTCCATCCCCTCAGGCAGCCGCTTGGGCCGCTTTTTTAACCAGAACGGAAATACCTTAGAGAACTCCTTTTTCCTTCAGCCAGTCAGCGACAGCTTCTTTCGTCGGCGGGTTGACGAGGAGTTCACTATAGGTCCCCTTGCTGACGAGCATCAGGCTCGGAATGACTTCAATGTGGAACTGACGGGCCAGGGCTTCGTCATCATCGATGTTGACACCTGCAAAATCGACTTTATCATCGATTTCCATGGCAAGCTCACCCAGAGCGGGTTTCAATTTTGCACAGTATTTGCACCAAGGAGCAGAAAATCCTACGACTACAGGTTTCTTGCTCTTTACCACTTCGTTTTCAAAAGTTTCACCAGTAATCATTTTAAATGCCATATTAAACACTCCTTTATGACAAGAGATCCATAAGGACCGATGGAGAATGATTTCTTTGATTACTGTAATTTTATCTACTACAGTTTGGTTTGTCAAGATTGCATTTTTGGGGCATCAGAAAAGAGACTGAAGCCACTTGCCGCAATCAGAGTGAACGCGGCCGCTTCGATGCAGCAGGAAGTCCAGCTTGCCGTTTCCAGTTTTGCCGCTTACCTACATCAAGCAAGCAGAAAGAAAGGAAGAAGCGAAAATAGACAAGCGTCCGTTATTCCCTAAAGCGAAGCCTTCCATTGGATAATAAGGTCAAGAGCCCATTGCTTTAACAAGTACTTGTCTAAAGCAATGGGCTCACATCCTGCATCAAATCCGGTTTCTTGTGCTGGCTCGGCTCACGGTCCTCATCACCGATCAAAAAGTGCATCCACAAAGACTTTCGGATCAAAGGGCCGGAAGTCCATCATACCTTCTCCGATACCAATCCATTTGACGTCAAGGCCCAGTTCTTCCTTGATGGCAACAACGACACCGCCTTTGGCCGTACCGTCGAGTTTTGTCAGGACAACCCCCGTAACATGAGCGGTCTCCAAGAAAATCTTGGCCTGGGTGATGGCGTTCTGCCCAGTCGTTGCATCTAGGACAAGGAGCGTTTCATGGGGTCCATCGGGCACTTCCTTGCGGATGACGCGGTACATCTTGTCAAGTTCTTTCATGAGGTTCGTCTTGTTATGGAGACGGCCTGCCGTATCGACAAAAAGGACATCTATATGGCGGGCCATGGCTGCTTTTACCCCATCATAGACGACGGCAGCCGGGTCTGCCCCGATGTCCCCATGGCTGATGACAGGGACCTGCGCCTTTTCGCCCCAAATCTTAAGCTGCTCCACTGCACCGGCACGGAACGTGTCAGCAGCCGCACACATGACTTTATAGCCCATGAGGCGATAATAGTTGGCAAGCTTTCCAATGGTCGTTGTCTTTCCCACGCCATTTACTCCTACAACAAGGACGATGGTGGGATGGCCCTTGAAATTCATGCGCGGACCTTTGACGGTGAGCATGTCAGCGATGTACTGTTTGATAAAAGGCAGGGCTTCAGCGGGCGACTTGATTTCCCGCGTTGCTGCCGCTTTTCTCAGGGCCTGCATGATCTTTTCCGTCGTCTTGATGCCTACGTCGCCTGCAACGAGGATCATTTCGAGCTCATCCATGAAGTCCTCGTCCAGATCAACACTGATCCCGACCAGGTCTTCCATGCGCTCTGTAAAATTCTTGCGGGTCTTTTCAAGGCCCTGACGTAACTCTTCAACAAAACTCATGAAGCGGCCACCTCCGATAGTTTAACGGATAGGACACGGGAGACGCCGGATTCACTCATGGTGACGCCGTGCAGCGTGTCCGCAGCTTCCATCGTGCCTTTACGATGGGTGATGATGATAAATTGGGTCCGTTTTCCATAGTCCCGAAGGAACTCAGCAAAACGATCGATATTGGTTTCGTCAAGAGGCGCGTCGATTTCATCAAGGATGACAAAAGGCGCCGGATGATAGGAAAGAAGAGCAAAAAGCAAGGCAATGACGGTAAGGGCCCGCTCCCCGCCAGAAAAAAGGGATAGGTTCCGCATCTTTTTCCCTGGCGGCTGGGCTTCAATGTCGATGCCCGTTTCGAGAAGGTTTTCTTCATTTTGGATGACAAGACGTGCCTTCCCACCGCCGAAGAGCTTCTCATAGCACTTGCCAAAATACTCGTTGATTTTGTCAAAGGCTTCTCGGAATCGTTTGGTCATATCTGAATTGATTCCACTGATGACAAGTTCAAGCTGCTTTTTCGCAGTCACCATATCATCGTACTGTTTGGTGAGGAATTCATACCGTTCCTTTGCCGCTTGGTAATCCTCTTCAGCCGCAAGGTTCACAGGCCCCAGGTCCTCAATCTTTTGAGCAAGGAGAATTTCTTCTTTCTTGAGGGCTCCTTCCCCGATATCAGTCAGGGCTTTTTCCCGGGCTTCCTCCACGGACAGCTTGAAATTATCAGCTAAGATTCCTGCCGTGCTTTCCATTTCAGAGGTTTTTCTTACGCTGTCCATCTCGACTTGATGACGCTTTTCCTTGAGGCCTTCCAGGCGTTCCTGAAGCTTGCGGGCATTTTCAAGAAGGATGTCACGGCCCTCTTCATAGCCCTTTCGCGTCTTTATAAAGGCCTGGGTCTTTTCATCCGTCCCTTCAAGACTCTTGTCAAAGGCCTTGATTTTTTCCTCAAGGGACGCAATGGTCCCTTCTGATTTTTTCAGCATGGCTTCGGTCTTTTCGATTTCAGCCACTTCGTTCAGGCGATCCTTTTCGGCTTTGGCACTGCGCTCGTCGATTTCTGCCATGCGGCTTTCAAGGGACGTGATCTGCGTTTTGAGGGTGTTATAGGAAACGATGACATCCTGATATTTTTGGTTCAACGTCTCAAGGCGAAGCTTGTCCTTTTGGAGGGTTTCTTCCTGGCTGCGGGCTTCTTCCCGCTTCTGTGAATCTGCCTCCTCAAGGGTCTTTACCTGGGGTTCAAGGCTCTTGATTTTTTCAGTTATGGCAAGATAGGCCTTCGCTGCCTCCGTTTTTTCATCGGAAAGAAGGAGAAGACTTTCATTCTTTTCACCCAATTCCTTTTGGGCCTGTTCCACTTGGGCGGACAGGGTTGCCATGGAAACAGCCAGTTTCTGGTAGGTATCGGCACACTGATTGCGGTCAATGACTGCATCCTGTTCCTGATGAAGGACTTCCTGGAGGGCTTGGTTAAGTCCTGCCAACTCTTTTTCCAATTGGGCCCGTTCCTTTTGGTGCGTTTCAAGTTCCTGATGGCGGGAAAGGAAACTCCTGCGATTTTCTTTTTCACCGCCTGCAAGGGACCCACCGGAATAGATGACGTCCCCTTCAAGGGTTACGACGCGAACGCGCATATCGGCCCGTTTAGCCGCATCTAGGGCCTGATCCAGGGTTTCAGCCACAAGAACCTGTCCCAGAAGAAAATCCACGGCCGGCATAAGGTCCGCATCGACCGAAACGAGACTTGAGGCAAGGCCGATGATACCAGGTGCCTTGAGGGCTTCTTTTTCCTTAGGGGAAAGGCTGCGGGGCCGGATGGTATCAAGGGGCAGAAAAGTCGCCCGCCCTCCTTTTTGGCTCTTAAGGTGACGGATGGCCTCCTTGGCCGTTTGGGCATCACGGGTAATGATGTTCTGCAGAGCCCCGCCAAGCGCCGTTTCAATGGCCGTTACATAGCGGCCTTCGACATGGAGCAGCTCGCCCACAACGCCGCAGATTCCGCTGCGCCAGCCTGCTTTTGACTGAAGGATGGTCTTGACCCCGCGGCTGAAGCCATCATGGTCCCGTTCCATATTTTGGATGACCTGGATGCGGGCTTTCTTTTCACTCAGCTGCCTTTCCTTAGCGGCCACGGCCTTTTTGGCTTCTTCCCAACGAGCCGCAAGGTCATCAAGACGGGCTTTGGCAGCCGTGCCCTTTTCCTTGACACGCTCCTGCTGGTTTTTTGCGTCTGTAAGGGCTGTACTGCCGTTTGCCAGGCGTTCTGCCGCACTTTTTACCTCATCTTCAGCAAGGTCCATTTTTTCCTTCATCTGGGCCAGGCGGCGATGGAGCTGTTCTTCTTCCTGATGGGCGGCGTTAAGGTCATTGCGCAGCGTTACAAGTTCCCGCATACGTTCAAAATTTTCGTTTTGGGCATCTTCCCTACGCTTTTCACTTGCTGCCACAAGGCGCGTCAGTTCATCCTTTTCCTTTTCCGTACGGGAAAGGGACGCCTTCACTGCCTGATACTTTGCCTCTTCCTCATCATAGGTGCCCGTGAGGAGGGCCAGGTTTTCCTGATTTGCTTCGATGTCCTTTTCAAGACGCGCCACGACGCCCTGCATCTGCTCGATTTGGATCTTTCCTTGACGCATCCGCTCACGATAAACGCTCGCTTCACTGACGCACTGGCTGCGCGCTTCCTGTTTTTTGCGCACACCTACCTGATAGGCGCCAAAAGAAGCCTCATGAGCCTGGAGCTCCTTATTTTTGGCATCGATTTCAGATTGGAGCTTAGCCGCCTCTTCGTCAAGGCGTCTTTCCTCTTTCCCCCACCCTTCAAGACGCGCTTCAATATCGCCCTTTTCCTTTTCCAGGTGGTCCAGCCTGCGCACAAGCTGCGTTACACGCACCAATTCATAGCGAGCATCCAGTTCCTTATAGGTACGAACCTTTTCCGCTGCCTTTTCAAGGGGCTTCAGCTGGCTGGAAATTTCCGTCTGGATATCGTGGATCCGCAGGAGGGTTCCTGCCGTATCATCGAGCTTTCGCAGGGCCTCTTTTTTACGGAGACGATATTTGGCAATGCCTGCCGTTTCCTCAAAAATGGTACGCCGGTCTTCGGGACGGCTGTTTAGGATCTCATCAATCTTGTTCTGGCCGATGATGGAAAGCGACCCGCGCCCCAACCCCGTATCGGCAAGGAGATTTACAATATCCTTTAACCGACAGTTCTTGCCGTTGATGGCATATTCACTTTCACCGCTGCGGTATACGCGGCGGCGGATACTGACTTCATCAAAGTCCACCGGAAGATCATGATCACGATTGTCAAAAACAAGGGTCACATCGGCCATGCCCAAGGGCCGGCGGGCACTGCTGCCGGCAAAGATGACATCTTCCATCTTGGTCCCGCGCAGGTACTTGATGCTCTGTTCACCCATGACCCAGCGGATGGCATCGGAAATATTGCTCTTGCCGCTGCCATTTGGCCCAACAATGGCCGTGATCCCATTTTCGAAATTGACATTGACCTTATCGGCAAAGGACTTGAAGCCATGGGCTTCAAATGACTTTAATCGCACGTAGGTCCATCCTTCTTAATTTGATTTGACATCTGCCAAAGCGACTTCATCTGTACCGTCGATTTCCTTGATTGTGACGTTCACCGTTTCATGGGTGCTCGTCGGGACATTCTTTCCAACATAGTCCGCCCTGATTGGCAGTTCCTTATGTCCCCGATCGACCATAACCGCCAGTTGGATGGCTTTAGGGCGCCCCATATCGATGAGTGCATCAAGAGCGCAGCGAATGGTCCGGCCAGTAAAAAGAACATCGTCAATGAGAACAACGGTCCGACCGTTAAGGTCAAAATGGATATCTGTTTCTCCCATGACAGGATTATACCCCAAGGTAGACAGGTCATCCCGGTACATCGTAATATCCAGGGAGCCAACAGGAACCTTGACGCCCTCGATTTCCTCAATGGTCTTTGCAACGCGTCTGGCAAGCGGTACACCGCGGGTCGTAATGCCTACAAGGGCTACGTGCTCCACACCTTTGTTGCGTTCCACAATTTCGTGGGAAATCCGCACAAGGGCGCGGCGCATTGCATCTTCATCCATTATCGTTTTCTTTTTCACTGAAATGCTCATGATGGATTCTCCTTAATGAAATTGGCCATGGCGCAGACGCGTCAGGATCGTTTCCATATCGCCGGGAAGGGGTGCCGTAAAGGACATGATCTTTCCCGTCCGGGGATGACGGAACGTCAATGTCTCAGAATGAAGGGCCTGTCCGTCAATGGAAAAACAGGTCTTTTGCGGTTGATATTTGGGATCTCCCACCAGGGGATGTCCCAGATAAGTCATATGGACGCGGATTTGATGCGTCCTTCCAGTCTGGAGGCGGCAGCGCACGACCGTAAAGCGGCCGTAACGTTCAAGGACCTCATAATCGGTCACGGCAAGGCGGCCGCCGGAAGGCACAACAGCCATACGCATGCGGTCCTTGGGGTCTCGGTCGATGAGGGTCTCAATATGGCCCCGGTCGTCCTTGATATTGCCCCGCACAACAGCAATGTATGTACGTTTGGCTTCCTTGTCCTTGATCTGTTGGGAAAGCGACAGATGAGCCCTATCGTTTTTTGCACAGACCATGACGCCGCTAGTATCCTTATCGAGGCGATGCACAATGCCGGGCCGGACAACGCCGTTGATTCCTGATAAATCCTTGCAGTGATATAAAAGGGCGTTTACAAGGGTCCCTGTATAGTTTCCCGCCGCGGGATGGACAACCATGCCCCGCGGCTTATTGACGACAATCACATCCTCATCTTCGTAGAGGATAGCTAAAGGAATGGGCTCAGGTTCTGCCTCAAGGCTCACAGCAGGCGGAATGACAACCGTAAAGACATCCCCCAACTTGACCTTATAACTTGCCTTGACCGGCTTTCCTTCTTTGGTGACAAGTCCTTTTTCCATATCGTGCTGCAGGCTTGAACGCGAAAGATCCAGGACGTCAGCAAGATAGCAGTCCGCGCGAAGCCCTTGATCCTTTTCTGCAGCGGGCTCAGTTACTTTTGTGGTTCCGTCTTCCGGCATTCGTCCATGACAATATTCCATACAATCAGCCCCACTCCTACACAAATAAAGATATCGGCCACATTGAAGATGGGCCAAAAATAAAAGTCAAAAAAGTCAATGACAAAGCCCGTTTCGATGCGGTCGATGAGGTTTCCCACGGCCCCGCCCAGGAAAAAGGCTGCACCCAATTGGACGACAATCGCTTCTTCTTTGATCCTGCGCCAGAAATAAATCAGGACGGCAATGACGGCAACCGTCATCAAGATGAAAAACAGCCGCTGGTGCTCCAGCATTCCAAAAGCAGCACCGGGGTTAAGAATATAAGTCAGGCTCATGACCCCTGGCACGACGGGAATGCTCTCTCCCTCTGCCAGATGGGATTGAACCAGGATTTTCGTCACGCGGTCCAGGATAATGACGGCTAAACTGATGAGAACAAGAGGCATAACGCTTCGGACTCCTTCGAACGTGAATGAATTGATATAAAAAAGAAAGAGCCCTACAATGCCGTTTCCGTCCCTTGTTTTGAACCTGCATGAGCAGGTGGGTGCCCTCCCTGTCACTGCTGATGTCCCCTCAGGGGGGCATACCATGAGCGGCCGGAGTTTTCGGGCTCCCTTATAAAGAGTGTTGGCTCAAAACCTATAGGACTTTTTCGTACATCGGAGGGTTGCTCTTTACCTGTATTATAGCAAGAAATGGGGATGGGTGCAAGGTTTGAGGGAGAATCAGCCAGTTCAAAAAGCGGACTGATTGGCAAAATGAACGATTCCCCGCTGCGCAAAAACAGAAGGAACAAGAAAATGCATGACGGCTTCCCGCATGGGGCTTATTTTGCTGCCCTCTTGACTTTTCGCCTTACGTGCCCGCTTGCTGGCTCGCACCTTCGCAGCTCAACTTTCCGACTTTTTACCCTTACCTTTGAGACTTCCCCGTCATACAAAAACGAGCCAAGGATTTCTCCTCAGCTCGCAGTCAATGGGGTTATTCTTCTTTTTCCTTCTTTACGACCGTGCTCCTGATATGCAGTTCGCGCATCTGTTTTTCGTCGACGATGTTCGGAGCTTGGCTCATGACGTCCACAGCACTCTGCGTCTTCGGGAAAGCAATGACATCACGGATGGACGGACGTTTCGCCATGAGCATGATGAGACGGTCAAGGCCAAAGGCAAGGCCGCCATGAGGAGGCGCGCCAAATTCGAAGGCATTCAGGAGGAAGCCAAATTTTTCCTGAGCCTGTTCATCTGTAAGCCCAATGGCTTCAAAGACCTTGTTCTGAACAGTGCGGTCATGGATACGAATGGAACCGCCGCCAATTTCTACGCCGTTAAGGACCATGTCATAGGCTTTGGCATAGACATGACCTGGATCGGTGAGAAGCTTATCCACATCTTCATCGCAGGGAGACGTAAACGGATGGTGCATAGCGACATAACGGTGTTCTTCTTCGCTGTATTCGAACATAGGGAATTTCACAACCCACGTAAAGGCAAGCTTATCGGGATCGATGAGGTTCAGGCGTTTGCCCATTTCAAGACGAAGGGCCCCCAACGCGGCTGCCACGACAAGGGGATTCTTATCAGCCACAAAGAGCAGGACGTCGCCTTTTTCAGCTTTGCCCGTTTCCAGGATGCGCTTCATTTCTTCTTCGCTGAAGAATTTGGCAATCGGGCTCTTGATGGAACCGTCTTCGTTGACAATAATCCAAGCAAGGCCCTTGGCACCATAGATACCGACAAAGTCTACAAGGCCGTCGAGTTCACGGCGCGGGATGGCGCTGTAGCCCTTGACGTTGATGGCTTTGACAAGACCGCCTTTTTCGATGATGTCCTTAAAGACCTTGAACTGGGTCCCTTCAAGGGCTTGGTTCATGTTGACAAGCTTCATGCCAAAGCGCAGGTCCGGCTTATCCGAACCGTACTGATCCATGGCATCATCCCAGGTCATGCGGCCGAAAGGAACCTGCAGTTCCTTTCCAAGAGCATTTTTAAAGACATAGGCAATGAGGTTTTCTGTCAGCGTCATAATGTCGTCTTCGTCGATGAAGGACATTTCCATATCAAGCTGGGTAAATTCAGGCTGACGGTCGGCGCGCAGGTCTTCATCACGGAAGCAGCGGGCAATCTGGAAGTATTTTTCCATGCCGGCTACCATGAGAATCTGCTTAAACAGCTGCGGAGACTGCGGCAGGGCATAGAACTTGCCAGGGTTGACACGGCTCGGGACAAGATAGTCACGGGCGCCTTCCGGAGTGCTCTTGCAGAGCATCGGCGTTTCGATTTCAAGGAAGCCCTGGTTATCCATGAAGTCACGGACGAGCTTCGTCACTTTATGACGGAGGATGAGGTTGCGCTGCATTTCTGGTCTGCGCAGGTCAAGATAACGATAGCGCAGTCTTACATTTTCATCGACGTCCACACCGTCCTGGATATAGAAAGGAGGCGTCTTGGCCGGGTTCAGGATATTGAGGCCTTCGACTACGACTTCCACTTCACCGGTCGGAAGGTTCGGGTTTACCGTTTCTTCCGTACGGTTGCGGACCATACCTTTGACTTGCAGGACAAATTCACTGCGGACCGTTTCCGCCTTATGGAAATCCTTGTCATCATGGGCCGGGTCAATAACGACCTGGACCAGACCGGACCGGTCACGTAGATCAATGAAGATAATTCCACCATGGTCACGCCGTTTGCTGACCCAACCGCACAAGGTAACTTCCTTGCCGGCGTCTTGTTTTCTAAGCTCACCACAGTGGTGACTGCGTTCAAAACTCATGTTGTTTTACACCTCTGCCTTTTTCATATAGGATACAATCTCGGATCGTTTGATTTCTTCCTGGCTGCTGTCAGCCATGTTACGGACCGTCACGGCACCGCGGCTGCGTTCTTCTTCCCCGAAGATGAGGGCAAAGCGGGCACCCGTGCGGTCAGCCTGTTTCATCTGGGCTTTCATGCTGCGTCCAATCTGGTTCATGTCG
>OGRH01000806.1_pt1 | contig 23239 bp, 23 predicted proteins | sample 1553461 | NCBI WGS metagenome assembly OGRH01 (sample SAMEA2580092, study PRJEB22360) | human gut metagenome | biome: human gut; feature: human-associated habitat; material: faeces | place: Denmark | collected 2008/2010
AACGCTTTCTTTTGGAATAGCTTGAATCAATGAAACCATTGCTTTTATTGATGTTTCTAAAAATTCATCATTAAAAACAATGTTTTCAGGTGTTGATTTCTCTAAATATTCTTCTAAAACATCTGATTTTGTAAACGAGTTTTCATCACGTGCTAATCAGCCGGGTAAGTTCCTTAACTGGGTAAATCTCCCTCAGGAACAAGCTAAAAGATTAGATGATATCTATTCTTTAGCTTCAAAATTAAAATCTCAGACCGGTGTTGAAAAATTAAGCGTAATGGGTATTGGCGGTTCAAAACACACTGTTGAGCATATGCTCGGTATTAACGGGTTGAACATCAATTCTGATAAAATTTATTTCTATTCTGATGTTGATTCAATCAGCTTCGCCAGATTTTTAGAAAAACTAGGTAATGATGTATTGTCATCAAGCTATATGATTGCATCAAAATCAGGTTCAACATTTGAAACTAAAGATGGTTTCTTGAGAATACAAAAAATGCTTGAAGATGCATATATTGCTAAAGGACAATCTTTAGAAGAGGCAAAAAAATCTGCGGCAAAACATTTTATTGCAGTAACAGACAAGAATGCAGAGAAGAGCGAGCTTAGAAGAACATCTAATGAAAACGGCTGGCTCGGCGATTTGTATATTCACGATGATGTAGGCGGAAGATTTTCTGCTTTTGATGATCACGCTTTATTCACATTAGCATTTGCAGGTATGAGCAAAGAAGATATGAAAACAATGTTAATTTCAGCACAAGAAATTTCTTCACGTTCTTTATCTGCTGATTTAGAACTTAATGATGCATTAAAAGAAGGTATTTTCTGGGCTGATGCTAAACTTAACGGGATTGAAGCTTCTGTTCATCAGTATATGGGTTCTATGTTTGAAAACACCGTTTACTGGCATGCACAAATGCAGAATGAATCTGTAAAAGATACGCTTAAACAGATTGCAAAAGTTCCTGATGCAATGCATCACTCTGCAGAAGCACACTTTAACCCTGCAAATAAACTTGTATTTGCGCTTACTGTTCCTGTAGATAAAGGTGTTTGTGCTGAAAATGCTGAAGCATATATAGGCGCTTTGACAAAATCTTACGAATCAACAGGTGCTTTCTTCAAAGAATATGTTGAAACTTCAAAGCTTGGCTTGACTCCGGAAGCAGCAGGGGCTGTAACTCAATTGAGAGCATTTGCAACCTGCTATCAGGAAATAGTAGAAGCTGTTATGCAGAATAAAACTCTTCCTGAAGTATTAGACAGCGTACTCCAGCCGCACGTAGAATTTTATAAAAAGAATTTGAAGGGCGGGGTTGTTATTCCGGGAAGAATTTCAGGTTAAATATTTTGATAAGGCCTCCGTGCAAACGGAGGCCTTATTTGTTATAATAGATTTATGGAACTTATAAAAACAGATGAATTTAATATAATTTATAAGGATATGCTGGCTCAATTTCCGAAGTCAGAGCTGAAATCATATGAAAAATTCTTGAAGCTATTCGGTGAAAATTATATTCTCTACAGGGTTGTTGATGGAGAGTTTGCAGGTTATATAATTCTTTTTGAGTATGGTGATTTCATTTTTATAGATTATATTGCGGTTTTGAAACAATTTCATTCAAAGGGGTTAGGCAGAAAAATTTTATCTCTTTTGAAAGATATTTATCCTGAAAAGAAAGGGTGTTTTTTAGAGGTAGAACCGCCTGATATTTCTAACCCTGATACAATAAGAAGAATTAATTTTTATAAGAAAAACGGAGCACAGAAACTTGATGTAAATTATTTGTATCCTAATGAGCAGGGGTGTATACCGCTGGATTTATATTATATAAAATATAAAGATTTACCCTCTGATGAGGATATCAGAGTATTTATAACAGAGCTTTTCAAGCAAGTTCATGGTGATTTAGCGCATTCTATGGAAGTTTTGCAAAAAATTTTTTGTTAGAAAACATAACACGTGTGGTATTAATTAAATAGAGGTGTTTATATGAAATACATTTGGCTTTATATTATTGCAATAGTCGCATCTTTGGGCGGTTTATTGTCAGGGTATGATACCGGCGTAATTTCCGGCGCACTTTTATTTATTAACGAAACCTGGGTTCTGCCGGACACGTTGCAGGGGTTTCTTGTAAGCTCTGTTTTGATAGGTGCGGTAATCGGGGCTGCAACAAATGGTATTCTTGCAGATATTTTTGGACGTAAGAAAATCATCATGGCAACAGCTGTAATATTTATATTAGGTTCAATATTGTGTGCTTTTGCTCCAAATGTATATGTGTTAATACTTTCGAGAATTTTTGTAGGCTTTGCAGTTGGAATTGTTAACTTTGTTGTTCCTTTGTATCTGTCAGAAGTTTCACCTAAAAACTTAAGAGGAACGCTTGTTTCATTGTACCAGTGGGCAATTACCGCAGGTATTCTTTTCTCTTATTTTATTAACGCTGTTTTTGCTCAAGCAGTTTACAACTGGAGGTGGATGCTTTTTGCCGGTGTTGTTCCTGGACTCGTATTATTTATAGGAATGTGCTTTATGTCCGATACTCCCAGATGGCTTGTTTCTAAAAACAGGGATGATGAGGCAAAGAAAGTTTTTTCTAAAATAGAACCGGATATTGAGCCTGAAAAAGAAATTGCGGAGATTAAGGAAACTCTTGTTGATAACAGGCAGGAAAAGACTTTCAGATTAAAAAAATGGATGATAATGCCTTTTGTCGTTGGTATCGGAATTATGTTTGCGCAGATTTGTACAGGCATTAACACGATAATTTATTATGCTCCTACAATATTTAAGACAGCAGGATTTGACAGCAACCTTACTGCCATTTACGCAACAACAGGTATAGGCGTTGTAAACTTTATTATGACTATTGTAGCTGTATTCTTTACAGACAGGATTGGACGTAAACCGCTTCTATATTTTGGACTTACCGGTGTAATGTTAAGCTTGTTTGCTCTTGGCACATCTTTTGCATTTGCCGGGGGTTTGGGTTCAAGCTTGAAATGGGTTGCTGTAGGAAGTCTGGTAACTTATATAATTTGTTTTGCAATGAGCCTCGGGCCAATCGGCTGGATACTAGTTTCGGAAGTTTTTCCGCTCAGAATAAGAGGTATTGCAATGAGTGTGTGTACCGTTTCGAACTTTGCATTTAATTTCTTTGTCGTCGGGAGTTTCCCTGTGTTGCTGCACAGAATCGGCGGGGGGTCGGTGCTTTGGGGTTTTTGCTGTGCATCCTGGAATCGGCGGGGCTTGGACATTCTGGATATTTGGTATTGTTTCTATTCTTTGCATAATTTTTGTTTACTTCTTCGTTCCTGAAACAAAGGGAATTTCGCTTGAAGAAATTGAATCAAACTGGAGGCGCGGTGTCAACCCGAGGGATTTTTGAATTAGCATAAATAATGCCTGACTGCCTAATACAAAAGCGAAGCCTTTAAAAAATAATTAAAATATGAAGAAACTTTTGATTTTAATATTAGGAGCAGCGCTCGGTATTGCAGGATTTATTTTTGTTGTTCACAGTTTTTATAACATCCATATAACTGCGGTTTTTGAAGAGTTAGAACCGTTTCCGAGAAATCTTAATGTATATTACAAAGGTTTCAAACTAGGGCGTTCTGTTAGAGTTCGTCCATCTAAGGATTTTACTAATACGCGGGTTGATATGATTTTGAACGCGAAAGGTATAAGCTTGCCTGATAATATTACTGCAAAGGTTAAAAGAAAAGATAAAAAAGACTATATAGAGCTTGAATATCCTGATGCACCGTCGATTACGGATATAAAAAACCATTCTGTTATACAGGGTAAAAAAAGTTTTGATATTTCAGGATATATTGATGAGCAGGCAGAGGGCGGCGGTTTGGATGAGATAAAAGATAATTTGAATGATACTGTTGCATCTGCGGGCGATACGCTGGATGCGCTTACAGAACTAATTGGAACTGCAAATGATATATTAAAAGACTTAAGACCGTCACTAAAAATAACAGGAGAAAATCTTGCTGTAATGAGCCAAAATCTATCGGATGTGACAGGTGAGTTAAGCCGCTCTGCAAAACCTAAGCGCCTTGATAATACTTTTGCGAACATCGAACAGACAACCAAAAATATAGAACGTGCTACAAAGAATTTGGAGAATGCCAGCCTCAATGTTTCCAATATAACAAAACACGCGGACAGCCAAACAATTTCACTTGTGGATTGCGTTATTCAAAATACAAATGCGGTTATTGAAAATGTAAATGTCGTAGTATCAAATGTTAATGATATTGTAAAAGGTTTTAAAGCAACTTTATCAAAACGTTTCGCAGGTATGAAGATAATGTTCGGCAAACCAATCGGGTAAAAACTCTAACTTTACATTGCGTCACACTTTATTGAATTGGAATAACATTTAAGATATCCTTAAATCAGTTGTAGATTATTTGGGAATTATACATGGAAAAAGGTTTTGTAGAGAACGGATTTATTATTGATTTGAGCGATGCTAAAAATACAACACAGCTTGTGTTTGAACTTAGTTCAATAATGGAGCATCCTGATGTAAAAAGAAAAAATGTTTGTTTAAAATTAGGCAGTCTTGATTTGAAACAATCCCAGCTATTGAGTATCAAAGCTTTGATAGAATCAATGGATGCAAGTATTGCTTTTATTGATACGAATTCTGAACAAACTGAAGCGTCAGCAGTAAGCCTTGGAATAATAGTTTCAGAAATCAGCGACAGCTCTGTTCCTTCTGTGGGCTGTACTGCTTCAGAAGAAATTAAGGAAGAAGCTGTGGTTGTAAAAACAGAAGATGAAGCAGTTGAAGAAATTAATAAAACTGTTGAAATTCACGCAGATACTGCAGCTAATTCTAATCCAATAGAAACAGCTGAAGGTATTGAAGATATTTATGATGAAGAATCAACAGAAGAATTGTCGGAGATAATTCCTTCAGAAGCATTTACTCCTGATTTTGAGGCGCTTGCTGCAAACGAAGGTTTGATTAAAACAGAAGAAACCAGCAAGTACATTCTTTTAGATACTGGTGATGTGCTTCCTGAAGGTGCAGAGGAAAATAGCGTAAACACTGAAACACTTCCGACTCTTTATATAAACCAGACATTGCGTTCCGGACAAACTGTAAGCTATGAAGGAAATATCCTTATAATCGGGGATGCACATCCGGGAAGCGAAATTGTAGCCGGCGGAGATATTACTGTATGGGGTATCCTTGGCGGCATTGCACATGCTGGTTCACAGGGCAATATAACATCAAAAGTAAGAGCATTAAAATTAAATGCGATTCAATTAAGAATAGCCGGTTTATATGCAAGACGTAATGATACATTAAATGTACCATACGTTCAAAAAACTAACGAGTTTACCCCTGAGGAAGCTCAAATTGAAGATGGAAAGATAGTAATTTACAAAAAGTTAAGGAGAGATTAATGACTGGTCGCGTAATAGTAATCACATCCGGAAAAGGCGGAGTAGGTAAAACCACTACCAGCGCAAATATAGGTACTGCGCTTGCAAAAGCCGGATATAAAGTTGTCCTTATAGATACTGATTTAGGTTTAAGAAACCTCGATTTGCTCTTAGGACTTGAAAATAGAATTGTATACACAATTGTTGACGTTATAGAAGAACGCTGCAAACTTAAACAGGCACTTGTTAAGGATAAGAAAAATCCAAACCTTTCGCTTCTTGCAGCAGCGCAGACAAGAGATAAAACAGCTGTAAATGCAGAACAGCTGAAAGAAATCTGTGATACTTTAAAAGAAGAAAATGATTTCGTTCTGGTTGACTGTCCTGCAGGTATTGAACAGGGCTTCCAGAATGCAGTTGCAGGAGCAAGCGAGGCTATTGTTGTTACAACTCCTGAAATGTCAGCAATAAGAGACGCAGATAGAATTATTGGACTTCTGGAAGCTAAGGAAGAAATTAAAAGCTATAAACTCTTATTAAATAGAGTTCGTCCGAGCCTTATCAAATCAAATGAGATGATGGGCGTTGATGATGTTGTAGAAATTCTTTCCTGCCCTCTTGTAGGCATAATTCCTGAGGATACCGGAATTATTACCTCCACAAATAAGGGCGAACCGATTGTTAATGATGAAAATGCGCTTGCCGGTAAAGCTTACAGAAACGTAGCTCAAAGAATTTTAGGCGAAGAAGTTCCATTCTTAGATTTGGATGAGCCTAAAGGTTTTATGGCAAAAATTAAAAATGCGTTTGCAAAATTGAAAGCGAAGGTGTAGGATGGGGCTTTTCTCTGATATCTATAATACAGTGGCTAAGTTCTTCCGCCCTCAAGAAGAACAGGGTGACGCTTCCAAGTCTGTAGCGACCAACAGACTTAAACTGGTTTTGATGCAGGATAGGACAAATCTTACTCCAAAAATCCTTGAACAGATGAGAGGCGAATTAATTGATTTGCTTTCAAGATATGTTGAGCTTGACAAGGAACTTCTTGAATTGAACTTTGAACAGGAAGGCGAACAAGTTGCTTTAATGCTTTCTATTCCTGTTATTAGAGCAAAAGATGAAGAAGAAATCGAAGCAGCAGGTGTGAATTTGAAAGGTGACACCAGCGAAGATTCTGAATTAGAAGAAGATTCGGAAGAAGAAGCTGAAGAAAGTATTGAGCCAGCTTGTGAAGAGTCATCAGAAGAAGACACAAAAGTTGTTTCTGCTCCAGAAGGAATAAATTCAAATAAGACGGCAGAAGAACTAAAAGAAGAATGTCATTCTGAGAATTAAAGAATTAGTTTTTACAAGGGGCGGAGGCTTTAGCCTCCGCCCCTTGTTGTATTAGAATATTTTTATGCTTCGGACTCTGTTTTAATATTTTTTAATAGCAGGATTAACGGTATAATTACAACACCTGCAATTGCAAAAATCCTAAATGCATCGATAAATGCAGATAGGTTTGCCTGCTGCATAAGAAGATTGTAAGCAGTATGTTGTCCCATATAAGTAGCAGTATGCGGATCAACAGTAGTCATAAACATACTTCCGTATGCCTGAACTCTTTCTGTGTAAGTTTGTGCTGTATCCGTAAGGTGCTGTATAAGCATAAACTGGTGTTTTTGAGCACCCCTTGAAAGCAGTGTTGCTACAATAGATGTTCCGAATGCACCGCCTATATTTTTAAGCAGGTTTTGAAGTCCGCTGGCATTAGTCATCTGATCATTTCTAATTGTTGCAACAGAAAGTGTAATAATAGGAATCATTGCCAGTCCCAGCCCAACTCCGAACAAGAAGTTTGGAAACCCGATGTTCATTGTGGATATTTGAAGATTTAAGCCTCCAAGCATCCAGCTTCCTGTGGCAATACAGCCAAGGCCAATCATAACCAGCACTCTGTTGTCTATAAGATTAGCTAAAGTTGCACAAAGCACCATCGCCAGTAAAGCACCTAAACCTCTAGGCATCATGGAAAGCCCGCTCTTGTATGCATCATAACCCATTAGCGATTGCAGGAATTGCGGTAAAATTGCAAGCGAGGCAAGAAGCACGGCCTGCATAACTATCTGCACAAGTGTTCCGATTAAGAAATTTTTATCTTTGAAGACACTTAAGTCAACAAGAGAATCTTTGTTTCTAATTTGTGATACGAGAAATGCAATACCGGTTAAACAAGAAAGTGCTGACAACCAGCATATCCATGGTGCATTAAACCAGTCAGCATTATTCCCTTTATCTAATACAATTTGCAAAGTCAAAAGCCAGATAGAAAGCATAAAGAAGCCGAATGCATCGGTTTTAACACCTTTTTGCTTCTGTGCATATGGCGGGTCGTAAATTAATGATTTTGCGAGGAAAACAGTTAGAATACCTATTGGAATGTTGATGAAATAGATAAACGGCCAAGACCAGTTTTCTGTAATCCATCCGCCGAGTACCGGCCCTATAATCGGTGCCATTACAATAACAAGACCAAACATTGCCATTGCTTTACCTCTATCCTGAGGTTTGAAGTTTTCAAGCAAAATGGCCTGGGAAATAGGAAGAAGGCCGCCTCCGCCTATACCTTGAAGGATTCGTGCAAAAATCATTGTTTCAAGATTTTCTGATATTCCGCATAAACCTGAGGCTACAGTAAATAGAATAATACTTAGCATAAAAAAGTTCTTTCTTCCAAGAACTTTGCTGAACCAGCCTACCATCGGAATAACAATACCGCTGGCAATAAGGTAAAACGTTAATATCCACATTGACTCTTCCCGGCTAACCGAAAAACTGCCGGCCATATGCGGTAATGCTACGTTTGCAATTGTTTCATCCAATACAAACATAAACGCAGCTGCCATTGTAGGCATACAGGCAAGCCACGGATTTCTATTCTGCTCTTCTATATTTTCTGTCATAATTTATTTCCTTTTGTAAAAAATCGTACCATACTAATGTTGCATAAGCAACATGTTGTTTGAGCAACAAATTTTGTAAATATTTGTAAAATCAGCTGTTAAAAAAAATATACAAATGTGGAATATAATATATATAAGGATATGTTGTAAAGAATGAAAAGTTTCAATAAAATATGCTTAATTAATGGCCCTGAAACCCTTACGGCTGTAGGGGGGGGGGGCTAAAACCTTATCTGCTCTTAGCTTTCAGATAAGGAGGGAATCGTATGATTAACCTCAATACTAATCTGGGAGCAATGATTGTTTTCTCAAATTTAAAAGTATCAACCAACGGATTAAATACTGCAATAGAGCGCATGACAAGCGGATATAAAATCAATCGTGCCGAAGATAATGCTGCAAATTTTTCTATAAATACAAAACTATCGACTCAGATAGGTGCATATTCTGTAGCGGAAGAGAATGTAATGATGGGGTTGGATATGTTATCTACAGCATCTTCTGCTCTTGATCAGATGTCAAATTTAGCATCCAGATTGAGATGTTTGGCTGCTCAAGCTCAGAATGGTACTTACGGAAATCAATCTCTTAGTGCTGTAAAATCAGAGGCAAATGCGCTTGTTGCAGAGATAAAATCTATATTTGGAAAAACCGAGTATAATGGAATTAAGCTTTTAAATTCTTTATCAGAAAAATTGATAGAAGATGAGCCCATAACCCAAACTCCACCTGCCGGCCTCGTGCCTAATCCTTCATACAATGGTTTTATAGAAAATCCACAGGATTATTCCGATGCAGAAGTGGCAGCAATGACTGCTCTTTCCGGTGTAAGTTCTTCGACCAGAATTCGGGATGGGCAATATTCAATAACAACATTGGAAGAATTTGAACAATTTGCAGAAATGTCACGAGCTGCAAATATTCAAGGCGGAGAGTTTGTCTTAGGTGCTGATATTGATTTGTCGTCATATTCTGCCGGTGAAGGGTTTATTCCTATTGCAGCAGGAATAAACTCGTCTGCTGATTTTAAGTGTGAATTTAATGGAAATGGTCATACAATATCAAATCTTTATATTAATCGTCCTGATACAGATAATGTAGGGCTGTTTTCTCTTATGTGTGATGTAAAAAATCTTTGTTTAACAAATGTGGATGTCATAGGAGGAAAATCCACAGGAGCTCTTATGGGATACGCATTTTCGAATAGTCCGGAAATTTCTAACTGTTATATCGCCTCAGGTTCTGTAAAGGGAACAACAGGTGTTGGAGGTTTGGTCGGTCGTTTTTCAGATATTGACGGTAATATTTTAAATTGTTATTCTGATGCAGAAGTTTCAGGAGAAACAAAAGCAGGAGGTTTATTGGGTGAAATTTATCTTCCCAACGGTTCTGTTATAAACTCTTTTTCACACGGTAATGTTACTGCATCTTCGGACTATGCCGGCGGATTGATTGGTTATACAGAAAGAGTTAGTTTAGAGAACTGCTATGCTGAAGGTAATATTACAGGAAAACGTTTTGTAGGAGGGGTAGTTGGTTATGCAATGGAGTTAATTACGGTAAATTGTTTTGCAAAAGGAAAGGTGACAGGAACAAGTATGGTAGGGGGCTTCGCAGGCTACGCAGGTGGTAGCAGTAGCGGTAACATTATAGAAAATTGCTATGCTTATGGTGAGGTTATCGGAGAGGAAAGCGTAGGTGGTTTTGCAGGACTTACGTCAGGAAGCACAAATGGTAATGGTTTAATACTCAAGGCCTGTCATGCATTGGGAAATGTTACCGCTACACAACAAGTGGGCGGACTTGTAGGTAATTTTTCATTTCACAATTCCGTATACAATTGTTCTGCAACAGGTACAGTAAAAGGAACCAGCTGTGTGGGAGGACTTATAGGAGATGGGTATGCAATGAAAGAGATAAAAAATTGTTATTCTACAGGAGATGTAATTGCAAAAGGAAATTTTGTCGGCGGAATTATAGGACGTACTTCTAACAGTAATGATACAGATATAACAGGCTGTTATTCCACAGGGAATATTAGTGGTGTTGAAAGAGTAGGCGGGGTTATGGGATTTTGTGATGCTATATTATCTTTATCAGACTGCTATTCTACAGGAAATATTTCCGGGCAAAAAGATGTTGGAGGTGTTGTTGGATATCTTTCCTGGATGCGTGGTCCCATGACCGGTTGTTCTTCGCAGGGCAGGGTTTCCGGTGATACTAATATTGGCGGACTGGTAGGACAGATTTCTTCATTTCAGGATTTGTCAATTGATAATTGCATTTCTTCAGCAGAAGTTTCTGGTAATAATTCTGCGGGAAGTTTTATTGGACGGATAGAAAAGCTTAAAACCATCTCTGTCACAAACTGTAAAACTGCTGCTTTAGATCTTGATACAATAGGTAGTACAAGCAGTTCTATAAGTAATGAAGTTTTGCAGAATATGCTGAATGGGATTGAAGTTGTAGAAGTTGAACGTGTAGACCCTTCAAAAATTAAGATTACACTTCAAGTTGGTATAAATTCTGATGCTAACTCAAAGCTTACTTTTAATACAAGCTTTAGTGCAGAAGTAATTGACGCACTGCTTGATATTGATATTTTGAATACTTCTGCTCTTGAAGTTTTAGATTTTTTTATAAATGAGGTTAATCAAAAACAGGTGGAATACGGTGCAGTAGAAAATCGGCTTCAAAGTGCCCTGGAACAAATTAGTGTATCTTATGATAATCTGGTTTCTACACAATCAACCATTCGTGATGCTGATATTGCGGAAGAGAGCAGCTCTTATATCAGAAACCAAATTTTGCAGCAAGCTGCTTCTACTCTTATGGCAACTGCAAATCAGACACCTGCTATAGCGTTACAGTTGTTGTAATCGCATCCTAAGAGTCAGGAAGCATTGAAGATATTTCTGCAACTATCCGTGCAATATCAGGACCGCCGAATATTGCTTCGAGAATTAAAGAAGAATTAATGATTACGGTTTCTCTATATTCCATAGTGTCAACATCAATAATATTGAACTCAACATAATCCTCACCTACGTACGTAATTTTCCCGTATTCCGCACCGGTTGCCCATCTTAAAAAAACATACTTCTGTTCAAAAATCTTGAGTCTGTTTATTAATTTCATCTAAATCCTTCGCCTCTAATCGTATATAATATTATTAGTCTTATTTTATACAAAGTCAAATTTTTAATCTGTTATTTGAAGCAATAACTCTCTTAATGTATTTTCAGCATCTTTTGGGAGATTTACAAACTTGTAGCTGTATAAGAATTGATGGAAATGTTCTTCATCCTCTTCTTCAATTCTTTCTCTAACAAAACAAGTTTCTACAACAATTTTACAATCAGGATTTTTAATCCACATACTTTTTGGAAGTTCCATTGTTAAAACTGCCGGTAATTTTTTGTAGATGCTTGAAATTGCATCTCTTGAGTAAAATGCAATACCGCCCAATGCTATATCAAAAGTGGCTGTTTCTATTTCAAATCCGTCATTGTATTTTATTTTTACAGGTAGTGAAACTCTGTTTCTTGAGCTGCTTCTCTGCTGAACATATTCCCATAATTTAGGAACGCTTACTTCAAACAGAACTTCTGTTAAATTAACCTGAGTATCATTAATAAATATATCAGTTTTGTAAACACCATCAACTGTAAAAACTTTTATTTCAGCAGGTGTTTTTCTCTTAGGTTTTACAAAATTAATTGGAGGCGGTGCTGAAAAATAAGCTTGTCTGGTATCAATAAAACGAAGTTTAACTCTGACAACCTGCTTCTTACCAGCTTCCATATAGGATAAGAAAATGTGTGTTACTAAAGAATCTCTTAAAATATTTTCTTGCATATTTTCATCCTCCTGTAAAAACATAGCACATAATAGAGAATATAACAATATGTTTTTTTTACTTGACGGGGGGTAAAATAAGCTGTAAAATCTTACGTATGTGTAGAATCGGCGCAATTAAATCCAAGAAAAAATTACATCCGTCAATTGCTTTAAAGCTAATGAGGAGCCAGCAGGAAGGACATGATGATTCTGGTTTTGCATTTGTAATGCAGGATATGGGCGGACATTTTGAAAATTATAAAGATTTGCCTCTGCTATCAATGGCAGCAACTGTTGAAGGAACCCGTCTTGCAGAAGATATTCTTAGAGAAATCGGCTTTACACGCGTAATGCAGTGGTCACCGGATATTAACAATAAAAAAGGCTTAAAGATTGAAGCGATGCCGAATTATATCTTTGAAGTGCTGCAGTATCCGAAGAGTTATAAACACGCTACAAAAGAAGAAAAAGAAGAACTTCTGATTGATACAGCAATAAAACTCAGAAAAACACTTGAAGAAACTAATTCAGGATACATATATTCATTCTGGCCTGATACTTTGACTTTAAAAGAAATTGGAAGCCCCAGGGATATCGGTACATACTTTAATCTCTGGGAAGAAAATAATGATTTAACATCAAGTATTATTACAGCACAGTGCAGGCAAAATACTAATTATGATATCGTAAGATACGCTGCACACCCTTTCTTTTTAGAAGGATACACAGGGCTGGTAAACGGCGAAAATACTTTTTATGAAAAGAATAAATCTTACCAGCAAAGTCTATATAAAGGATATTTAGGCTTTGAATCCGACTCGCAGTGTCTTTTATACACATTGCATTATATTCATAAGCGGCTTAAATGGCCTTTGAAATATTTTAAACATACAATAACTCCTCTGGGGTATGATGAAATTCTTAAACGTCCTGACAGCGAAATTTTACTCAGGATAAAGGCTTCTCTGGCGCATCTTGAAATAAACGGCCCGAATACTCTGCTGGCAGTAACTCCTGAAAAAGAGCTTCTTTGTGTATGTGATTCCAAAAAGCTTCGTCCGATTGTAGTAGGCAGAAATCAGGATACAGTTATAATGACTTCTGAGGTTGTTGGTATTAATGATTTAATGCCTGATAGAAATATTGAGGATGATATTTATCCTAACGAACATGAAACAATAGTGGTAAGAGATGATTTGACGGTGGAAAGATGGCAGCAGTAAAGATAAATGAGCTTCATAAAAGTGATTTGCCATGGATAGTTGAGTATGACGAATCCAAATGTATTCAGTGCGGAAAATGTACGGCTGTTTGTTCTTTTAATGCGATTTCTCCAGCTGTTGAATTTAGAAAACTTTCAAATTCTATTACACAAAAAGGCAAAAAAGAAAAAGTTCTTGTTATAAAACAGAATGTTTCTCTTGAAAATTATTGCCGCGGCTGCGGTATGTGCACGAATGTCTGTCCTAACGGGGCAATAAAACTTATTCGTAACAAGGATGATAAGTATTCTGTTGCATATAGGGCAAGAAAAGCTGATTCATTTAAAAAAGGCGGACGTTCTAATCTTAATACGGAAGGAAGAACGCTGGATAAGATTAAAGTCGGAAGGATTTCCCAAATGACAGATCCATCTCTGGATGCACAAAGACATACTTTTGAACTTAAAACTCCTTTCGGCAGAGTGTTGAAAGCTGATAAGCTCAATTTTGATGTAACAGATGGAAATATTATTGAAACAAAACAGCTTCCTCCTAACCGCTGGATTTATCCGATAATTTTCGGCGATATGTCAATCGGAGCTGTATCCTGGAGAATGTGGGAAGCTATGGCAATTGCTACAGCTTATCTTAATGAGGTTATGGGAATTCCTATAAGAATGTGTACTGGAGAAGGCGGTATTCCTACAAAACTTTTAAAATCCAGATATGTAAAATATATGATTTTACAGATTGCATCAGGGCATTTTGGCTGGAATAGAATTATAAAATCTATGCCTGAGATGACAGAGGATCCGGCTGGTATTTTAATCAAAATAGGTCAGGGCGCAAAACCTGGTGATGGCGGTCTTTTACTTGCAAGCAAAGTCGCTAGATATGTTCAAGAAATTAGAGGTGTTCCAAAAGCGGATTTACTTTCACCTCCGACGCATCAAGGGCTATATTCAATAGAGGAAAGCGTCCAAAAGATGTTTCTTTCTATGAATGCTGCGTTTAATTTTCAGGTTCCTGTTGCAATAAAAGTTGCGGCATCTGTAACGAGCGTTTCTGTTTATAATAATCTCTTGCGGGATCCTTATAATATTGTAGGGGGATTTTTCCTCGACGGGCTTGCAGCAGGTACAGGAGCTGCTCATGAAATTTCACTTAACCATACAGGACATCCGATAACTTCTAAGCTTAGAGATTGTTATCTGGCAGCTGTGCATCAAGGCAGACAGGGAGAAATCCCTTTATTTGCCGGCGGAGGCTTGGGACAGACGGGAAGTTTTGCAGCTGATGCATTTAAGCTGATTTGTCTTGGTGCAAATGGAGTGTTTACTGGAAGAATGCTTATGGAAATTGCAGGTTGTGTCGGAAGTGATACAGGGCGATGCAATGCGTGTAACACCGGGCTATGTCCGGCAGGTATTGCTGCGCAAAATGAATGTCTGGTAAAACGACTTGACGTTGATAAAGTCGCTCAAAATCTGGTAAATTATATTCTTGCAACTGATATAGAACTGAAAAAATTAATGGCGCCAGTCGGATGTTCTACACTCCCTGTTGGCCGCTCAGATGCACTAATTACCGTTGATAAACATATTTCAAACAGACTTGATATTCAATACAGCTGCTAGGGTTGGAGTAAATTTATGGCTTGCAAAATAGAAACACTAAAAGATAATAATCGAATGTCTACTCAAGAGCTTCTTCAAACGATAAATGAAAAAATTCAGGAGGGAGTTACTGAATTTGAAATTGAAGCCTGCGGACAGCATGATATTGGAGGTTCAAGTTGGTCAAAAGACGGTAAACCTTTAACTTTTTATATAAAAAATCCCGGCCAGCGTGTGGGTGCTATGGGGACAGATGCTGCTACAATTGTGGTAGAAGGTTCTGCGCCGGCGGATATTGGCTGGTTAAATGCAGGTGCAAAGATTATTGTTAAAGGTGACGGCGGGGATACTGCCGCTCACTGTGCAGCAGGAGGTAAAATATATGTAGGAGGTCGTGTTGGTACGCGTTCAGGAGCGCTTATGAAACACGATCCAAAGTTTGAACCGCCTGAATTTTGGGTGCTTAAAAATACCGGATCGTTCAGCTTTGAGTTTATGGGCGGAGGCATTGCAGTAATTTGCGGTTACGATTGTGAAAATTTGGAATCTGTACTTGGAAATCGCTCCTGTGTCGGAATGGTTGGCGGGACTGTTTATGTGCGTGGTAAAGTCGAGGGACTCGCTAAGTGCGTTGAACAGAAAAAACTGGATAAGTTTGATAAAGATTTTCTAAAATCCGGTATGTCAGAATTTTTAGACTCTATTGGGAAACCGGAATTAGCTGATGAACTTCTTGATTTTTCCAGCTGGACAAAAATTATTCCTCTTCCAAAAGAACAAAAAGAGAAAAAAATCACAGTTAAGGAATTCAAAGAACAAGAATGGTTTAAAGACGGACTGTTTGGAGATTTGGTAGAAGATAACGGAGAAGTTTTTGAGCTGGCTCAAACTGGTGAGGCAAGATTACGAAAACCTGTTTGGGATAAGGATTTATGCGTTGGGTGTAATTTATGTCTAAATAACTGTCCGCAAAATGCAATTAGTGAAACAATTAAAATCTATTCCTGCGATGACTCTATGTGTATTGGATGCGGTATCTGTGCTGCAGTTTGTCCGAGAAAAGCATGGAAAATGTCCTAATAATATTTATTCACCCAGTCAAATAGGTTTCTGATTTCACCATATTCAAACTCTTTGAGTACATTCGGGGTGTCAAGATTTTCCGCTATCGGATTTATTGTAATCTCGCCTGAATTATATACTGTTGAATAATTCTTTCCTTCATTTACGCAGTAAGGAACTTTAACAGTATTTTGCCTGCACAAATAAGCAAGTCCGTGTACTCTGCAAATTATAGGACGGTAGGCGTATATGGAACATTTTTTATCAATCAAAAACGGGCACTTGCCTCCTCTTTGAATTGTTTTAATATTTTCCTGAACCTCTCGTTTTAAAGTGTTATCAAGTGAAGCAAAACCCTGCATTAGATATTCTAATTCAAGCTGAGATACTGGATAATCGCCTGTTTCACAGCATGCAGAACAGCCGGCTTTGCAATGTATAAATCCGGAATCTCTTTTAAAATATTCTTTCAGTCTGCAATCAAAATCTTCAAGAAATTTTTGGTAATTTATCAATGTTTGCCCCAAAAACGCGACCAGAAATTCTTAGATTCGTGGCTTTCAAGCTGTTCAATTCTTTTTGATAATTCTTTGTTATGTTCAAGGAGCTCGTGAACCTGTTTAGCGAGAATTTCGTTATCTCTCTTGTAACCGCCGGCTTCAATCAGTCTTGTTGCCATATCTGAATTTGTAATATCATCGCTGATTTTTTTTGCAACAGCTTCGGCCAGCATCTGAAGAGTCTGGCTTGAAACATCCAGCGTAAAACTTTTTCCCTGTGGAATTATTTCTGTCTGTGTTTCTTCTTTGACTGCAACATCTGTCGATGCAGCTGTATTTTCTCCTAATAAATCACTTACAATAAGCGGTTGAACAGGTTTAGCAGGTTCTTCATTTTTTTCAATCTTTGCTTCCATTCTGGAAAGTTTAGCGATTATCTGTTCATCACTATAGCCTTGAGCTTTTAATGATATACCCTTTTTGATTTTTTCAAGGGCTAAGTCATCGTAAAATTCCAAACCGTCTTCATCTTCATATATTGATTCAATCTTCCAGTCTTCAAGGAACAAATCCAGCGAATGATTATCAATGTAATAATTTTCTGTATTTAAATTTTTTAAAATCGTTTCTCTGTTAAACATCCGCTAATCCTCATCTTTTTATATGACGTGCTATGTCACGTTGCTGATCCTTTTTGGCAATTGCTTCCCGTTTGTCATAAAGCTTTTTGCCTTTTGCAAGACCCAGCTCTATTTTAGCAAAACCATGAGTTAAAAACAATTCTAAAGGAATAATTGTTACACCGTCTTTTTTTACTTTGTCAGAAATTTTTAGTATCTCACGTTTTTGCAAAAGTAACTTTCTTACTCTGTCAGGCTTATGGTTAAATCTGTTTCCTTGTTCGTAAGGTGAGATATGCATTCCGTATAAGAAAGCTTCGCCGTCTTCAATTTTTGCAAAGGAATCTTTTAGGTTTAACATCCCTTTTCTGATAGATTTAATCTCTGTTCCTGTTAAAACAATCCCTGCAATAAATTTATCAAAAATTAAAAAATCGTGAAAAGCTTTTCTGTTTGTTGAGATTACTTTCTTATCCATAGCTGTATTATAATTCAAATTTTGCGCCCTGTCCAGAATTTCTGCGCTCAAACTCTCTATCAATCTTATTAAGACAGTCGAGTTTCTTCCCAATCCAGCGCGGTGCAACAAGTTCTGTTCTTAATCCGTTTCCTGCAAGCCTGTGTATAGTCGTTTGAGGCGGCAGGTACTCTAAGAAATCGCAAACAGTATTTACATATTCATCTTCTGACATAAAATTAAGTTCGCCATTTTTATACATTTCTGTTATTTTTGTGCCTTCAAGAGCACACAGCATATGAATTTTTACCCCTTCCGGCTCAAGTTTTGCAATTGTTTTAGCAGTTTGCATCATTTCATCATATGTTTCAAAAAGGTTTAGAATGATATGCAGGCAAATATTGATTCCTGCTTCTTTAGTCTTTTCATAGGCTTTAAGAAAACATTTGTAATCGTGTCCTCTGTTAATCTTTAAAAGAGTTTTGTCGTGAACACTTTGAAGCCCGTATTCAATCCAAGTATAGTAATCCTGAGTGAAAGATGAAATTAATTTTAATTTATCGTTATCTATGCAGTCCGGACGTGTGCCAATAGAAAGTCCCACTATATCCGGATGTGTAAGCGAGGCTTTATAGATTTTTTCAAGTTCTCCTACCGGTTTATATGTGTTTGAGAAGGCTTGAAAATAAGACATAAATTTTTCTGCTTTAAATCTGTTTTTAAGAGTTTCTGCACCGATTTTGACCTGTTCTTCTATACTTAATCTGTTAGAATGTGCTTGAGAGAAACTACCGCCGTCATCGCAGAATATACATCCGCAGTTAGAAATTGTTCCATCCCTGTTCGGACAGGAAAATCCTGCATCAATGGTTATTTTATAAACCTTTGCGCCAAACTTTTCTTTTAGATAATGACTAAATTGGTTATATCTTTTGGGATTTTTCATTTTAGCTGCCTGTACTAACCCCGATTAAATACCAGGTTACAAGAGTTAAATAGATTGCAAGACCCACCACGTCAATTGTTGTAGCGATAACAGGGCCGGAAGCTACAGCAGGGTCAATATGTAATTTTTTTAGGATTAAAGGAGTGCAGGTTCCAATCATTGTGGCAATTGTCATATTAATAGACATTGCTATTCCAACAATCAGCCCCAGTTCAAGATTATGCTGCCAGCCCCAGGTTACGAGCGTAACCAGCACTCCGAAAATAGCTCCTATGCTTAAGCCTGTAATAGTTTCTCTCATTATTTGGTGCCATCCTGAGCTTAATGTGATTTGTCCTGTAGACATACCGCGAACCATAAGCGTGATACTTTGGGTTCCGATATTTCCGCCTAATCCAGCCAGCAGCGGCATAAATGCGGCAATTATTGGAAGTGCTGTAAATGTTTTATCGTATTTATTTGTAACTGTTACAGCAATAAATTCTCCGATTAAGGTTATAAAAAGCCATGGTATTCTTGCTTTAATTGAATGAGCAAGGCTTCCGGTTAATATATCGTCATCATCATCGCCTAAGTCTGTTACGATACCGGATGATGTAAAGATTTCATCAGTAGTTTCTTCTTCAACAATATCCTGAACATCATCCCACGTTACAATACCTTTCAGGTGGTCATATAAATCAACAACCGGCAAGGCATTAAACTGGTATTTCATAAAAATATCAGCGATATGGCCTTGATAATCATCAACGTGAACTTTTACAAGATCTTTTGACATAATGTCTGAAATATTAAGATCTACAGGCGCTGTAATCAGGTTTCTTAAAGAAACTACGCCTACAAGGTGGTTATGCTTATCAACAACATACGCATAATATAGCTCCATATTTTCTTTTTCAGCTTTTATGCGGATTGTTTCAAGCGCTTCTTTTACCGTCATATTGTCATATACAGTAAGAACCAGCGGAGTCATAATACCGCCTGCGGTATCTTCATTGTAGGTTAAAAGTTCCCGAACTTCTGATGAGAATTTTTTTGGAAGCTGTTCTAAATAGGCTTGTGACTCGTCTTCTTCCATGTCGCCAAGAACGTCAGCAGCTTCATCGTGAGGAAGTTTAGAAATTAATCTGGAGGCTAAATCTGTATCAATATCTCCGAGAATTTCTACCTGAAGCTGCGGAGGCAGGTATTCAATAACATCTGCTGCCTTCTCTTCATCAATAATTGGAAAACACTTGAGTCTTTCTTCCGGTCTTAATTGCTGTATAATGTCAGCTAAATCTGCTGAGTGATAGCTGTTTAATTCTTCACTCAGCTGGGTTTCTGTCCCGGTGTCAATTAATTCCTGTATTCTGTCTATAGTGTTTTCGTTATTTGGCATTTATGCTTCTTCTATTACTTGTAGTTTTACGATTGCCATCCGGCCAATTACCGATAGTTGGTAAATTGTAGGGGGGCATCATATTTTTCTTCATTTTTGCGTAAAAGCTGAATTACTTCCTGCAAATCATCTTTGTTTTTGCCGGAAACACGCACCTGTTCGCCCTGAATAGAGGCTTGTACTTTAAGCTTTGAATCCTTAATATCGCTTACAATTTTCTTTGCGAGTTCCTGTGTAAGTCCTTTTCTAAGGTTAAATACCTGTCTTACGTTTCCGCCGAGTGCATTTTCAACAGGTTGGGCATCAAGAATTTTTATGCTAATACCGCGTTTTACGAGCTTTGACTGCAGAATATCATATATATTTCTAAGCTTCATATCATCATTTGTGGTGATAGTAATTGCTTTATCAGCTTCCAAATCAATGGATGAATTAGAATTTTTTAAATCAAATCGGGATGTTAAATCTCTCTTAACCTGATCTACGGCGTTAACGAGCTCCTGTTTATCAAACTCGGAAACAACATCAAAACTGCAATCTTTAGCCATATTTATACACTCCTATTTTAGTACATGATAATAATACCATGAAAATAGGCTTGTTTAACCGCCAAGAACATTATTTAAAAAACGTCTGAAAAAAGATGGTTTTAAAGCTCCTTTAGGTTCGGGGCTGACAGGTTTCGGGTATTCCTGCCAGTAAGGTTCTTTTCGAAAACAGTCTTCACAGCCATATTTTGCCTGAAAATATTGAGGAACGTTTCCGCCTGTATTCATTCCCATTCCCATTCCGCCCATCATCATAGGGTATCCGCCGCCGATATTCATTGTCATAATTACACCTTCATTTTACTACACTATATATATAAAGAATAAACAGCTTTAGAAATTGCTTAGTTTGTAAATTAATGTAACAAAATGCTCTGAGATACTAAAGTTTATATAAAATATGCCGATATTAATAAAGTACAGGTAGTGGTATGGCAAAATTAAGTATTGAACAACTGAATTTTATTAAGGAGTTTAAGCATAATTATCCGGATGCAAAGCTTTCTGATGCGGAAATTTTGTCTATATATAACGAGCAGCTTAACGGGATAAGTCTTACAGAAGACCAGAAGGATTCGATTCTGGCAGGGAATATTATTACAGATAATGACGGCTTGCGGCTTGAAAAACAGCCTGTAGTTCTTTCTGAGAAGAGTAAAGAGGGCTTAATTGCAGCATTAAAATCCAGAATTAATAAAGTTAAGGATGATACTAAAAAAGCAGAGGATAACAACGGGCTGCTGGGCAAAGCGTGGAGTTTTATGAAAAATACGCCTCTTCTGGACTGGTGCACTGACAGCACAAATGATATAGAAGAAGCACGCAGGGAAGAACTGGATGTTTTGGAAAAAGGTGATATCAAGACAGCTTTTGAAAAAATTACCGGCATGGAATATTCTCAAGATAATATAGTAAAGTTTATGAATGGTGAGATTACAACAAAATCAGAGCAGGCGTTGAACGGCTATAAAGAAGGTCAGGATATGGCGGTTGATGTAATCGGGGATATGGTTTCGGGTATTGCGGCAGTTGGTATATATTCTAATTATTTTATGATACAGAATAAAATATATTTGTTTTATTCATTGTTTTTTTCTTCACTTACGGCCGGCGTTGGAAATTTGATTGTGACTGATTCGTGTAAGAAGAGGTATGAGATTTTCAAATGTGAGCAGGTTATAAGCATGATTGGCTGTGGAGTAATTGTGCCCTGCTTTCTTGCTACGGTGAATGATTTGATAGCAGTGTGGATAGGAACAGAATTCCAGTTATCATATGCAACAGTAATTGCAATGGGAATAAATATTTATTTTTCATGTGTATTACAGCCTTTATGGTCATATAGAGAGGCTACAGGATTATATAAGAAAACCAAATGGATTATGTTATTGTGTGCAATTATTAATATTGTAATGTCAGTAGTGCTGGGAATGTACATAGGTATTACAGGAATTCTTCTTGCATCTGCATTGTCCAGAGTTGTTACATATGTATGGTATGAACCTAAATTGTTGATGAAAGATTATTTCGAACAGAAACCTGCAGAGTATTATATGCAATTATTAAAAAATGTTGCATTGATAAGTGCGTTATCAATTATTTCGTTAGAGGTTGCTGGAAAATTTGAAGTACATAATTTTATTACTCTTTTTATAAAAATGGCAATTGTTGCTTTAGTGTGTGCTTGTGTAGCTGTTATTTTTTATTCAAGATCAGAAGGCTTTGCAGTTTTGAAGGAAAAATGCAGGGGATATATGGATAAATTAAAATATAAGAACTAAAGTATAGGAGGATAAAAATATGAAAATATCAGATTGGATGCATACCCTGTATTTTAATTTAAAGGTATTTGATTTTAAAACTGCTATTAAATTACCTGTGTATGTTGGCTCTAAAATCGCTATAAAAAATATATCGAAAGGTTGTATAATCATTCCAGAGAATATACATAGAGGAATGATAAGCATAGGGGTTAATCCTGGTTCAAGTGGTCTTAGAGGGGAAAAAGAGACAGGCTGTATAGATGTTGAAAAAGGGTCTCAGATTGTATTAGGACGAAATGTTATTATTACAGCAGGAGGAGTTTTAAAAGCTATTAATAACAGCAGAATTGAGATAGGTGACAATTTTTATGCTAATCCAAAACTGACTTTATTAGCAAAGAAACATATTTCGATAGAAAATGATGTGATGATGGGATGGAATTGTCTGATTAATGATGGAGATGGACATCCTATATATGATAAGCAGACTAATAAGCGGATTAATAATAATGAAGATGTAATTATATCGGATAATGTGTGGATTGGAGCAGAAGTTACATTACTTAAAGGAACATTTATATCGAAGAACAGCATTGTTGGATATGGAAGTCTTGTTACGAGAAGATATGACAAAGAAAATGTAGTCATAGCAGGAAAACCAGCCAGAATTATAAAAGAAAATGTATATTGGAAAAGGTAAAACAGAATGAAAGAAAATAGTGGGGAAACATTAGGTAAAATTGTTAATTTAAGAGCACTTGCAATAATTATAGTAGTGATAGGACATAGCATTATACTATATTCACATAAATGGGGATTGTACAGTACTATATATAATGTAAGGTTTCTTGATATATTAAAAGACTGGATAAATCTTATACAGATGCCGCTTTTTTTAAGCATATCAGGTTTTTTATTTGCGCGTTCTTAT